>Ga0307379_10013636_pt1 | contig 10522 bp, 18 predicted proteins | sample UN2MG_FD_202237 | JGI IMG/M metagenome (GOLD analysis project Ga0307379, IMG submission 202237) | Soil microbial communities from Risofladan, Vaasa, Finland - UN-2 | ecosystem: Environmental > Terrestrial > Soil > Coastal area > Acid sulfate soil | place: Finland: Risofladan, Vaasa | collected... | reverse complement strand
AATCAATCTCGCTTTCACCGGCCCGTATCCTTTCAGCCCGGCGATGTTATCGGATGAGTCGCCGGTCATGCAACGGTAGTCGATCCATTGCCAGCACTCGACTCGATACTTCTCTACGATCTTCGCTTCGAGAACTTCATCGACGAACTCGACCTTCATGCCGAGCATTGAATCCCAGCCCCGCGAAGCGATGAAATTGAACAATCGAATCCCGTCATACATCAACAGCGGATACATGTCTTTATCAGCACTCACGAGCATAACATCTTCGTTTCGCAATCGGCATTGTCGAGCAATCGACGCCATGATGTCATCGGCTTCATAGCCATCGTGTTCGATCACATTGATTCCTGCCGCCGCCGCGATCGGCTTCGATTCTTCCAACGCAGACTCGATCATCGCCTTGTCATCGCTCGGCTTTCGATTGCCTTTGTACTCTGGAAATAGTTTGTGCCTGAACGTCGGCTTGCTGTCGTAACAAAGATAGGCTTGACCGTCTCGGAAATGGGTCTTGGCACCGCGAGCCTTTTGGACGATCGCGGTCGCTACATTGCCACCGGCATAAAACTGCTTGTAGGCAAAGTTGGAGGCGTCAATTGCTATCGCTGTCATCGTTCTACTCGTTTCTAAATCGTAGATACCTGTTCAGTTGCTTCATCCATCCAGTGCTTTCGCCAGCCAGCCAATTAAGGTAGTCCAGCGGAATATTCTGCATGAACATGCCGTTGTATTGTCCGTATCCCATCGAGGTCTTGCCGAATTTTTCAGCTTCATCGCGGTTCATCCGCTCTTTGTCTTCCGCCGCTTCGACTTCATCGACGACAATTGGAAACAGTCTTTGGCGGCACAGTTCCCAAAACCGATCGCCTCGTTCAGCGACCATCAAATCAAACCATTCTCGGTCTTCAATATTTTTTTCGATCGTTGTCACTGTGAGCACCAATTGATCCAAAGGTAATCGAGATACGCCGATAGTAATGTAATGACGATCAAGCCGATGATAGCGGCGACGTACCATAGATATGTCAGATATTTTTTCATTGGCTTTCCATTTCTTTCTTCGCACATGATTCGCACATCGGTAATCCGTCTGGAAGACAGACAACGTCGAGATTGCACACTCCGCACGGCGAGATATCCCAACCGCCGCGTTCGATGGCGTCGATCATTTCAGCGGCTTCGAACGCCCAACTATTAAGGTCCGCGACATCGTCATCGTTAAAATTTGCCATGTTGATTTCTGGCACTTCACGAAATAGGTTTTTCATAAATTTCAATCCTCGATGTTGAATTTTCGAACCGTCTTTGTGACGACATCGAACATGACTATCCTTCAAGTGATTCGCAGTTGTTCCACCGCTCGATCTCGGCGGCGATCGCTTCTTGTCGTTGCTCAAACTCACCGAAGATATAGCCGGTGTCAAGCATCTTAACACGCCACGAGCATTTCCAGTTTCGCGTCCACTGTGCGATTGCTGACGAATCGCTCACCAATCGCCTGATTACTTTGAACGCGATACGCTTGAATAGGTTCGCTGGTTCGACGCGGCTGATTCTTCTGAATCGAGTTTCGCCAAGGTCTTCCAGAAAATTGACTTTTGGTTCGACGAACTGAATGTCGCCGTTCTGCATTATGTCGACTATGATTTTCATTTGATTGTCCTTCCTCAGTTGCGTGAAAAAACAGATCGGCGACGCCGTTCGCCGCCAATCCTATCGGATGTATTAATTGGTTTGGTTCACATCCTGATCAGTGTCAAGTTCTGGATCTCGGTCGAAGTCGACTGTCGGGTTCTCGGATTCTATCAACCCGATCTTGTCGAGCCAACTCAAATCATCCTTGCATGACGGCCCGTTGACGCCTGACACTTCTGCCGTGATGCTACCGCCCAGTCCAATCGAGCATATTACTTTCTTACCCATTGTTTTGATCCTTGGTGAAATGTATCGAAAAAGATTAAATCGTTGATTCTGACGCGATCTGACGCGTCTGATTGCCTAATACGTCGCGACAAGCCTGATGCGATTGTCTTCGGTGTCGATTTGCTCTTCGATTTCTCGTGCTCCGTCAAGGAACAGCTCTTGTCGAGCCATGTTGACCGATGTCCGTTGCATCAAGATGTCGAATGAATCACCGACCGTTTCTTGCAATCGCTGGCAAGAGTAAAAGTCGGCGGCAAGATTCAGCTTGTCGCCTTCGCGGACGACGCCGATCGTATGACGCTGTCCTTCCATTTCGATGACATGCTCGCAAGCCTTCTGCCCTTCGTGTGTCATGTACAGGGTTAGGTTCGAATGGAATCGCAAGTTCAAATCTCGGCATGCCGCTTCCAGATGTTGCAAGTGATCGTCTGTCATCTGAACTTTGACTGTTTTGTTGTAGCTCATTTTCATATCCTTCGAATGGTTTTAGTTTGTAAAAAGTGCAGGTCTTTCCCGGCTGTCAACAACTGATAAGTTTATCCTCATGGGTTAGTTGCCAACGTTTGAGATTTTCCACTTAATCGGCGAGTTCGAATTGACGTCCAGTTCGAGTCTCGATCATCAACGCGACTTCCTTCTTAACTTTTTCCAACTGAGTCTTCACGTCTTCGCGAGTCGAATCGTCATTCTTCAAGTCGGTCAATTGTCTTCCTGCCATCGCGTCTCGTGCTCTTCCGATTAGCGAATTGATCTGACCGCTGGAATTCAGATTCAATTCATTGACACGGGAAAAGAATTCATTCAGCCGATTGACAGAAGTGTCACGCAACGACTTCCGCTTCCCGCCTTCTGTCTTCGACAATCCATTGACAAGAGATTCAACGACCGTGTTCATGTCCTTCAAGAATTCGTTTTCAAGCAACGAAATAGAATGCTGAATCCGCTCTTGTGCTCGCTCCATTTGTTCAGCGAAAAGCTCTGGCTCCATCTGAGCCAAGTATGACGGCGGGTTGATGTCTGAAATGTCAAATGACAATTCGTACAATCCGCTAACGCTTCGAGGATAATCGGCTACGCTATAAAGTCTGCCCAACGCGACCTTTTGTTCCTCCATCAATGATGGCAATTCACGTTCAAGATCGTCGACGGCCAGCGTCATCCGGTTTTGAAACTGCACGAATTGTTGACGAAATTCGCTCACAGATGATTTTTTTTGCAATCGCATCCCGTGTTGCGGGTACGGAATCGAGTGGTATTGCCAAAACGCATACGCCTCATTGAATACCCGGCCAACGGCACGATAGCTTTCGTTTTTTGTGTTAATCAATTTCTTCGATCCACTGACCGATTGATTCACGGCTCCAAAAGCGTCCGCCATCGTTTCGCGTTGTTGGTTGTTCAATCCTTTATTGGTCCGCCATTGTTTCAAGTGCAGCGACACGCCGCACATCGTGTCTGATAATCGCCCAACGATTTCAGAAGTCGAAAGCATCTCTCTTGGGGATGTGATTTTCGGGAGCGATAAAGTTTCTGTTTGGGTCGTCATCGTTTCGTCCTTTTCAGTTGCATTGGTTAGTAATCATTTTAGCAAAATAGTTTTCAATTATCAAGCCCAATCTGTCGCCCTGATTTGGTTTCTTCTGCCTTTCTCGACATCGTGTACTTGCCGGGTCGATCGGCGTCGAGGAAACAATTATTCGCCTGTTTGCGAATGTCGGTGACTCGTTCCTTCGCAGACTCGATGATCGGGACGATATACGATTTAGCATCCTTCAGTTTGATATCAAGATCGTGAGCGATTCGGCAACAGTTGCGAATCTCTCGCCCGGTCCAGTTCGTGACTTGCGGAGCCGTGTCGTCATTCAATCCGTATTTTTTTATGTAGAGCTTCCACAAATCGCCGCGTTGCTTCGCACCGGGAATGTCAAAGAAGAAAGAACCGAAGCTGAACCTCGATCGCAACTCGGCTGGCAGCGAATCAACGCTATTGCAGGTTGCAACCCATAGCGTTTTCCCTGAACTGATCGCCCTGATTTTTTTCAGTGCCATCCTGATAAGACCCTCGGACTCGCCGACGTGCTTGCCTTTCGCTCCGCCAAGATCCAGTTTCAAGTTTGGAACGCGACCGTAATTTGCAGCGGCTTTGCAAAGGTCAGTTTTCCCGACACCGGGAATTCCGAAAAGCAAGATACCCATTGCATCGGTGTCCGTCATTTCAGTCAACACGTTTTGCAACTGATCCAGCGAAACACCGCTGCTATCGTTTGTGTTTGTGCTGATTGACTTGTCGAGTTCATCAATGAAAACGATCGCATTGGGGCGGTTGTTGCCATCGAAGATCCGAGCGACAAATTGTTTGATGTTTTCCAGTCCAACAAGGTCGTTAAAGCTGGCGTTTGATTCGAACATCGTCAAACCGGGCGTTTGGCCGATGACTCGTTTCTTGGCGTGCCAGAGTTCATCGACGAGAATTCCAGACGATCGCATATTGACCGCAACAAGCTGTTCAGCTTGGAATTGAGTCAGCCCGCAAAGTGCTTCGACGCTGTCATCGACTTGCGATTCTTCAACTTCGAGCGATACGCTGGCGGCGGTGTCTTTGATCGTCTTGCGAATGACTTCCCGCGATGGAAGTTCCTCGTCGATATACAGGACATCGCCGGTCAACTCGAACGGCATTTGCAATTGCTGACCGATCAGGATCAACGTGCGATAATTTGCCTTGAATTCATCGCGGACGTTTGCGATGCCTTGACGAACAACCGGGTCGCTCAAATGCTCCTGTTTCATCATCATGAATACGACGCTGTTTTCAGGAACTCGATTGATCGACTTCAAGATCACGTCAGGTTTTCCGCCCATTCGTTCAGGTGCGTCGCTGACGTTTTGGATCTCGTTACGAGCGTTGTCGTTGTAAGCGATCAGCCCGCGAACCGAATCCCATCCGTAAAATGACACGTTCGTCACTTCCCGTTCAACACGACTTTCATTCCAGTCGTTTGCTTCGGCGAATCCCTTGACGTTGACCAATATGTCGCTGACAAAGTCGTTCGGGTCTGGCGTAGCGGCGACGATGATCGGCACGCCAGCGGATCGCATTCGAGAATATCGTTCAAGTGTTTGAGTATTCATTGTTGATTCCTTTTCAAATGTTCAGTTGCAAGTTTCGTCCACTTTTCATCTACTTCAATCCCACCCCAAGTGCTCGCCCATCGTCCGTTCTTTTTTTTGACACCAGCTTTCGTGACTTGCCAGCCTTTCAAACTGACTTCGGTATAAGGTTCTGGATCATCTGGATCATCGTCGCTTGGGCTGAAGCTGACTGTGACCGCTTCGACCCGAACTCCCTTGACGGTGAACTGTTCTGATTCTTCGAGTAGGAATTCGACCGTCTGATAAATGGATGTTTTCATTTGTTCTGTCCTTTTGAGAAATGTCAGTTGCAAAACTCTACTTCAAGCCCAATTGATGACGTTTGCGTCATCGTCTTCGGATCGTGCTTCGCGTTCGGCAATGTCGTGCATGCCAAGTGCCGCTGCTCGCTCTGACCGTGTAAGCGTGTCGCCTGTGCAGGAATGAGCAAACGACCCGTAAGCGTTTTCAGTTCTTCGCCAATGCTCGTTGTCGACTGGGTTTACTCCCTTTGTGTTCATGCGAGCCACTAACGATTCGATGTCGTCAAACGCCCGGCTAGAATGATCGTGAATGTATCGTTCGCCCAAGCGATTCGTCGCGACAGCATAAAACACTTCGACGGAATAAAACCCATCCTCGCCTCGCTCCGACGCAATATCGCTTCGCACATCTGCTTCGAACGCCATGCAGTTGTCGCAGATTGACTCAATATTAATTTCGCCACAGCAATTGCAAGTCGTCGATCCAAGTGTCATAAATGTCATTGTTTTGTCCTTTTCGTTTGTGTCAGTTGCAAGTTTCGTCCACTTTTCATCTACTTCAATTCCACCCCAAATTCTCGCCCATCGTCCGTTCTTTTTTTTGACACCAGCTTTCGAATACTTGCTTCGCAATCCTCAAGACTGCCTTCGCCAACTTGGCTGAAGACGTCGCCGTTGCGAGTTTTGTAAGCGAATGCTTTGCCGTCTACGATAAACCCGATGCACCAACCGACGCTGTCGCAAACTGAGAAAAAGTCTTTTTTGATTTCTGTCGTCGTCGTCGTCATGTCTTTCATTGAATTGTCCTTTTTAAGTTGCGTCGAATAAATGTCAGTTGCTTAATACAATCAGTTCTCGTATCGCCCAAACTTTGATTTGTGCATGTCTGGCCCGCCGCCGAGCGAATCGGTGTAAAGGTTTAGTCGGCGTAGCTTTTCCTTGTCGGTTTCGATGCAGCACTTCAAAAGTGCTTTCCAGTGGACGCCGTATTTTGATTCGTCGAGGTCGTAAACCATTTTCGTCGATGACAATGGGAAGCGATTGAGCAGTGCTTTGATTGCCGCTGCGTCGAAGGTCGGTTTTTTGCAAGCCGCGATTAGCTTTTTGGTGATGGTGCCGTTAGTCATTAGTTGGTTCCTTTGTCAGTTGCGTCGTTGCCTTGAGCTTTGATTATAAGTGTTTATTCGTTTGAGGTCAACCGTTATTTAAAAGTAATTTTAAAAAGAAACAAAAAAACCTTGCTGTTTAGCAAGGCTCGATTTCTCTGAATTGATCTCAGGATTCTATTTTTCAATCTTCTCTGGATTGATCGCGATCCGTTCGTTGGTCAGCCATCGCAAGACGACCATCACAATGCCGTTGATCAGCAACGTGATTTCCACCGGCGAAGCGACTGAATTATTCTCTTGGAAGAAGCCGATAAGATACATCGTGATCGCGGCGACCAGTTGTAAACCACCGACCCAAACTGTCTTTGACTTCCACCATGCTTTTGCGTTCATCGTGCGTTTCCTTACTCAATTGGAATTGTGATAGATGGCTTTTCAGGCATGTCTGGCTTGTTCATCGTCGTGACATAATAAATCGTCCACGTCAAAACGATCGCGACGGCAACCAATCCGCCGATCAAATATTTGATTATCGACGCATCGTTCTTTATTTTATCACGACCAACGCGATCGCCGTCGCCAATCTGTTGGTCCTGTCTGTTCCCAACATTCACATCAACGTTGACGCCGACTTGCTTTTCTTCCACGCTGTCAAGCCGGCTTTCAAGAGACTCGATGATCTTTTCGATCTGCTTCTGGTCAACCCGTTTTGGATCGACTTCGATGATGAAACACATCAAGACCCGATCAATTGATCTCGGAAATCGCCAGACCGTTAAACGTAGCGGTAATATGTGGCCGAACTTATGGCGATACCTTTTCGCTCTGGCGAAATGATCTTTCCCGGTTCCTCCCTTGAGGCTTTCAATCGACGCCATATCGCCGCCGACATCTTCGTCGACTGTGATTTCCATCCACGTTTTATTTAAAAGCTCAGTAACGCTATAGCCAATGAATTTTTCAAACGCTGAGTTACACCAAACAAATTTATGATCTAAGTCTATGCAGCACAGCGGCAAGTCTATTGACTCACAAGCCGTTTGCCACCACTCCGTTGGTACGTTTCTGCTTGGCATATTCGAAACTCATTTTCGAGTTGTTTTCGTTCGAGGCGTTGAATACGCAATCTGATGAGATCCAACTTATACAGGATGGCCTTCAGGTCCATTTTGTTGATCTGTTTCGATGATTCCATATCGCTACTTTCAACTGGCAATGTATTCATTGCAACCTTTGAAATATCCGTTTTCGTTTGGTCTTCGGGCATTTCTCTTGTCCCGGTTTTATTCCGAGCGATTCTACCGCCTTCGTTCCCGCTCGATCAATAGCAATTTTGTGCCGACATCGAATATCGCTGCTGGCGAGCCGACATTCTAGCAGAACGTTTTTGGCGGATTCTTTCGAAGAATCCGGTGAAAAATCCAACTCGGCGGGTTCTGGTCGTCGTCATCATCATCGGTGCCGATGTCTGACATACGAAGGCCTGACATTCCGTTTGCATCGTCGTCATTGGCACGCTGACCGTCTGCTCGACGTATTGCGTCATTGGAACTTGTATCGTCTTTTCGACCATCGTCGTTACTGGCACCCGCTGGACCTGCTCAACTATTGTCGTGACTGGGGTCTGAACTTGTTGATACGAAACGTTTTGTTTCGGTGCTGGCGACCAGTATGTTCGCTGAACTCTTGGAGCCGATTGAACTTGGTACGGTGCGTATGTCTGCATCCCAAACGAAGCGTTGGTCGGCATCGGGCAGAATCCGCTTTCGCAAATCGGCTGGTCTTGCATGATGACATTATCACAAAGCCCAAATAGTGCTGGTGCTTTCGGCGGCTCAGTCGGTTCTGTCGCGTATGCAATTGAGCATGTCAGCATCAACGCGATCGTCATGAAAGTTTTCATCTTCATTCCTTAAAGAGTTTCGAAAGTTTAAAGCCCGAACGTCGGATTGGCTGGATTGACTGGTGCCGTATCGCCGCCGTTACTTACGTCTGGCGTTCGGTCAAACTTGCTTCGCCACTTTTCATGGAACTCGGCAAGCTCACGATTATATTCAATGAACTCGGCGACAGTTAATTTTCTTGGACCGGGATTTGGATCGGGGTCAGGATCAGGATCGGGATTTGGATCGGGTTGGTCTTCTGCCCAAATCGGCAAGTCAGTGATCGCCGCCTCCGCAAAGAAACCCTCTTCGACGGTTGGATCTTGACAGCCTGATCGGTCGATCCCAGTGTAGTCGAATCCGTCATCTTGATCAAGTTCGACCAAGCCCGGTGGCTTCGCGAATCCGGCGGTTGTTCGACCGCGAGCTTGACGATAGATTTCAGCCGTAATTTGACCGGCCCCGTTTTGGCCCCATTGCCAAGTCAAGAGTCCGAACTGGAAATTGGTATCGTCTGACCAAACGCCGCTGCCACTTTGTCCGCCAATCGCATCAGGTTCCCAGAACCAAACTGGCGATTGTTGCCCGGTCCCAAATCGAACCGTTTGAATATCTGTGCCGCCATGTGCCTGACAACGCGGGAATCCCTTGGTGTAGTGCGATCCTGTTGGTCGTTTCTTCGAAAGAAAAACCGGTTCGACTTTTGTATATGGCGACGTCGTCTCAAGAACCGCCCAGTCAGAGATTGTTCGATCACTGTACGCCGCCATGATAACGCGTGCGTCAATCGTTTCATTCTGCGACTCGACAAACACTTTGACTACTCGACCTAGGCTTGTTCCGGCGACATGTGCGTTTGTCAATATCAACGCGTTTCCGTTTGGTTGGCGTCCACAAATTGATCCGCTGCCGCAACTATTTTGATTCAGGATTCGGCAAACCGCTCTGACGCTTGGTCCCATAGGTGGCATTTCATTTACTCCAAAAAGTGTTTTGATAGATGATCGCTTTAACCGAATGCTTCGAGCAATTTGAGCAACAACGGAAGTAATTTTTCAAGGAACGCGGCAAGTCCTTCCCAATTGATCGATCCAGCTTGAACGTGACCATCTTCACCTATAGGAACCGACTCGTTAACTTCACCACTAAATTCGATTTGGATCAATGCCAATTGTTCTGCGTGTGCTCGAAAAGATGGCGACAACATAGCCACCCTTAGCTTCAATTGATCACGTCGCGTCATCTTCCCTTCGCGGACCATTTGTCTTGCCGTAGACAATACAACGCGGCCAAATCTTTCGTCGGATGTTTCAATGGCCCCATCTTGCGATGTCGTTATAGCCGACGCCGCTTTTGTTTTTACTTTATTCAGTTCGACGAGATTGATAATCTCGCGAGCGGCATCACTCAATTGAATATCGTCGTGAATGTCTTGAGCGTGGATCGGGACCGCAAAAAAAACAATAAGCAAAAGAATTGATTTCATGATTTTCATTTTGAATCGTCCTCATGATTTTTGGTGATAGTGCAATTTGAATGTGGTGGCATTCTAAGGCGACATTTTATGCCGCGTCAATCCTTTTCTGATTTGGAAAGTCATTAAGTATTGTGCCGGTAACTCTTTCGCTGGCGGTAGAATCCTGATCGAGCAGTGCTGCAAGAGTTCAAGATCAAAGAAATGCGGATCGAAAATAGCCTTCAGGGCAATCATGTGGCTGAGTTCAAGATCACCGTTGCCGTCGTAATTTTCATGGCAAAGCGGACAAAGCAAGTTGACGACGCGGCGATCGAGCAGTCGCGGTTGATTGACTATATGGCAGCGTTGGATGAACCAAGCGGCGTGCCATTCTCGCGGTTTTCCTTTAAAGCAGCCCGATCTACCACACGCCCAACAAAACGTAGCGTGCTGCCGCATATCGTCGTAGATCGCCTTGTGCTTTGACTTTGATTGCTTCCATTCAGTCAGCCAATTCATAAAATCCTCGCAAAAAAAAGGTCGACAATCCTAAGACTGTCGACCCCCGGGTTGCTTTTTAAACATCGGAGATTCACGCCAGTTCGATTTCGGCTTCGATCGGAACCGCGTCAAATTATTATCAACCTTGAGTATCGTCTTGAAGAAATCAGGCCGGACTTTGCGACATCGCGGTGGCACAAACCACGGGATGTCGACGCCGTAGAGTTGGCATGTGTCTCGGTTGATCTTCCATTC
>Ga0307379_10013634_pt1 | contig 10523 bp, 10 predicted proteins | sample UN2MG_FD_202237 | JGI IMG/M metagenome (GOLD analysis project Ga0307379, IMG submission 202237) | Soil microbial communities from Risofladan, Vaasa, Finland - UN-2 | ecosystem: Environmental > Terrestrial > Soil > Coastal area > Acid sulfate soil | place: Finland: Risofladan, Vaasa | collected... | reverse complement strand
CATTAACGACAACAGTACCGAGAAAGCCCAGCAAGTTTAGAATCGACAGGGTTAACACTAGACGATTTTTATTCATAGTTTCTCCTCCAGTTATTGATAATAACACTATGATATAGTATATGCCAGTAATATTCCATTGTAAATAACTTTCCAGAACTCAACTTGAGCATTCTCAATTGGGGTCTTCTGTTTACCCTCATATGTCTTGGGTGAGAAAACAATGCATTGCTTAATTATGGCAAACACAAGAGGTTTTAAAAGGTTATGATTTTGTATAGGCTTATTTGGTTTGAGGTATAGCAATTTGTTTATGTTGGAAAATCTTGTGAATTTCATTGCTGGCTCTTGAAAATGTAAGGCTAATTTGGTGAAGTAACTGCCAATGAAAAAAGGTAAGGAAGTTAAGAAAGCTGCTGCTCTAGCTAGTTCTGGTTAAAATCTATCTGATCAGAGCAGCAAGGCTGAGAAATATTGTCATGGCCTTATGGCTTCGATCCGAGTCTCGGCGGCAGTAAGCGGCCTGCATGAGTTGGATGCTATTCTCAGAATTGGCTTGGATAATGTGCTTAACATCATGAACGGAACCGTTGGAGGAATAATGCTCCTGGACGAGTCGAGTCAGACGCTGTTCTACCATGTTTATCACGGTCTATCCGCCGAATATGCTAAAGAGATGCGTCTTAAACTTGGCGAGGGAATCGCAGGAAAGGTAGCTCAAAGTGGCAGGGCAGTGCTACTGGAGGACATTTCCTCAGAACCAGATGCCCTTCGGATTGACTTCCTAAACTCGGATGGGTTAAAGGCATTCATCATCGTCCCTCTCCGATCGAAAGATTATGTTCTGGGAGTGCTCAATGTGGCTAGCCATGTGCCACACAGCTTCACCAAAGAAGACGTGCATCTCTTGCATTAGATTGGGGACCAACTTGGCACGGCTATCGAGCAGGCAATAGTGCACGAGCGGCTGAGAAAAGCACGGGGAAGATTACGCAAACTTGCACGACAGAATCTTGTGGCAGAGGAGGAGGAACGAGGAGGATTGCCCGTGAGCTACAAGATGAGACCAGTCAATCGCTCTCCGGGATAGCACTTCAGCTAGAAGCTCTGATGGAAATGTCTGCGAAGTCTGGTAATCAAAATGCTGAATTAATTGCTGGACTGAAAAAGTCCAATCGCTGACAGTGCAGGTATATAAGGAAGTAAGTAGGATAATTTCCAATCTCCACCCTGCTGTCTTGGATACGCTGGAGTTAGTCGCTGCTGTTCGCCGGCATGCCCACAGTAGGCTTCAGCCCTTAAACATTAATGTAACAGTGGAGGTTAAAGGGACGGAGATGAGGTTTCCTTCTGATGTAGAAGCTGCTCTTTTCCGCGTTGTTCAGGAAACCATTGGCAACATTGTCGAGCACTTATTCGTTCTCTCCAGATTTTCGTGCGATTGGTGAAAAGCTCCGTAAATTGGAAATGATAGGGGACTAGGCGGTGGCTCTCAGGTCAAGCCAAATAGCAGCGCCCGCAGTAGCCTGGCTAGTCGTCGTTCACTCGAGGTTTGAGGGAATCCCCTCCTTCAGACATTGTGACCACAAGGGCGGGGCTTGTCCCGCCTGAGCAAAGTCGAAGGGATTTATCGCTCGAGATTTGGGATTTTGTGTTGACCTTAGTTTATGCTTCCTGAGCAGGTGTTCGTGGACTGCTTTTCTAGAATGTTTTCAGCCGCTCTTTGACTTCGCCTACAGATGGTTGCCAGATGCCATCACTTGAAGATGGTCCATGCCTCACCGAAGGCTCCCTTTGAACCGTAAGCGATGTCGGCAATATTGGAAAAGGAAATTTGTCGCACGGGACGCCCCAACAGGGTTATCTCCACTGCCTGGTCTGCAGCCCTGCAATCGAAAACAGATATGCACATACTGCAACCATCTTTTTTGATTGCTATTAACTATTCTTTAAGCGTTTGTCTATCTCCGATAGTTGGCCACAAACTTACTATTGTTGGCAATAAATTACACGGTTACCCTGGTCACTATGATATTGATATATCCTTCCATCATAGGAAAGAAGAATCCTGTAACCCCGAGTAATGACCTGGGCATACACCATTCCCGGCTCAGGGCAGCCCAAACTGGTATCCGGCCAATTCACTGCCTTCACCGCTGCTAACGCAATTTGCTCTTTATCTATGTCCCTGCAATTGGCCAAGTCTTCTTTTGCTCGCTTCATTACTGGCTCAGCGCTGCCAGAGATTGAGTCACTGCTCAATGAACCGGAAAAGAAAGCACATCCCACCAGCAATAAACCAATAATCCCTATCACCAGGGAGCTGTTTTGTGGTAATTTAGTTTTTCAAAAATTTTGTCCGTAGTATATCACCTCCTCTGTTACTGTAATGCAAAAGGCCGAGAGTGGCCGTAAAGCTCAGCAAAAGCATCGGTGGCTTTTTGTGCTTGCCCGGCAATTTCTTTTCCTTCGCTATCACCCTAAACAACAGGCTAATGCACAAGCTTTTGCAGGAAAAAGCCTAAGGGCCAGGCTTGAGTTTTTGCCAACCAAATCAGTGAAAAGGTGGTATAATACCAAATGGCTTTTCGGGCTAGCCATGCTTATCATACAAGATATGGAATAAGAAAGAAGATAGCCCTCATCGGCCTGATTGCTGTTCTTATCTTTCTTGGTATATTCTGCTACAAGACTTGGTTTATCGCTTTCGCTGTCACCAAGTACCTCAGCGGACGGACAGAGGGTAAACAGGGAATTGTCAAGTCAATAATCATACCCTGGCGAAATTATCAGCTCCACCTCCACCACTGGCTTCTTGCCCTGATTGCAGGAGGAGTATTTTTGGTAAGAGGCTTTTATATACTGACACCGGAGGTATTTTACGGCTCCCTATCCGCCATTATCTTCCAGGGAATCTATTGTTACGAAGATTGGTATCGGATTATAAAAAGGAAAAACATTCTGCCAGCCTTGGAGTAGCCGATATCATTATAGGTTAGAAATGACTCAGCACTTTGAACTATTACGACAGTGGAGATTCGTGACAATAGTGTACAATTATGTAAAGGAGCCGCATTCTTCTGATTTTTCTGATTTTCCCACAATTTCACCCGCATTGGCAAAAAGTCAATAAGTCGGGGACTGAAGACTGTACCCGGGTTCACAGATTAACCCATAACAGCAGGCTGACAACTGGAAAACATTCGAGACGCAGATAACAAAGTAGAATCTTACTAGGCAGTTCTCTTCTTGCGCAAAATCACTCTAGCTGCTATCAAAGCCACTAATCCCGAAAATAGAAGAATCCGCCTATCGATGGGCATAGGGGTCCACAGTTGTTGCCGCCAAGAGTCCATTAGTTTGCCCAAACCAATCTCAGGAATTTGGAATCGTTTTTCACCTGTTTCAGGGTCGTTTTGGTAGAATTTGATTTGATCATTCTCATATATGGTCTCCTGTTTACCCTCATAGTCCACCCACACATGTACAGGAGATGAATTCACTTGAAAAGGAATGGTTTTCGCTTTCAAAACCGAAGCCAAGACCAGAGCTCGGGCTTTACAATCCCCCTCTCCTCGCTCCAGTATTTCCTCAACGGTAGGAAAATACCAAGGCATACCATAAAGCTCCCAATCGAGGCGATAGGATATTCGAGCTAGGACTGCCTTCTCTATAGCTACAGGATCAGAGGGAAAATCATCGAGTATCACTTCAACAGCGCTGGGATTAACATCGGGGTTAATAAACCTGTGAATACTTATGACCAAGTTTAGAGGATTTGGATATAACACAAAAAGAATCCACAGTATAAATATAAGGGGAAAGTATCTCCGAAAAGTTTTTCTAAAAACATGCTCGGACCTTTCAAGACCGCCTGGCATAGCGGTAGTTTCAGTCGAACCGTTGGTATTATTTTTCCATACTAACATAGTACAAAAACTCCTATTCGGGTTCGGGAGAATCTACGCAGATTATGATATTAAGACTCGTCCGATGAATTGGCAACTACTTCCTCTTGCGTTTCTCGTCCTCTATCTTCCGCAAAGTCTTTTCGTCAAAACCGAAATGATGAGCTATCTCGTGGCGCACTACCTCCCCTATTTTTGCTTCAATTTCACCACCAAAGCGGCACCATGCCTCTATGGACTTTTGAAAGATACTTATCTTATCAGGCAAAACCAATCCATACCCCCGGCCTCGCCTAGTTTGAGGTACGCCCTGGTAAAGACCAAGCAACTGGATGGGATGACTGTGTTTCGCCTGTCTCAGTTGTCTTGGTGTGGGCCCATTTTCTACCACAATATCAACATTGTCCAGCTTGCGCTGAAACTCCGGTGGCAAATTATTGATTGCCCTCGCTACAAGAGCCTCAAATTCCGCTCTCCGCATATCTATAAATCACAGATATCGCCAGCAGGTGCAATACATCTACCATCACTTTACCACGTAAAGCTACTACCAAGCAAACAAATAGCGAGTAAAGGCATAATTAAGACCTGGCCTTGTACATCAATCGAACTGGGCGTAGTATAACAGTTGTTTTTTGTTCACGAGATATAATTGTGGTAGCTTATCCCACAGTCAAGGCAAGCTTTCTTGACGAATGATGATAAATAGGATAGGCTATTAGCTACAATCTGAAAAGAGGAGATGTTAAAGTGCAGTGTCGTGGCATCAGAGGTGCCAGTATAGTTTCAGCGAATAATAAAGAGAGCATCCTGGCTGCAACTGAGGAACTGCTTGTGGAAATGACACAGGCTAACAAAATTGAAATTAAGAACATAGCTGCCATTTTTTTCACCACTACGTCAGACCTAGATGCTGAGTTTCCCGCTGTAGCAACACGAAAGCTGGGATGGCCACCCAACCTAGCTTTGCTTTGTGGGCATGAAATGAACGTCCCAAACGATCTGCCCCGCTGTCTGAGAATTCTGATGCTTGTAAACACTGATAAAGAACCTGAGGAAATCACACACGTTTACTTAGGAGAGGCGAAAAAGTTAAAGGACAAAACGTCACTATCAATGGGGGGCAACAAATGATTGTAGTTATGAAAACCGGCTGCAGCCAGGATGAAATCAGCCATGTCACGAAGAGAATCGAAGACATTGGTCTAAAGGCACACATATCAAAGGGCATTGAACATACCGTTATCGGTGTACTGGGCAAAGTTTTCCCGGAACTCCGCGACACCCTGGAATTACTCCCCGGGGTCGACCAGGTCATACCTGTAAGCAAACCTTACAAACTTGCCAGTCGGGAATTTCACCCCCACGACACCATAGTGAAACTAAATGGCGTGGCTATCGGGGGCAATGAAATAGTCGTCATGGCTGGTCCTTGCGCTGTAGAAAGCGAGGAACAACTTTTGGCCACCGCTCGAGCAATCAAAGCAGCTGGGGCCACTGTACTGCGTGGTGGCGCTTTCAAACCACGCACCTCACCCTATCAATTTCGTGGATTAGGCGAAAGCGGGCTTAAAATACTAGCAGAGGTGGGCGAGGAAACTCAGATGCCCATAATTACCGAGGTTATGGCGCCAAACGACGTTGATTTAGTAGCCAAATACGCCGATATACTCCAGATTGGAGCTAGAAATATGCAGAACTTCGTTTTGCTCGACGAGGTGGGGAAAACGAAGAAGCCAGTGTTGCTGAAACGCGGTTTATCGTCCAATTTCCAAGAATGGTTATTAGCTGCTGAATATATTCTGGCTCAAGGGAATGAGCAGGTTATTCTTTGTGAACGGGGTATCAGAACCTTTGAAACCTACACCCGAAATACTATGGACATTAGTGCTATACCAATTATCGAAAAAGTCAGCCATTTGCCCATTATCGCCGACCCCAGTCATGCCACAGGTAAATGGTATCTTGTACCGCCGCTAGCATTAGCAGCAGTAGCGGCTGGGGCAGACGGACTGCTCATAGAGGTCCATCCCAATCCTGACCTGGCCCTTGCAGATGGCCCCCAATCGCTCACCTTTGATAACTTTCGCCTCTTGATGTCTCAAATACTACCCATAGCCGAAGCTAGGAATAGAAAGCTAGCTGCTCCAAGCGCAATGATCAAACCCTGAGATCATGGAAATTGAGCAAGAACTAGCTAATATAGGTTCCACAGGGGAAACACTCCTTACCATAGGCGTGTTCGATGGTGTCCATGCCGGACACCGCTACCTACTGGAAACATTACAGCGGCAAGCAGCGGAGAAAAACTTGCTTAGCGGAGTAGTTACCTTTAATCCCCATCCCCAATCGGTATTACATCCGCATAATCAACTACTCTGGCTAAGCGACCCGGAGGACAGAGTTAAGTCCCTTCGAAAGCTAGGCATAAACTTGGTCGCAGTGCTCACTTTCACTCCCGAGGTAGCCCAGTTAAGTGCCCAGGAGTTTATGTCCCTAGTGAAGAAACATCTTAGAATGCGCAGCATTATGGTGGGGCCCGACTTCACTTTAGGACGAGGCCAGGAGGGCAATATTCAGCTACTTCGCGCACTGGGACGCGAAATGAAGTTCAGCGTGGAAGTTATTCCTCCCTATACAATCAATGGCGAAGTAGTGAGTAGCACTCTTATACGCCAAGCATTAACTCAGGGCGATATGGAAAAGGTAGGAAGGTTAATGGGACACTATTTCCAGATTGGAGGCAAAGTTATCGCTTCAGACAGACGCGGACGAATTTTGGGATTTCCCACCGCTAATTTGGATATAAAGCCGCAACAAGCATTACCAGGCAACGGCATCTATGCTACTATCACTCAGGTAGATGACAAGCAATTCCCTTCGGCAACTAATATTGGCACACGCCCTACCTTTGGAGAGGGAGAAAAGAATGTGGAAACCCACTTGTTATACTACAAAGGGGATTTATATGGCAAAGAGATAAGGGTAGAATTTATGCAAAAATTAAGGGATGAGCAGCACTTTCCTTCTTCTGAAGAGCTAAAAGCACAAATCCGAAAAGATATTCGGGAGGTAGAGGCAATTTTAGGCTTCGGCGTGAACTCAGCCGAACGCTAAAGATTTGAAATGACCGATCCAAGGTTTACTTCTATATTAAAACGAGGTGTAGCTGAAATCATCGTTGAGTCAGAGTTAAGAAAGCTGTTGAACTCCGGAAGGATTTTAAACCTAAAGCAAGGCTTTGACCCCAGCGCTCCGGACATCCATCTGGGACATGTGGTAGGCTTAAGGAAGTTGCGTCAATTTCAAGACCTAGGACATAAAGTGACTCTCGTAGTCGGCGATTGGACAGCCAGGATTGGCGACCCCAGCGGTCAGTTAGCTACCCGCCCTATGCTCTCACCCAGCCAAATAGAGAACAATGCTCAAACTTACATGGAACAATTCTTCAAAGTGGTAGATAAGGATAAAACAGAGCTCAGATGGCAAAGCGAATGGTTCTCCCCGTTCACTTTAGACGAAGTGATTAAGCTTACCAGCAAATTTACCGTCGCCCAACTTCTGGCTAGAGAAGATTTTAACAAGCGGTATGAGTCTGGCAACCCCATATCCCTCACTGAAATGCTTTACCCCTTGCTTCAAGGCTATGATTCAGTAGCTATCAAAGCCGATGTTGAATTCGGTGGCATTGACCAGAAATTCAATTGCCTTGTGGGCAGAGAGCTACAGCAAAACATAGGACAGCCTCCCCAGCAAGTTTTCCTTGTTCCCCTCCTTGTTGGTACCGATGGTCATCAGAAAATGAGCAAAAGCTTGAAAAACCACATAGGCATTGCTGAGCCTCCTCGGGAAATATATGGCAAGGTGATGTCCATCCCCGACTCTCTTGTTGTGGATTATTTTGAGCTAGTAACCGACGTTCCTGAGGAAGAAATCGCTGAGTTCAAGGAGCAACTGAAAACTCGCTCGGTGAACCCCATGAAGCTTAAAAAACGATTGGCTCATGAAATTGTCAGGCAGTTCCACGGTAAACAGGCAGCGGATGAGTCACAAGAACATTTTACCCGGGTATTCCAGAAAAGGGAGATACCTAAAGAAACACGTACGGTCGAATTACGTGGTGTCTCTCGTGGTGTCGCTCGCCCCAGCGGTAAGCTCGAAATTGAGGTTCAGAGAGACATTACAAGCTTACTAGTCGAGGCTGGTTTAGCAAAGAGCCGATCAGAGGCAAACCGCCTCCTAGGTCAAGGTGCTATCGAGGTCGACGGAGAGAAAGTCAGCACCAATCTAGTGAGTTTGAAGGACGGAAGCATTATCAAAGTAGGCAAACGGCGTTTTTTGAGAATGGTCGATAGCATGAAAAGGAAGTGGGAAACCGCTAATTCATAAAAAGGAGTTGATAAAAATGCAGCTACGTATTCCCGGACCAACGCCTTGCCCCCCACAAGCTCTTCAAGCCATGGGGCGGCAAATGATAAACCATCGGGGGGGAGAATTTGCCAAAATTCTCAATTCAACAACCGAGAAACTAAAGCAGGTATTTCAGACCAAAGGGGATGTTTTCCTACTTACCGCTTCAGGCACCGGTGGTATGGAAGCAGCTATTGTCAATACCCTGTCGCCGGGGGACAAGGTTTTATCTATTTCCAACGGAGCCTTCGGTGAGCGCTTTGCCGATATCGCTGAAGGATTTGGGGCCGACGTAATCCGCCTTAATTTCGAATGGGGAAAACCAGTTGACCTTGATGCGATAGCCAAGGCATTAAGAGAAGATGGTGACATTAAGGCGGTACTGGTAACTCACAATGAAACTTCCACAGGAATGACTAACAGGCTCGGCGACATAAGCGCCGTGGTCAAGAAATTCGATAAACTTCTTCTAGTTGACGCTATCTCAAGCCTAGGCTGTATCAATTTACCCGTCGATGATTGGCATTGTGATATAGTGGTCACTGGTTCACAAAAAGGGTGGATGGTTCCTCCAGGACTAGCCATGGTTAGCATAAGTGAAAAAGCCTGGCAGGCTCATGCTCAAGCCAAAATGCCGCGTTATTATTGGGATTTCAGCAAAGCCAAAATTTTTTTCCAGAAAGGTCACACTCCCTGGACACCAGCTATCTCTATTTTCTATGCTCTTGATACTACTCTGGATTTAATGTTAAGCGAGGGACTGGATAATATAGTCACACGACATGCCCGAGTAGCCCAGAAAGCCAGAGACGGAGTAAAGTCACTGGGATTATCACTTTTCCCTGACGAGAAATATGCTTCCAACACAGTGACAGCCGTAAATGTTGATGACAGAATTGATGTTCCCAAATTGATTCGAGTGCTCCGCGAAGACTACGATGTAGTCCTTGCCGGCGGACAACAAAAACTCTCAGGCAAAATATTTCGCATTGGCCATCTCGGCTCCGTGGAGGATAATGATATCAAGTCGGTACTGGAGGCGTTGAACAAAGCTCTACCTCGAGCGAAGAAAGGCTAACCAGAAGATGAGAATTTTAATCGCCGACTCAATTGCTGAAGAAGGGCTACAATCCCTGCGTAGCCACGCTCAAGTCGATATCAAGATCAAACTGGAGCCCGGGCAGCTCAGGGCTATAATTGGCGATTACGATGCTTTGATTGTGCGCAGCCAAACTCAAGTAAGGGCAGAGGTTATTGAATCGGGAAAGAAACTCAAGGTGATTGGCAGAGCAGGAGTGGGCACAGATAATATCGATATCGATGCCGCTACCAGGAAGGGCATTGTGGTGGTTAACACCCCTACAGGCAATACTGTAGCTGCCGCCGAACATACCGTCGCCCTCATGCTTGCCCTGGCACGTAACGTACCACAAGCAAATAGCCTCCTTAAATCAGGTAAATGGCAAAGGGAGGCAATGGTTGGCAGCGAACTCAGAAATAAGATACTGGGCATCATCGGTCTGGGTAATGTCGGCTCTGAAGTAGCCAAGCGGGCCAAGGCCTTTGAGATGCGCGTGGTCGCCCACGACCCCTTTGTCTCTAAAGACTATGCCCGCAATCTCGAAGTAGACCTGGTATCCATGGACGAGCTTCTTAAAGGAGCTGATTTTATCACTCTCCACGTGCCTCTGACAGCAGCTACCAAGAATTTGATTGGAAACAAGGAGTTGGCAAAATTAAAGCCCACGGCTCGGATTATCAATTGCGCCCGGGGCGGATTGATTGATGAGGAAGCAATAGTCAAAGCAATTAAGTCTGGGAAAATAGCCGGCGCCGCTTTCGATGTCTTTGATAAGGAGCCAGTAACAGATAGTCCTCTGTTTAAAGAAGATAAGATAATCGTCACCCCCCATCTGGGCGCCTCTACAATTGAAGCGCAGACTGGCATCGCCAAAGACATCGCTGAAGAGGTCCTGGCCGTGCTTCAGGGGCAATTCAGTAAATACGCCGTTAACGCTCCCCACATAGCTCCTGAACTGGCACCATTTATGAGAGTAGCTGCAAATATCGGCAACCTCGCCAGTCAACTAATGGAGGGACAAATAAACTCAACGCACATCAGGTATAGCGGCGGAGTAAGTAACTACGATTGCAATCCTATTAAGACGGCACTCATCAGTGGGCTATTGCAACAGGCAAGCGAGGAAA
>Ga0307379_10013633_pt1 | contig 10523 bp, 8 predicted proteins | sample UN2MG_FD_202237 | JGI IMG/M metagenome (GOLD analysis project Ga0307379, IMG submission 202237) | Soil microbial communities from Risofladan, Vaasa, Finland - UN-2 | ecosystem: Environmental > Terrestrial > Soil > Coastal area > Acid sulfate soil | place: Finland: Risofladan, Vaasa | collected... | reverse complement strand
CGCCGACCACGCCGCTGATCCACTCCGAGGGGATCAGACCCTCGCTGCCCGGTCTGCCCAGCAGGGCACCTGCCACCAGCACACCGAAAAACAGCAGCGGTAGAATCTGCTTGGTGAAGCCCCAGGAAGAGTCGAACCATTCCTGCATCTCCCCTTTCTGAGTGTTGGTGACGAATACCAGCCCAGCTATCCCGATCAGGAAGGGAATCATCGGCAGGGCAGGGAAAGCCAGGGCTGAAGCCGCTGCTGCGGCTGCAGTGACCACGACCTTCCACCAGGCCACGCCGAACCAGGTGACGAGTACCAATCCCAAGGCAACGGCGAAGGCGGAGGTGATCAGCCACTTGTTGCTGAAAATCAGGAACCAGAGACCCTCGGTCGCATCCGGCCGGCCCCAGTTGGCGAACACCAGGATGCCGACCATCGCGGCGAAGTAGATCGCGTTCTTCCACAACGGCCGCGAGACCTCAGGTTCCGGTAGGTTCGCCTGGGCTTCGATCTTCTCCTGCTCCTCCTTGCGGAATATCAGGTGCATCAGCAAGCCGATGACGATGCTGAACACTATCGCGCCCACCGCCCGGGCGATGCCCAGTTCAGGGCCCAGCACCGTTGCGGTGAGGGCTATCGCCAGCACGTTGATGGCCGGCCCGGAATAGAGGAACGCCGTCGCCGGGCCCAGGCCCGCCCCCATGCGGTAAATGCCCGCGAACAGGGGCAGCACGGTGCATGAGCAGACCGCAAGGATCGTCCCTGAAACGGAGGCCACGCTGTAGGCAAGGACCTTGTTGGCCTTAGCGCCAAGATACTTCATCACCGAGGCCTGGCTGACGAAAACCGCGATCGCCCCCGCGATCAAGAAGGCAGGCACAAGGCAGAGCAGCACGTGCTCCTGCGCGTACCACTTGACCAGGTGGAACGCCTCCAACACCGCGTTGTCGAAGCGCGGCATCCCGACGGGTAGGTAAAAACTCACCAGGAAGACTGCAACGATCAGCGCGAGCCCCTTCCACTCGTTTTTCCAGTTCATCACGACGGCTCCGATTCGGCTGGAACATGATTTGTCGGCGGAGACCCAACCGACCCGAAGATGACTATGAGATCGCCTCCAGGCTCTTTTCCGCCACCGTCTGCAGCACGACGTCGACGCAGGTGAAGAAATTGAGCACGCAGGGGACGTTCAGCGAGTAGAACACCTGATTACCGCGCTTCTCGTCGGACACCACGCCGGCGCTCTTCAGTATCGACAGGTGGCGCGAGACGGTCGATTTGTCGATCTCCAGCATCTCGGTCAGCTCGCAGAAACAGCGTGTGCCCTTCGACAACTCATCGACAATAAACAGCCTCGTCGGGTGTCCCAGGGCTTTGAATACGCCTGCTCTGACCTCGTACTTGGCTTTCGTCTTCGGGTCCATTTCAAACCCCCCTGTTGCGTTGTTGGCAATTTAGCCAACAACGAAGATGAAGTCAAGCACCAAAGACGATTTCAGACACTCGAGAGCAATCACCGTAATCAGTGGAAATGAGTCTGCCGCTTTCGGGGCTGCTAGCAGCGATCGATTTGCTCGCCGAGGATGGCGTTGTTAATCCAGAATTCCCGCTGCAACCGCTCTGACCTCTTCCATCAGTTGGCGCAGATCGTCCTCGCTGGTGAGGGGATTGATCACGGTGCAGCGCAGGAACCACTTGCCGCGCAGCTCGGTCTGGACTATGTAGAACCGCCCGCTGCGCAGGAGCGCCTCGCGTACGGCCTTTTGCAGTCTGTCCAGATCGCTGGGGGCAACACCATTGGGTTCGTAACGGAAGCAAACAATGTTGGACTCCGGCCATGCAGCCAGTTTGAAGTCGCCGCTTTTGTCCAGGAATTCGGCAAACCTGTTCGTCAGCTCGAAGCAGCGGTCGACATAGTCGCCGAAGAAATCGCTGCCGTAGGCGTGGAGGCTGAGAAAGGCTTTCACTGCGTTCATCTGCTTGGTGCACTCCAGGGTGCGGTTGGCAAGATCGAACCAGGGCTCCTCGGAGCCGGAGTTGAAAAGATAGGAAGCCTCCTGGGCGAAAGCGAGGTAGTTATCCCGGAATCTCTTGAACACAACCGCAGTTAGCAGCGAGGGCATCAGCATCATCTTGTGCAGGTCCCAGACGATTGAGTCGGCCCGTTCGGCGCCCGCCAGCAGATGCCTGTGATTCGGGGACAAAGCCGCCGCGACGCCATGCGCCCCGTCGATGTGAAACCACAGGTCGCGCTCCTCGCAGAAATCGGCGATTGCTTCGAGAGGATCGTAGGCACCGGTGGCTGTCGTGCAAGCGCTGGCGGATACGGCGATAACCTGCTGACCCTCGGATTCCGCCTTCTTGTACGACCTCTCCAAGTCTCGAAGATCCATGCGGTACTTCTCGTCTGTGTCGACGGATACCGCTGCTCCTTCCCCCATCCCCATGATCTGTACGGCGCGCTTGACGCAATAATGGGATTGCTCGGAGACCAGCACCGCGCAAGGATTGCCTCCGCCGTCGTACCCGTCTTGCCAGATGTTGCCGGGGATCTTGGCCTGACGGGCGGCCAGCAGGGCGGTGAGGTTACCTATCGAACCTCCGTTGGTGAAGACACCCCCGCTGCCCTGCGGCAGACCGAGCAGCTTTGAAATCCAGTCGAGCAGAATAGTCTCGACCACGGGTTCCATCGGCGCCATCTCGTAGATGGCGGCGCTGTTGTTGAGCAGCGAGACGGCATGATCGCAGAGTGCGGCGAACGGCAGTACCGGCGGTACCTGGTGACCGATATAGCGCGGATGCAGGAAGTGATTCGACTGGTCCATCGCCTCACTCAAAAGTTCTATCGCCCGGGCGGTGCCGATGCCCTTGTTCGGAATCGGTTCTTGCCACCGCGCCAGTTTCTCTTCAGGCGCCTCGTAATCCAGAACAGGGATCTCCCCAAGAGAGGCGGACCGCAGATAATCGGCGGCCTTTTCCGATACCTTTTCGACCGCTTTCAGATACTCTTCGGGACTAAAGACGGCGCTGAAATCTCTTATCTCTTTCACTTCTAACCTCGTCAGCTGGCATCTCGACAAGAGCTGGCACTTTATCACGAAGTAAATCCCCCTAAAAGACTGGCAAATGTTATACAAATATTGGCAAATTCATCTGAACGTCCCTTTCCCAAAACACGTTTAGATAGGCAGCGGATGAAAAAACCATTCATGGTCTCCCTGAGACTAATACACCATCCGGCCGGGGGGAGGAGCCGGCCACAACCACAATTAATTATCCGTTTCGTCTGTGGTGAGGGATAACAATGTGGACATTGATTAAAAAGGAATCCCTGGAGAATATTCTCACGCTCCGCTTCCTGATCGGTTTCGTCGCCTGCGCAGCTTTGTTCGGGATCACGACAACTGTCCTGGTAAACGACTTCAAGGCGGATTACGAGATCGCAAACGCTGCCATTCGGGAGGTGGAGACGCAGATCGAGGAATGGACCGTATTCAGCCGCGTCAGGCCCACGGTGATCAGGATGCCCTCTCCTCTCTCTGTATTTGGTTCAAAGAACGGGGCGCGCTGGGGAACGCGGATGCTGATCAGCCAAACTCGCATCCCGGCCGTCGCCAGCGACGAGAGCGGTGAGGGGCAGAGCTCGAATTTCCTCGGCCTGTTCAGGGGGCTCGACTTCGCCGAAGTGGTGCAAATCTGCATCTCGCTGCTGGCGATTCTGCTTACCTTCGACGCAATCAGCGGGGAGAAAGAAAGGGCATCCCTGCGGCTGATCCTCTCCAATCCGGTGGGCAGGACGAAGCTGATAACCAGCAAGTTTTTAGGAGCGGTTATCGCGCTGGTACCGATTTTCGTCTTCGGCTTCGTGGTCGCTCTGGTGGTGTTCCAGATATTCAGTCCGGTGGGCTTCTCCGCCGACGATTGGGGAAAAACAGGCCTGTTGCTGGTGTTGATCCTGCTCTACGGTGCGGCATTCGCGGCTATCGGGCTACTGATTTCGGCATTTACGCATTCCAGCGCTACCTCACTGGCGGTAAGCATGTTCGTCTGGATCGTTATCATCCTGGTAATACCGAATGCCATTGGACTCTTCGTTTCCGAGATGGGCTTCAACGAAGACTCGAGGGAACTCAGCAGGAACCTCGACAAGATCGCCGGGGAGCACGGCGGTCCGGTCAGCGAGCTTCTCGGGAGCGACCTTCCTTTCCGGGATTACAAGGCCGTGCTTTTTCTCTCGAGTGGCGGCCCCAGGTACGAAGGCCTGATCATGTTCCGCCTGATGGGACCTAATGCTGTGGAGTTTTTTGTCAGCAAGCTGCCTGAAATCATACGTGACCAGAGCGATTACGCCACGGACCGTTTCGGATTCGAAAACGAATTCCTGCAACGCAGATTCGATAAAATCGCGCTCATCGGTAATCTGCAGCGCGTTTCCCCGACATCTGTTTTCGCACATGCGGCCAACGCCATCGCCGGCACGGACGTTAACGGTTATAAGCATTTCCTCGAGGAAACGAAGAATTACCGTCAGGAATTGCTGAGCTACATCGAGGGCATGGGGGGATTCACATCGAAGCGCTGGTTCACCGACGACTACCCGGGCGGACCGCTCGAAGACCTGCTCCAGACGTTCGAAACGATGACGGCCGGGCAGCAGTTGCTTTACTTTCAGACCCACACCCAGGAGTTAATGGATATGCTCCCGGACGTCATTGAAAGTGTCGAGAACGATCCCAGGCGGAAATTGGATCTCAGCGACATGCCGCGCTTCGAGATGAGGCCGATATCGCTCTACGAGTCGGTTTCGGCGGCGTCCTTCGATATGCTGCTTTTGGTTGTCTTCATCGCCGCCTGCCTGACATTCTCCTATATCCGATTCCTCCACTACGACGTTCGGTGAGGTAATAAAATGGGAATGCTAACTAATTTCTGGTTGAAGCAATATCTCAAACAGGGCCGCCTGGTTGTCGTCTACGCGCTCGTGCTCATCCTCGCCGTGATCAATGCATTCATCTACAGCGACCGCTACGCTCAGGACGCCACCGAGTACGACCGGTTGGCAAGGGCCTACAACGACAGCTTCCAGCAGGCATCTGCGAGCCCGGATGGCATGGCGGGAATGATGTTCAACCTTCCCCTTCCTCAGAGAAGCCTCAAGTTCATGGCCGACAGCAAGATCGAAACCGTGCCGACGATCGCTCGCGTAATGCCCGAGAGGGTGCTCCTGCCGTCCGGCAGCGACGGCACGGGGCAGAACTTCCTCGGTTTCGACGCCATCGACTTCGCCTTCATCGTCGAGGTGATTCTCTCCTTCATCGCCCTCGTGCTCACCTACGACGCCATCTGCGGCGAGAAACAGCAGGGTACGCTCAAGCAGATGCTGGCCAACGGCGTGCCACGCAGAAGCATCTTTATCAGCAAAATACTGGCGGGAGTCACCACTCTGGCTCTGCCGTTGCTCTTGGGCCTGATCGTAAACCTGGTCTCGACACAGATGTTGGGAAAGATACCTGGCGTCGGTCAGCACTACATAGCCTATGGGCTCTTCTTCCTGTTCTCGCTGCTACTGCTACTGTTCTTCGTGTCGCTCGGCGTTACCGTCTCCGCGCTGACACGAGCGCCGGTCACCAGCCTCGTCGTGCTGGTGCTGCTGTGGGCGCTCCTGGTTGTCATCGCTCCCGGTGGGGTGAAGCTGGTCGGCAAGGTGCTGTCGCCGGTGAGATCGCCGGAGGAGTATCAGCGGCTTTCCGATGACATCAACCAGAAGTACATGATGCAGGGAATCGAAGCCGGGGCGATGACTCGGCCTCCGAGCATGGCACGAGCGGACAACTTCAAGGGTGAGCGCATCTTTAACCGTTTCTCCGAACAGGAAAACGGGGAAAGGGAAAACCTGGCGCGCGAGCAGCTGAGAATGCTCTACGCCCAGGCCGAGACCATAGACCTGCTGTCCGTGTTGTCGCCCTCTAGTCTCTACAGGCAGGCCGTCGCCCGTCTGTCTGACAACGACCTCCCAACGCTTCAGGATTTCTTCAACCAGGGAGAGAGGTATCAGACCGCCCTCTTCAGCGCGATGCGGCTGGCGGATGAGAAGGATAAGGACAGCCCTCACCTCCTCTTCATGGGGAACGCCGGCATCGGCTCCTACCTCTCGACCAAACCTTTCGGCACCGCGCCGCCAAGGTTCCAATGGGAGGAAGCGCCCATTGCCTCCCGAGCAGCCCAATCCGGACCCGGTCTGTTAATCCTGGCAGCGATGATTGCCGTCGCTTTACTTATCGGCGCCTTCGCCTTCAACCGCTATGACGTGAGGTAGGATAAAGTCGGAAAGGTGATATCCAGCAGGATACTTGAGTTTCCCCTGGCGGGTCGGACCCGATAAAGGCGTTCAACCGACAAGCCCACGCCATCACGATCAGACTCTTCCCGCCTCATCCAAAGGAAGAGCGGCGCCCGAGCAGGCAACCGGCGGGACATCGTCCCGCGTGACGGTGAATTCGCCGCAGAAGAATGAAATGGATTGAGACATGCAGGATTTTTCTACGCGGGAATGTTGCTTATTTGTAAAGTAAGTGGCGGAGAGGGCGGGATTCGAACCCGCGGTGCGATTTCTCGCACAACTGCTTAGCAGGCAGCCCAGTTCAGCCACTCCTGCACCTCTCCGCGGGCGGCGGGGCCGCGCACACAATCTAGAAGGCGAAGCCCTGAAAGTCAACTTCGCAGAGGGCGGAAATCAGCCCGGCGGCCAGCGCATGGCGCGCCCGCCGAGCAGGTGCATGTGGACGTGGAAGACGCTCTGCCCGGCGCGCTCGCCGCAGTTGAGCACGAGGCGGTAGCCGTCGGCGACCGCCGCGTCGGAGGCGATTGCGCGGGCCGCGGCGAACATCGCGCTGAGGTAGTCGTCGTGAAGCGGTCCGATGTCGTTAATGGTCGGGATATGGTCCTTGGGGACGATCAGAAAATGATGCGGCGCCTGCGGATTGATGTCCCTGAGGGCGATGACGAGGTCGTCCTCGAAGACGATATCGGCCGGGATCTCTTGCCGAATTATCTTACAGAAGAGGCAATTGTCGTCGAGCGGCATCTCTTTCCCCCGTTTGCTTTCAAGACAAATAGACCATATTGATAGCGCCGGGGCAAGGGCATCCAGTAGAGCTCGTTTTTCAGGAATCGCGTTGCCAGAGGTATGCGTTGAAGGGCAGGACCTCAGCAAAACCGAGACGGCGGTACCACTTCTCAGCGCGCTCGTTCTGCTCAGTGACGGTGAGCGAAACAGCCCTATAGCCAGCCTCCTTGTATCGCCGCAAGCTCTCATCGACGAGAAAGGCTCCTATGCCGCTGCCCTGATGGTCTGGAGCCACGGAGATCTGAGGCATGTGGCCCACGCCGGGGGACAGCTCGGTAGCGACGACGATGCCGGCCATCTTACCATCCAGGTAGCCGACGGTGGTCATGCCCGGGAGGAAGCCGCCGCAACCGGCGCGCCTGACGAGGTTGGCCACGAAGCCGTGGCAGCGGTCGAGGCGGCTGAAGCTGGAGGAGAAGTAGGCATCGATGCCGCCGATGTAACTCTCGTATACAACCCGGCCGACCTCGTCGATCATCGCGTCGTTCCATGACCGCAATTCGAGCCCCTCCGGCTGCTCCCGCCCCCCGTCGTAAGAGCCGAGGTCGAGCGAGAGGAAGTGCCTGCGGAATGTTTCGAAACCGTCGCCGGCGAAAACCGGGCCCAGGTCTGCTTCTGAGAAGACCATCAGCTGCGCTTCGATGCGCCTGACGAACGGCGTTTCTTTGAGTGCGTCGATGCAGGCAACGCCCAACTGCGCCTCGAGATCGCCGCCCCAGTGCCCGCGCATGACATAGAGGCTGCCGATCACGCCCCTTCCGACATCAACCACGAGATAGGCATAACCGACGGCCCGCCCGCGGTCGATCACCACGAAGCCGGGCAGGGCAGAGCTGTCGATATATGTCTTCAGAAAATCCTGCGTCGGACTGTATTCCCAACCGAGGATGTCGAGCCAGGCCTCGGCTTCCTCGCGCATCAGCTGATCCAAAGTGACCGACCCCACACGGCGCAGATCTTCGAATACCAGCGCCATTGCTCCCTCTCGCTAAAGGTTTGCGCATGTTAACATTGGGAATTCACTGAAACAACGCCGTGCGTGTCAACCAATCCGCACTCACGTTGGTCAAACTGATTGGTGGAGGGAAGCATGGATCCGGGGAAGGAGCAGGAATTGGTTCAACGAGCCAAGAACGGGGATGAAGAGGCGTTCCGACTGCTGGTTGAGGACAACCAACGCCGGATTTACTCGCTTGCCCTACGCTACACGCGCAGCCACGAGGACGCCGACGAGGTCGCCCAAGAGACGTTCCTGCGGGCGCACCGCTCGCTGAAGCGTTTCAGAGGCAACGCGGGCTTCTCCACCTGGGTCTACCGCATCGGTATCAACTGCTGCCTCAGCCTCCGGCGAAAACGCAGCCGGGTGAACGAAGTCGGAACGGACGAAGCCGAAAGGCAATGGGAAGTACCGGATGTTAAAAATCCCTCGCCGCTGAGACACGCGATATCATCGCAGACGCGGGGTTTGATCAATCAAGCAATGGACAGACTCAGTCCGCAACAGAAGATGGTATTTATGATGAAGTTTCTCCAACAGCGCACCATCGCCGAGATCGCAGGCCAGATTGGCTGTGCCGAGGGCACGGTGAAGAAGCAGCTTTTCCGCGCCGTCGGGCGTATGCGCGAAAGCCTGGCGCCGCTGCTGGAGATGGAAGGGTCATAAAATGAGTAATGAACGGGAGTTGCTGATCCTCTACCTCGCCGGCGAGCTTGAGCCGGAGGAGAGGAAGGCGCTCGAGAAGCGGCTGAGCGGTGACGCCGCGCTCCGTGGCGAGCTGGAGGCGCTTCACAGCGCTCTCCGCCTTGTCAGTGATTCTGCTCCCAGCGAGCCGCCGGAGGCTTACTGGCGCACCTTCTGGACCCGCCTGCAGCCCAAACTGCAGAGGGAAAGCCTGTGGCAAAGGCTATCCGGCTGGTTGGTACCCAAGCACGGATTGCGCCTGGCCACCGGGCTCGGCACGCTGGCGGCGATGCTGATCGTCGCGCTGCTGATCCTCTACCAGGTGATGGTGCCACAGGCGCCGGAACCGGTGATCACCCGCACCGAGGTAAGGATCCAGCGCACCGAAGGCTATTTCTCGCTGGCGGCCGACGACCACCTCGAGCGCTCGCGGCTGCTGTTGCAGGAAATGGTGAACATCGCCAGCAACGGCCCGCCGAACGAGGAGGCGTTGCTCGACAACCGCCGCCGCGGAGAAGAGCTTCTGAGTCAGAACCGCACCTACCGGCTGGTAGCTTTGCGCAACAACGACGAGAAGTTAGCCGCATTACTCGATGAGCTCGAAATGGTACTAATGGACATTGCCAACATCGATCCCCATGTAGCCCAAGAGGCCCTGACCGGTCTACAACACCGGATCGAGATGAAGGATCTCCTGGCGAGGATGAATATCGTAAACCTCGATGAGAGATCCCGCAGCCAAACCTCGAACAGTGAGGTAATGTAAAATGAGAAAAGAAATAAAAACCGCACTAATCTGCATTTTGTTGACCGCCACCCTCGCCAACGCAGTCGATGTGGAGTATGACCAGGACAGCCCCGGTGCCAAGGCGTTCTTCCAAGCCAAGGAACTTCTGGATACTGGTAAAGTGTCCGCTGCTTATGAGGCCTTCGTGAAGGTCGGCAAGATGAGCGATTCAACTTACCAGGACGACGCCCTCTATTACGCCGCGTATTGCCTGGTCAAGCTGCAGGATTACCAACGCGCCGAGAGCAGCCTGACTGCCTTCATCAAGGGGTATAACAGCAGCCCCTGGCGTGACGACGCGGTGCTTCTGCTCTCCGAAGTCAGGATCAGGCTGAAGAGGCAGGGTGATCCGGCCGCCGCGCTCGAACCCACACCTGCCAGGCATGTGCGCCCAGACAAGCCTCCCAGGGAAGCCGGGAGGACCGGGCGCTCTACCGGGACGCAGAAGGCCGGCGACGATTGCGATCCCGACGGCACCAAGGAGGCCGCCCTCAACGCTCTGCTGAGCATGGATTCGGAGCGGGCCGTGCCGGTGCTGATCCGCTTCATCAAGAGCAACCCCTGCAAGCGGCTGAAGGTAAAGGCGATCTTCGTGCTCAGCCAGCAGGAGACCCGCGAAGCGCTCGACGCATTGATCGAGGTCGCCCGCACCGACACCGATGCTGAGATCCGCGGCACTGCGATCAAATGGATCGGCGATTTCGACAGCGAAGAGGCAGTCGATGCACTGGTGAAGTATTACGATACGCTCAAGGATGATCAGGCAAAGCTGAAAGTCGTCTACGCTCTAAGCCAGAGCGAATTCCGCATCGCACTGGACAAGCTGGTGGCCATCGCCAAGAGCGATCCCAGCGCGACAGTGCGTCAGCAGGCGGTCTACTGGATGGCCGATGAGTGGGATGATGAGGCAATGCCTCTGCTGAAAGAGATTTACAGCAAGG
>Ga0307379_10013632_pt1 | contig 10524 bp, 13 predicted proteins | sample UN2MG_FD_202237 | JGI IMG/M metagenome (GOLD analysis project Ga0307379, IMG submission 202237) | Soil microbial communities from Risofladan, Vaasa, Finland - UN-2 | ecosystem: Environmental > Terrestrial > Soil > Coastal area > Acid sulfate soil | place: Finland: Risofladan, Vaasa | collected... | reverse complement strand
ACTCGTCTAGTATAGAGTCTAACGCACGTTTCATTACCCGCAATTCACCATCAACAACATCTACAAACTGAAATTTATATGAATCAAAACTTTCGGGCTTTGAAGTGTCGCGCCATAAAAAAGCATCGGCATACGCAGGGTTGTTTGGTTTATTTGTTGAGTCTGTAAATTTACGCAGACGCACATTTGCATCACTCTCAACCCAATCAATTGACACAGGTGCTGCCTTAAACGCGCTGAATGGCGCTAAGGCTTTTACGCTTTGAATCAATGCGCGCTCATTAGCTGGAAATGTTACAAGGCTAATTTCGTGGAGTTTCACTTTGTTAATTGTCGTGGTATCTTTTCCAATATCCATGTCGACGACTTCAAACCCAATTGACATCGCGTTTAAGTAGCCGTCGTGCATAAGCCTTGCAGCTTCGTCGGCTCTTTGCACGCCACGCGTTAACCGACCTTTTACAAAAAGGCCTGTCGCTGTTTCGCGAACCTCATCAAACCCCCCAATTAATTCTGAGTGTTTGTGCTGCCATAAAAGTTTTGGCATTCTCGTTTTCAATGTTTCAGTGAACGCGCCTTTTTTGATGATATCTCCGGTTAAATCAGTGTTACCGAAGGTAGAGGCCTCGCCTTCAAAAGTTGTAGGCTGGCCATCTATTGCCTTGCACGTGAAATCAATTTTTAACGATTTATAATCCATGCTAGGCTACACTTTTTACAATTAATGTAATTTTTGTATCTACAGTTACGGGTGATGCAAGTTTTAACTGCAGGTGTTGCACAGACCTGAAAATGTCTGGATCTAGCCAACGCCAAACTTTAGCTGCAGCTGAAAAGCCAATGCTGAGCTGATAGGGGACCCCTGCAGCATCGCTGAACACATATGCCGGGGTGATGCCTGCATCAAGTGCCGTGAAAAACGCGACATTGACAGTCGTCGTAGCAGGTGGGCCGCCTTCAGACACAAGGCCCACAACCGTAGTGCCAGCGAGGTCAACAACTGCAGGGACGGTATTCACCTGATTTGCAGCGATAGTTAATGTGATATATTCGAAAACTTGGCCAATAGTACTGCCGATTTTTTTTGCCATGGCGCTTCATCCTGAAAATAGTTTAATCAGCGCATATTTTGACATGCCTTAACTCAGGTTGCAACACCCTCACCGTCATCATCAAACATACCCGCTGCAATAGCGGCACTAAGTGGCGCTGTCGCGGAAAACCCATACGCAACACTGCACCTGCAGTTAATAACATTAGACGCAGTCGCGCCAAGGACAACATCGCGTGGATATCTCAGTCTCTCGCCCATAACGCGAAACGCCTGGTAGATAGGAACTGTTTGGCCGTTTGCGATATCGTGTGCTAAGCGTTGCCTGCCATCAGTAATTGTCATCCAAGTTTTTTGTGCTGAAAGTAAGCCTGCAAGCGCGGCGCCTGCAACGAAAAATCTACCACTTTCCGCGCCATTTTGTGTTTCAGTAAGCCCAACTCTGTCTGCTGCGCCTTCAGAATCGGCATTGAATTTATCGCGCGCAGCTTTTGCGACGTGTTCGCGCGCAAGCGTTACCTCAAGTTGGGCAATGTCATTATCCCATCGAGCCTGCGCAGTAGTAATGATATCCGTCGCAACGCTTCCCGGTTGTGTATCTAAAAAAGTCGTCTTCTGTTCAGCGACTTGATGATCAAAAACGGCTTTAGGTACGCCGCTCAAGGCAAGCACTTCGTCAACAGGGATAGGGAAAGGATTTTTAAAAACTTCAAATGTCTTTCTGTAATGCCTCTCAAGCGCGCCTTCAACTTCGCTGCGAAACTGCGACGCGTCTACTGTGCCGCCGTCTATCCGGTACCGCACCATGCCCGCGTAGGATATGCGCTTGTAAAGCCTCAGCATGACTGCGGCTAACAGAACTTCGAGCCTTAGTTTTTTTGATAGGTCATCAGACAGCACCTGTTGCTGTTCCTCTGGGCTAAGCTCCGTCGGGTTTTGCACGCCTACAATTCCTCGCCCGCAATTTCGATGATTTCAGCGTCGGAAAACCTACGCTCGCCTGTTACTGTTTTTTGTTGGCGTAAAATGTCGATCAATTTTGCGGCGCTACTGTTTAAGGCGGGCATAGGTTGCGTAGGGCGCTCAGGCTTAACGCCGCTCGTCGAGGCGACAGGGATTTCATTCATTGGTTTGTAAATATCGTCACCGCCCGCAACTTCGTCAAAGGCTAATTCGCTCCTAATCTCGTCGATTGTAATTACTCCCATATCTGTGATTTTTTTCAAACGATCCATTCTGAGGGGCTCTAAGGCTTCCATCGCGTTTTTGTCGTAGGTTAATACAAGGTCTTCGCTGCCTTTGTACCTTGGCAATAAAAAGCTCCCGAGCTCCTCGAGAATGTATTTTAATAAGGGCAACACGGTGCTTATATAAAACACAATGTTTGCTGCCTCAAAATTTGCGAGGGTCATTGTGTCAGCCGAGATCAAGGGCAACGGAATCTTGAACAGTCCAAAAATTTCTTCTTTTGTCTGTTTGAAGAGCTCGCCGAAATTCATGTCGATTTTCTCAGCGTTCAAAACATCGACTTTTTGATCTAAAGTAGAGAGCATTAATCGCCCTGCATTCTGCGCACCGGCATACCATGTCTGCAACTGTGACCACAGAGTCGTGAATTCTTCATCTGACAGGCTTGACCTATCAACTGATATAATCACAGAGGGGACGCCTGAGCGATCGAGCAATGAAATATTATGTGTAGCAACTGCACTATTTTGTTTTATGTCGCCAACATGCGGGCGCAACCTTGATGCGCCTAGTAATGGCTGCCCACCTGTTAGGCCTTGCCCTGTGTTTAAATCGCGCGAATGGAACATCTCGGCTTCAGGGTTTAGTGTAACGAAACGATAGTCAATGGGCGTTCTAGTATAAGTTGCAGCCCCGCTTACTGTATACTGATAAGCGAGGCCGTCTTTTGACTCTGCTGTTACGGATACACTTCTTGGCGTCAAATTTGTCAGCTCTAACGGCGGCCTGTCAATTTGACCTGTTGCGACTAAAAAATTATTACCCGTGGCCAGATAGTACACTACGAAACTTTTGATAAAGGCCTGGTAGCGCTGGATAGGGTTTGGGTTTTTAAGCAGGGCTAAAAGTTTATGATCTTTTATGATTTCGCCTGTTCGTGTATTTTTCAGAATGGGCCTAACACTGCACACCTCATCTGCAATTCTATTAATCGCGTCAGCAACTGGGCCCACTGTTTCATAGTAGTACAAAGCTTGTCCTGCACCAACAGCCTCGCCCCCGCTTGATAGTATTGCCTGCCCGCATTGTGCCGCGATGGATTTCGTTTGCATGAATGGCAGGGCTTGTTTCTGCTGTGATTTAAAAGGCCACATGGACTATGTTACTCCGACAAAAAATTTGCTTCGATGAATGATCAACATATTATCAATGGCATCACATGTAGTGTCAACCTGATCGTCGTGTGGTCCATTCGGGAATGCCGTGTGCTCGTCAATAAAATCTTGCAGCCACTGCACGCGTTTTGGTAAAAAAACGTAGCCAGAATCGATATACCCGTGAGCCCCATGCGCCCGTGAGATTTTATCTTTTAAACGCGTGATACCTTTGATCGGTATACCCCCTTCCTCTTTAATATACTGTATCAACCCTGTGCCACTAACTGCGTCCTCAACAAACACCATTCTGACGCCTACGCGGCCATGGGTTAGGTGATGCTTGTCGACAAATGCCCAAAGCGCACGTTTTAACTCAGGTGCTGTTAAACGTTTGTGCACTATGTCGACTAGATAGATTTTACGGTCTGAGTAGCCCCAAGCAGCAAACATCGAGTAATCGTTGTCTTCGCCTTTTTTCTGCGCAGTATCGCAAAAAATGTAGATGTACTCTAGAGGGGGAAGGATATCGTAGAACTGCCAGCTCGTCTCCTTGAATATCGCATCGTCAAAATTCATCGGCCTTTGACGAAACTGTGCATTATAAAAACGTGGGTTTATCTGGTGCAAGCTTTTAAGGTAGGGCGTGGACCATTTGTGCGGCCAAATTGATTCGCCGTTTTTATCCTCAGCGTCAATCGTAACGCAGCGCCAGTCGCCTGGCACTAAACCTTTTTTGACTCGTCCGATTGGGTCGTCTTGGTCTGTACGTTGCATGATCAAAATGATTGCTGTTTGATCAGTTGCCATGCGACTTTGTACGCCGACGAGGGCGTTAAAGGCTAAGTCCCGCTCAGACTTATAGTACATTGCTAAATCAGGTTTGACTAAATCATCGGCAATAACGCAGCCGTGGAACCCCGGCTCTCGAGTTAAACGTCCCGCGGGTTTACCCGCGACTTGACCACCAGCTGAAGCAGTGTTGTACTCCCCGCCCTCTGCAAGCTGCCACTCTTTTACAGTGTCCGCGCCTGAGATCATGCTATACCCAAACAGGTGCCGGTACACCACAGACTCAATGATGTTTTTTGTTTGGCGTGAATTCTTTTTAATCAAGTCGTCTGAGCGTGAAAGGTTGATGAATGCACCCATAGGGTTGTGCGCGTAGCAAAAGGATACAAACAACGGCACACACATCAAACTTTTCCCCGTTTGAGGGGGCGCTTCAATCATGAGCCTGGTTGTTCTTCCTCTGAAAACGCACATCAGCTCATAGGCGATAACACCGTGTATGTCATCACTCCAAATAAAATCCCGCCCGTAGACTGCCTTATACATGTACTTGCAATAAAATTTAAAATCGCTCAGGAGACGCTCTTTTACAATAAGCGCCTGGCTGATATCTGATAGATCGAAAATATCCATAGGCTATAGGTTAAAATGATCCATGAATAAATACGTGCTATACACAATCATAAAGCCGAAAAATAGCTTTATGAATAAAACAGTTTGCCTATTTTCGCGTACTAGAAAAAATATTGCTAGCTCGCCTACTAAGAGAAATGCCAGCATTAACCATGTTAGCGCATCAAGTCTATTCATCGGCTGCGTACCGAGTTAAAGTTTCCATGAAATCTGTTCTCAGTGCAAATATTTTCGACATGTATTCCTGCAGGTCACTTGGTACTGCACGCACTATGAAGTGCCGTGTTTTGCCCTCTTTTACGTCTATTGATATTGTGTGCCCGCAGAGCTCAGAGGCTTCTACTCGCAAAATGTACTGACTGTGAATTGCGGAAAACTCATCAATGAGAGCATATATACTTTTGCAAGGTGTATCACCGCAAAACAGGTCACGTCCTTCTAAAACCCAAGCATCCGCCCACGCCTCCGCCAAAGCAGTAACACAAGCACCCAAAGCCGTAATATTTTCCAGGTATTGCCTACAAAAAGATTCCTCCGGCGTCCAGAATTTCAGCTGTGCGAGACGGGCCACACCCAATTCTGGCGCCTCAGGGTGCTCATACGCGTAAAAATAAAGGCCTAGGCCAGATATAGATGTTAGGGTCTCGTAGATACCGGCAACTTTCGACGTGTACGCGTGCATGTCCTCCGGAATTTTAACAGTAAAATACTTGAACCCCTCCGGGGGATCCTCCTCATCTGTATACCACGGGCCTACATCCTTTAAGGCAACTTTAATGGCTGCGCAGCCATTTTTATTCAGTTGACCCATATTTATAATGAAGTCACGGTGCAAGTCGAACATCGCATCGGCACTGCAGCCGACAGTTTCAAGCTCCCTCTCGTACGCCTCTGTGTCACCTTTAGTGAAGCCCATCCATTCGTCAAGGATACGCATGCACTGCATATGGTGCATCAAAAATGACTCTTCAGGCGTCCAGATTTTTATCAAATTAGGGTCAAATTTTATCATAGGTTATCCTTTTGTAATTGAGTTAGAGCTATCCATCAAGCCGCCATAAATCTCCGAACGTTTCTATAAAGTTTGTCACTGAGTGAGTGTACGCTTTTGTGTCTTCTGGTACTTTTACTGAAAACGTTTCGTATAGTGCATTTTGCCCACACCTATACGCGTCGGGAAGTTCGCAATGCTGGATTCTAATACGAGACCCGTGCGCATCTTCATGACCCCTCGGGTAACCTTCTCTCGGTAAGATATAGTAACAATGTATCTGCCTGAATGAAATAATGGCCTCGTCTTCGACATTTTGTGCTTCTAAATATTTAATGTTCGAGAGGTAACATTCTAAAAATGATAGGTCCCTAGGCCCCCCGCGCAGCACCCCCGGCGTCCAGATTTTTATCAAATTAGGGTCAAATTTTATCATAGGTTATCCTTTGTCGGAATCATCCCAAATTGCAAATTCAAACATTTAATTCTCCTTGTTTACACTCACCAAAAACAATATCTGCGTCGACGTTACGTAGAAAATATGCAACGCGAACCTTAAAAACATCTGCAAGGATTATAAGCTCTAAGGAGTTTGGGGTGTCATCTCCGCTTTCATATTCGCGTAAAACCTTAACCGGTATACCTGACTCCTCACTCAGCGTTTGTAGCGTCATCGATTCTGAGTTTCGTACTCGCTGTAATTTTTTCCCTATCATTTGCGCTCCTTGGGATTATGCGTTTAGTCTCTACGCTAAAAGTCACGAACCCCTGCCTAACATTCATGACTGTGATAACTTTATTATTGCCGATGATGATTGACTCACCCGGGTTGCGCTCTAGTACTAGAAAACCAATATCTGAGTTATTCATAATCTGCCCGCAGTATTTTTGCGTATTTTTTACCGCAGCCGCTTTTAAACAAAATACCTGTCATATTGTGTGCTACTAGATATGCATTTAAATTCACAAAGTTTAATCGCACCGAGACTTTTTGCAAATCGTCATAATTCACTAGCGTTGGTTTTGCAAAGTCTCTTTCAGGGTAGGGCGGCAATCCAACTAATATGAAATTGCCGTCTTCCCATTCTGATTTTCTCTCAAATGCTGTTAAAAAATTAATGTGTTTTCGCTGATTATCTGCCTCTATCCATCCTCGTACGACGCCTTCGCTGTCTCTAAATTCGGCCATCATATTTGCAGGGCGTTTAACCTTTTTGTAGCTCGCCTCAACGTATAGTTTGTTGTCTAGTACGTGTGCGTTTTCACCATCTAATAGCCTGTACGCGTCAAGTACCATCGTCTGGAAAACCCAGGGGCATTCATCCATGTTAGGCTTGATTATTAATTTTCCCTTTTCGTCTTTTTTGTAGATTGACGGGATATAGAACGGGAATTGATTTCCTACATAGGTTAAAGACATTTTTTATACTTCTCTGTTATAAAAGCCACTATAGCATATAAAATTACACGTCGTCAACATCTTTTGTGCAAGATTGTGCGTCTAACATTCGGTCAAGGTCCGCATAAACGCGCTCCCGCTGGGCATCTGATAGAGACATTGGTGGTTTAATGTCAACGTTAAGGTTTCTGCTCTCGGTTTTATCTGATTGATCTAGGCGATTTTTACCTAGGAACATTAGAAGTTGGACGTTGTTTCTAAGCACAGCGCCTTCATACTGTTTCACTCTGATATCACCGTCGCCAATCGCCATGTACTCTGCGCGATACTCTGATAGTGTAATATTAAAGCGCTTTTTGACGCCGCGCTTAAGCGTATCAATCGACACCCCTATGCGCGCAGCGACTTCAACAGACGTACAGCCTGCGCGGTATGCGTTTTTGATATTCGTCCACAGTTTCTCCTGGCGCTCTGATAGCTCCTGAGTTTTACCGTTAACCAGCACGCCTTTTTGACGCCAGTCCAGCAAATTTTTTTCGGCATCGCGCACATAGAGTGAGTCAAAATCACGCTTAAGCTTTGGCGCTTTTTTGCTCGCTATTTTAGCTTTTGCTACAGCGGCTTTAGACAATTTGGCCATTAACCTTCACCTCCAACGTTTCATCTAATTTTTTCATTCTGTTGACTATGACCTGGCAATACCGGGGTGACAGCTCGATGCCATAACAAATGCGCCCGAGTTGATGCGCTGCAACCATTGTTGTGCCAGAGCCTATGAACATATCAAGTACGATTTTAAACTTAAACCCGCTTATGACCTTATAGATTGCTGTGCTGTTTTTAGCCAGCCCGTGCTCCTCACTTGTGTTTTTAGCGCCCTCTATAACTGAAGGGTAATACCCGGCGCCTGTTTCAGAGAAAACGCCTTTTGCGTTATCACAGTTGAAAATAGTGTCATCCGTTTTCGTCAAATAGATCAGATTTTTATGCAAATAATATGGTACTTTTTTATTCATTGAGCTGCTAGGCGTTAGCTGATTTAAAACTAGATCAAACCTAAAGCGCATCCCACTTTTGTTTATAAAGTCTACGCATTGTTTAAAAGTTGCCATGATTAAAAAATAGTTAACGTCAATCGCGTTTAGGATTGAAATTATGGGCTCGCATGAGTCCTGGTACATCGGGTCAGTGAAAACAAAATCTGCGTCATTGCTGCCCAGTTTATCGTGTACTGTAATGTCTGTGCTATCGCCGCAAACGAGCCTGTGTTTTCCTATCTCAATCAAATCACCTATAACAATATTCGTCTCAATAGTATTGGCCTCTTCTGCCTCTGAGTCCTGTAGGTCGTCGGGATCTGTCGGGATAATCTCAAATTCTGGTATTTCCAGATCCCATTCGGCCAGCTCCACGCGGCACCAGTCCGCGCGCAGTGCGTCAAAATCCCAGTCGCCGTTTGAGACGTTATCACGTATGATTATTTCGCGTTCTTGTTTCTCAGTTAGACCTTTTAGTACATAAACTGGAACGTCAAGGAGCTTCAGGTGTTTAGCTGCTGCATAGCGCTGGTTGCCTGCGAGGATTATGTTCTCCCCAGTTCTATCTGAAACGATAATAGGCCTAGCCTTAAAATACTCAGGATTTGTGCTAATCGACGCACAGAGTTTTGCAAACGACTCGTCTTTAATCGTCCGCGGATTATTGGGTAACTGTTTTAATTCGGTTAATTTCATAAATATTTATCCTAGTTTTGCTTACTATAACATATAAATTTACGCTTGTAGAATCGTGCAGATCTCAAAGGCTTTATCCCATGCGACAACTTGATCCATGATCTGATCGTGAAACTCCGCGTCAAGTATGTCACAAAGGGGGAGGAGCTCTGCCGGAAGACCATCCCTGTTGACCTGGCACTCATCCCCCAGCTTGACAAACTGTTTAAAAACTACGCCTTCAACTTCATATAGTACATCTAATAAAAACTCGTAGGTGCCTTCTAAAAACTCGATGCGTATATCACGCACGTCTATTACATTAGTATATGCCATAGCTTTTGTCTCCTTTATTATCAGATAAACGCTAGCGCAAACTGTAGGAGGTTATGATACCATCTTATTTATTAGAAAGAGTGTACAAAAATGAATCTCAAAAACATCCTACATTTAATCACGTGCTGCGCAGCGCTACTGTTCACAGTTAATGCGTTTCACTCGCAAGACTCACGCACGTTTGATTTGCATTACAGCGATACAAAAATCGTAGACCGTTAATTCATTTTCAGCCAACTCAGCGCACGTTCATTAGAAGCCCTGCCTTTGTTGAAGTGAATATTTTTGATAGTTTCTCTGCACTCGTAGAATTTACGGATCTTATCCCAGATTGATGCGTAGGTGTCGTTCTCGTCGTAGCGTATATACTGAAAAGGTGCACGTAGCAAATTAACTCTTACACCTCTTTCGTCCTTTTTTGACTCGTCGAATTTGTGTATGTCAATAGCCCATGAGCTCCTATCCTTTTTGCATACATAGATGAACAAACCTAGTCGCGTTGTGCCATCCTCGCATATTTCGTTACCGATGAAAGTCAATCCTGTACATTTTTTCTTTTCGATCACTGTAAAACTCCTTTTATTAATGTTTACAAATCCATTTTACCATGTTGTACAACATTGTCAACACTTTTTTGTTAATTAGAAAAAAATCTCACTGTGTATGACCTTATCGACCCTAAACTCGCCACACCCTAAATACACAAAATACACATATTCCTTGAAGCCTTTGGTCTCATAGGCTAGTATTTTGTCGGCTAGTGATTTGACTCTTTTTATTGTTAAATCCTTCAAGACCTCGTCTGCTTTGCGTCCTGCGTGCAGCTCCATCTTTTTAATTACGAGGTCTACTAGTGTTGCTACTGAAACTGTCCTATCTGAGGACACATGGGTTAGAGTCGTCAGGCATAGCCCATATCGCCCTAGCTCAAAAATGCTATCAAGTGCTCGGAAGAGCCTAATATCTTTGCGCCTAATATCCATAAAATCCGCATTTTGTTAATTAAATTCTCACAGTTGTGATTTTTACAAGCTGAAACGTCCCTGCGCCCATGTATTTCACATAGTCGACGCCTTCTAGGCGCGCAATGCCAATTTCTGAATTTAATAATCTAAATTTTTCTTCTATGTATGCGAGAAGCGGATTAACTATTTGCTTGTCACGCTGTGAGCCTAGTTGAGCCGCCCTAGTGCAAAGTTTTTGTACGTAGCCTAGTTTGTCTAACACCTCCATCACACTGTATTCTTTGTGACCTTTGCTAAATTCAT
>Ga0307379_10013630_pt1 | contig 10524 bp, 10 predicted proteins | sample UN2MG_FD_202237 | JGI IMG/M metagenome (GOLD analysis project Ga0307379, IMG submission 202237) | Soil microbial communities from Risofladan, Vaasa, Finland - UN-2 | ecosystem: Environmental > Terrestrial > Soil > Coastal area > Acid sulfate soil | place: Finland: Risofladan, Vaasa | collected... | reverse complement strand
AAAATCAAGGATCTACTCAAAAAGTACGAAGGGCAGACTGTCGGCATAAATCATGATAGTCCCACTGAGATTAAAGGCGCCGATCTTATTAAAGTCGGTGACGACCTTTTCAGCATACTGCTAATGGACCAAAAATTAATAAAAAGCTATCCTCTTAGAACTATTACGTCAATTATTGAGGGCCTAAATGGCGTGAGTGATGGGAATATGGAGGAAAAGTCAAAATTTTCTATTGTAATTCTGGTGCATCACCCTGTCTTTTAAAAAAAAGAAATGAACGTATGACTGCAGAACAAGCCAAAAGGAAACTCACCGCAATCCTCAGCGCAGATCTTAAAACTTATTCCTATTATGGTGGGATGTGGATTATAGCAGGAGGTCTATTATGAAAAAGTTATTCGTAATGGTGGCATTAGTGTTTGTGGTTTCAGTTCAACCAGCAATGTCAGTTGAGCTAACAATCTTAACAGAAAATATGCCTCCATTGAACTATTTAAAAGACGGCGTACTGTTTGGCCCTTCTGTTGAAATAGTCAAAGAAATTCAGAGAAGGGTGGGGTCTCACGAAAAAATCAAGGTTTACCCATGGGCAAGAGCTTACAAAATGGCTTTGAAAGACGAAAATGTTGTATTGTTTGGTACGACTTATACTAAAGTACGTCATGATAAATTCAAATGGATTGGTCCGTTAGCGACAAAAAGAGATATTCTTGTCGCTAAGAAGGGTTCAGGTATAAAAATTAACAGCCTGGAAGATGCCAAAAAAGTAAAACGCATTGGGACACTTCGAGATGATACAAGAGAGCATTTACTCAAAAGGCTAGGATTTACAAATCTTGAACCTGTTTCTGATGAACAAAAAAATGCTAAAAAGCTTGTTCTCGGGCGTATAGACTTATGGACATATAAAAAGCCGGGATTAAAAACTGTCTGTGAGTTAGCCGGGGTTGATTATGATGAAATAGAGGAGGTCTTTCATCTCAGGAAAATTGATCTTATGATTGCTTTTTCAAAGAAAACGTCAGATTCAATTGTACAAAACTGGAGAAATGCTTTTACCGAAATGTTAGCTGATGGAACAATAATGCAGATTCGCAAAAAATGGAATAATATATTAGAAGATGATCCATTTCCAGAGATTGAAGACAAACTTTAAAATACCCTCTTACTGAATCAGGATCTCGCCAACGTTTTGGTGGAGCAATAAGCCATGAAGGATTGTGTCCATGTACAACGCCTCCTCATCAAAACCTTCACCTAGAGTCAGTAGCATCAGCCGTCGTTTCAGCTACGCCTTGATTGGCGTCGTTACGTTATTATTGATTACTTTTGCCGCAGTCGGCATCCTTTTCGAAATCACCACAATACAGAGCGAGCTAGAAACTCGTTTAGACAATGCCATGAAGCTCGCGCAGATAAGTCTTCCAACGCCTCTGTGGAATATGGACAACGATGTTGTAAAAGACTTCGTTGAAGCCCTATTTCTCGATGAGTCAATTGTTTACACAAAGATATCGTGGGGAGATCAGGTTATCACCAAGAAAAAACGTCCTGGGGTTCAGCTACAACAACTTGAATCGGCGATGTCTCCGACATTGTTGAATGATTCTGAATTTATTTTTAAATCTTCTGATATTCACTTTGAAGAAAGCAAAGTCGGCAAGATTCTAATCGTGATGTCACGCGAAAGCGTGAGAAAACAGGTTTTTTTGCTGATTTACGGAATTATTGCCTTGACAGTCCTCATCATTGCGGCAATTTGGCTCACATCCATAGTCATAACAAAAAGGTATATCTCTCACCCTTTATTAAAATTACAAGAGTCGGCTTCATTGATCGCTCATGGTGATCTCGACACCTTCGTTGACAAAAGCAGTAGTGACGAGATTGGAATACTCGCTCAGCATTTAGATGGCATGCGAGGATCGATCAAACAGTTATTCGAAGAACTCAGGGAGAGTAAGGAAAAACTGGAGGAGCACAGCCGAACCTTAGAGCAGAAGGTAAAAGTGCGCACCCGGGAGTTGGCTCGGTCGGTAGAAGAACTGAAAGCCCTGGGGGAAGTAAGCCAGGCGGTCAGCTCCACACTGGACCTCCAGACAGTGCTTGCCACGATCGTTGCCCACGCTGTCGAGCTCTCTGGGACTGAGTCTGGGGCGATCTATGAATTCGATGAGACAGTCGAGCAGTTTCAGCTCCGTGCAACGCACAGAATGAGTGAGGAGCTGACCAGAGCAATCAGAGAAGCCGGGGTAAAACTTGGTGAGACTGCAGTTGGCCGAGCTGGAGTAAGCCGTGAAGCGGTGCAAGTTCCTGACATCCTAGAAGAGCCAACTTACCCGCTTCGCGAGATCATCGTGAGGGATGGATTCCGAGCATTGCTCGCGGTTCCGCTGGTTCGCGAAGATAAACTCATTGGTGGTCTGGTGGTTCGGCGCAGAGCGCCTGGGCAGTTTCAAAAGAAAACGGTGGAACTCCTCCAGACTTTCGCCACCCAATCAGCGCTGGCAATCCAGAACGCACGGCTCTTTCGAGAGATCGAGGAAAAGGGACGCGAACTTGAGATCGCCAGCAAACACAAGTCCGAGTTCCTCGCCAACATGAGCCACGAACTCAGAACCCCTCTTAACGCCATTCTGGGGTATACGGAGCTTATTTTAGACAAGATTTACGGCGAAGTGCCTGAGAGGATTCAGGAGGTCCTTGAGCGCCTGGAAAAAAATGGACGTCATCTCCTAGGCCTAATAAATAACGTTCTCGACCTTTCAAAGATTGAAGCGGGTCAGCTCACCCTTTCTCTTAGTGAATATTCGATGAACGAGGTTGTTCAAGCGGTTCTCACCTCGGTTGAAGCGTTAGCAGCTGAAAAGAAACTGGAGTTGAAAGTTATGGTCCCCACTGATCTTGCCACAGGCAAGGGAGACGAACAACGCATCGTCCAGGTGCTATTAAATTTCCTGGGGAATGCGATCAAATTCACCGAAGAAGGGGAAGTGACGGTGGAGGTGACTGCTTCTAACGAGACGTTTTTGGTCTCCGTGTCTGATACGGGTCCCGGTCTTTCGGAAGCCGATCAGAATAAGATCTTTGAAGATTTTCAACAGGCTGATAGTTCAAGTACCCGGGGAAAGGACGGAACTGGACTCGGGCTCTCGATTGCAAAGAGAATCATCGAAATGCACGGGGGCCACATCTGGGTGGAGTCTACTCTTGGAAAAGGCTCGACTTTTTGGTTCAAACTGCCGATTCGGGTAGAGAGGCAAAGGGGTTAATGATGAACAAGACGATTTTGGTGATCGAAGACCATGAGGATAACCGGCGTATCATGCGTGACCTCCTCACGAGCAGCGGTTATGAGGTAATCGAGGCAGTCACCGGGGAAGAAGGGGTAACCGCAGCTGGGACCCATCACCCTGACTTGATCTTAATGGATGTGCAGCTTCCCGGTATAGATGGCTATGAGGCCACGCGGCTGATCAAGGCGAATCCCAATCTTCAAAGTATCCCGATCATCGTGGTCACCTCATATGCGCTGAGCGGCGATGATGTCAAGGCATTCGAGGCTGGCTGTGATGCTTATGTTACAAAGCCTTATAGCCCGCGTGAACTTTTAGCGAGGATTCGTAAATTTCTACCGTAGAATATTCTATCAAGGGGGAATAATGAGAACGCCTCCATTGATTCTTATTGTGGAAGATAATCCCGCTAGCCTCGATATCCTAGAAGCGCGTCTTACCGCCAACAACTACGAGATCATCACCGCGACAGACGGCGAAGCGGGGCTGGCAATGGCGAGAGAGAAGCAACCGGACCTGATCCTCCTGGACATCATGATGCCCAAAATGGATGGTATTGAGGTCTGCCAACGCCTCAAAGCGGATCCCGCTCTACCTTTTATGCCGATCGTCATGGTTACTGCCAAAACGGATTCAAAAGACGTGGTTGCCGGTCTCGAGGCAGGTGGCGACGAATATTTGACCAAACCGGTAGACCATTCAGCACTGATTGCTCGGGTGAAGTCTATGCTTCGCATAAAGGATCTTCACGATACGGTACGAGAACAAGCGGCTCGACTGGAAGAGCAGTCTGCCCAACTCGCGGAGTGGAACCGGACACTGGAGCAACGCGTCGTGAAGCAACTCTCCGAACTTGAACGAGTCGGGCGCCTGAAGCGCTTTCTCTCTCCCCAACTTGCGGAGCTAATCATCTCCTCGGAAGACGAGGGACTGCTTGAGAGCCACAGAAGGGAAATCACCGTGGTCTTCTGTGATCTTTGTGGGTTTACAGCCTTTTCAGAGACTGGAGAGCCCGAGGAGGTTATGGGCGTGCTTCGAGAATACCACGAGGCCATGGGAGCCCTGATCTTTCGTTTTGAGGGAACGCTTGAGCGGTTTGCTGGAGACGGGCTGATGGTATTTTTCAACGATCCCCTGCTATGCAATGATCCGGCGGCTCGTGCCGTTAAGATGGCGGTAGCTATGCGCGAGCGTGTGGGTGAGCTGATCGCGTGGTGGCGAAAGCGGGGCCACCAGTTGGGCTTCGGGGTGGGAATCGCACAGGGATACGCCACAATGGGTAAAATTGGGTTTGAAGGACGCTTCGATTACGCTGCTATTGGAACCGTTACGAATCTCGCTTCGCGGCTTTGTGATGAGGCGCAAACCGAGCAGATACTCATCAGTCAACGAGTCTTCGGGGCGGTGGAAGAAATGGTGGACGTCGAACCGATGGGTGAGTTCGCCCTAAAGGGATTGAACCGCCCCATCACCACCTACAATGTCCTTAGCTTGAAAGGTGAACCAACGAAATAAACCTGCGCTTTACTCATAATTTTAAAGATACTGGGCAGCCCACATTGTTATTTTTACCATAATCACCTCCCCTGCTGACCACCAATAAATTATTATAATCACACTCAGGATATTCCCATCATGAACCCACATCGTACCAACTGTTGAGACACCCTTCTTTATCAGGCAGAGAAAAGGATTTTTACTACGTAGCGAAAAAGCGTTGGACGCAACCACACCATTTGATTATTTGAGTCAATGGGCAAAAAATGGACGTAACAACATTTAGCAGGAGAATAACAATGAATCGTTGTGAAAAATGCGGGTTTAAAGCGAGGTACGATAAGAACCCCTGGTCGATTTTGGGCCGAATATGAAAGTAGCATATCGGTTGGTGTCCAGGCTGGAAGTCCTATATCAGGGCCCTACCGGACGAAGAACGAAAGAAATTGGTAAATAAATATAGCAGTTGATGATGTCCACTTCTGCTGGGCGAAGGCGCTCAATGGAAAGGTTTGTGAGACTCACTACCTGCCTGTATCTACAAGCATCAACGGTCTCGCATCACTACCAGTTTATGAGATTCGTTGTGTGATGTGAAGTTGATGTGTAAAACTCCATTCTTCGGGGTAACATGAAGTGTAGCTATTTCACCTCATACAGGTGATAAGCCAGTTTTGTCGTCACAAAAATACAAGTGCATGCATTATAAATCATGTTTCTTAATGTCCCTGAAAGGTGCTCGTACTCTTTTTGAAGGCTTTCTGTATCTAGTCTATGTACCTTTAAATCCTTTGATGCTAAAACCAAGGCAGACCGAGGTTCATGGCCTATATCCATGAACGGCATATAACCAAAGACCTCATCTTTTTCAAGAGTCAATAGCGTCAGATAACCTTTCCGGGTCTGCCCAATCACATATGTCTCACCTTCTAATATGGTGAACGCCTCTTGTTTCGAAGAACCCTTCTCTATAACTATCTTCTTATTTTTGGTAATTCCCTTGGTCTTGTCCTCTTTCATGAACAACTCTACAGCCCTATCCGTAATCTTTCTTAGTCTACCATCCAGGCTGAGAAGAATTCTTCTGAAATCGGGTGATAGAGACATAAAGTCTCGATAAAGAAACTCGGTATCCAGCAAGCCCAATCGAACGTCGCCTAAAGCAGTCGCGGCAGCACTTCGGGTATATTTCATGGATGTCAATGCGGTGAAACTTCCGAGAAAGCATCCCTCTCCAAGATTCACTATGTTCATGGGACCATTCGATGTTTTCCTGCTTACATTTACCGATCCTTTCAATATGATCCAAATCCATTTACCATGACTCCCGGCTCTGACAATTCTCTCTCCAGCATGGTATTCTTCTTCATCAAGGACATGTGAGTAATCTACCAGTGGTCCTTTAATGACTTGGGGAGTCCCTTTTTTCTCAGATCTGGTTTCACTGCTTTCTACGGAAGCCACCTCATCAAAAGGGAGCGGACCCACTTTTTTGATTAACCCGTCATCAAGCATCCTCATTGCATCGAGCAATATCTCCATTCTATTCTTTTTAATTACACGTCCAATTTGAACCTCTTCTTCATAAAATTCGAATTTCCCTTCAATCCACCCAAACAGGGCGTAAATTGCATCTAAACCGCTCAAAGGACCGCTCGTAGCATTTATAGGATCCCCATTGACAAAATATATGAGCCCAGGATCTGAAGCATGTTGACTCGTAATTCGCATTACCCCAGTGCTATTGTTTCCACCAAGTATTTGAAAGATATCTGCCAGGCTAATAAAGCTCAAACTTCCTGCAAGTGCCGCTTTAGCACTCATGGTAAACCTCTATTGCGACCATTGTAGCTCTTTTTGGAGATGACGTAATGTGAGAACTAAGCACTTCTTCAGGGTATCCCCTACGCCCGTTCCCTTTAAGGCACTTGCCTCAAAAGAGGGAGCCTTGAGCTTACTATTAAGTTCACGCTCCATGACTTCTAAAGGCATAACGGGAATACCTTGTGCGCCAAGATCTCGCTTGTTATATTGAATGACGAATGGAATTTTGAATATATTTATGTTCTTTTCTGCAAGGTTTTGCTGCAGGTCCTTTAGAGATAAAAGGTTTTCTTTCCGTCGAATCTCTAAGGAATCTGCAACAAAAACTACACCGTCTACATTTTTTAGGACCAGTTTTCTGGTGGAATTATATTTTGCCTGTCCAGGGACGGTATAGAGCTGAACCTTGACGTCACAACCTCTGATTTTACCCAAGCCGAGTGGAAGAAAATCAAAGAAGAGGGTACGATCACCCTTGGTGTTTATGGAAACCAGCTCGCTATTCGTATATTTTTTCCCCGCTTTAAAAATATATTCCAAGTTGGTGGTCTTTCCACTTCGCCCCGGGCCATAATACACAATCTTACATTCAATGACTCTATCTTTAGGATTGAAAACAGCCATAAAATTTATAATACCCTCCACAGACCCTTTTCTGCAAAATGAGGGCTAAAAATCCTCATCCTCTTTAACCCAAATATGTGAGCTGAAACTGATAGTCTTTTCAGTCCGGTGACTACACACCATCTATTGTGATATCTAACGCATGATCCCCGCGCCTCGGGCCGGACGTTATTATTCTCAGTCCGGAAACGATCCCTCTGGCATTGAATATAGCTAAAGGGGAAAAACACTGCATCTCTGACAGTCGGAGTCCAGTCTTGAAAGCATCTACCAAATCTTTCTGTTGAGCTGGAATAATAATACTAATTTTATTACCTAACTGAAAGGTGACTTCAAACTCCACCGTTTCACCCTTGCGAAGGCCATTGGCTAATTGTACGCTCACTGAAGATATATCGATGATGTCTACTTCTTTTTCCTCAGGTTGACCTTCTTCGGCAGGCGCTTCATCCACCTTCGGAAGATCAACTTTGATGCCCTGCTTTTCTAACGTATTCTCAAGAAATGTTCGTATGTATTTTAGATCACTTCTGGAGAATGCATCTCGAGACACCCATTGTGTGAACTGCTCAATAGCCGCATCCGGTGAAGAAATTGCCATGTGACACATGAGGGTATTCTTGGCCGCCACAAGAGGCATTTTCCCTTCCTCTATTAGTCTTTGAAATTCTTCTAACGCTTTCTCGTATTGACCAAACTTTGCGAGAGCAACAGCTCCTTCGATTGCGGCCATGTCTTTATCTTTCGAAGATGAAAACAATCGACTGATGAGATCTTGTACCTCTTCAGACAGCCCGGGTGGCTCTGTAGCTTTATCAATCTCATCCAGATTTTCTTCTATGATTCGTATTTTGCCTTTAACGGCGTCTATTAGTTTTTTGTCCTTTTCATATCTTTCATCATGTTGGATGAATGTGAGGATCTCCTCGTATTTTTCTTTAGATTCTTCAAAGAGGCCATGTTTTTGATAAAGTGCCGCCTCTTTTATCGAAGCCTTTATTCTCTCCTTATCAGACATTGAATCCCCTCACCAAACACTCTTTTAAATTTTAAATCAAATCCTTTATATTATGTTATATTTTCCTGCCCCCTGAAAATTAGTATATATTGTTTATAAAACTGGTGCTTTTCTTCATCCATCTCTATGAACTCAATTCCAGATTCAAACTTGCCATCCTCTCGTTTCCTGGAATAGGCAATCTTACCCTTGAAATCCATGAGGTCGTCTTCAAGGGCCATAGTCAGAGACACAATATAATGTGGATCAATGGGGACATGTGTTTCCAGCATAATTCCACCCTCACTTACGTTTAAAGTCCTTCCCATTCCTTGCATCATTTCATGGTTATTTTCATCAAGACAAATGTAGGATAAAAGGTTAGACGACTCGACTCTTTGGTCTATTCTTTTCTCATCTGTAGCCATAGTATTCACCAAATAAAAAAATTAAGACACAATTTTAAAAAAGTCAGATATTACTATACGATTTTTTACTTACCTTTGGTCAATAATAATTTTACCTTTGACAACGATTTTACTACCTACACCCACGTTCTGCAGATTATTATAACATACTTTAAAAATCAGTATTGGTAGTTAAATTTTTTCTAAATTCTTGTGAGACGATTTTTTCTCCTAAAGGTATTACAAAAATACCAGTAAAAGCGTAAAAGGGACGTTGCTTCCGGAACAACTTAAAATTGGTAGTTGAAGAGAGGTAGTATCATATCGTAATGGCGATATATAAAACTTGTTCCTGCTATGACAAGCCTTACTTTAAGACGTGTATGATAGAATAATCAAGCGATAAAAACATAATGAAAAATATGCACATTATTATACCTGCAATCCTTATTGCCATCATACCGACTGCTGCCTGTAACAGGCAATCTCAGTCCCTTAACTCCCTGTTCCCAGAAACCATCAAGGAGTTACGGCGGGTGCAACTGATTACTAACATAAAAGCCCTGGAAAAAATTAACAAACTTCACGGTAAGGAAATTGGGGTTACAGAGGGAGATATTGGTACGTACCGGACAGATAATGGGTCAACAGCAATGGTCTGGATTTCCCGCAGTAAAACGGCAGATCTTGCCCGGAATCAGATAGAAGTCATGATAGAAAGAATGCTCTCGGCACCCGATTCCCCGTTTCATCATCCGGCGCAGCGCGAACTTCAGGGAATCAATATTTATCAATTTCAGGGCATGGGGCAAATACACTATATTTTTTGCTGGTATGATTTAGTGTACTGGATCTCTGCAGTGGCGCGTCAGGGAGATGCTATATTGCAGGCTTTTCTTCCTGAAAAGAAGAATAAGGATTAAACTTTTTTACGCTTATTCTCATTACTCCTAATAATAATGAAAAGCCTGGAAGGTAAAAGACTGGGAGTGTATACCCTGGAAATACGTTTTAAGGCAATGCGTATCCATGGGCACTTTGACCTCTCGGTGCATCTTAAAAATAAAAATGGTACAAAGAGCAGAGGACCATGTATACGTGGGCTTTACTCAAAAGGTCGTAACGATGCCTCGTATCACTTCTTTGATGCCCAGTTCTTTCCCCTGGTTCACTTTGAAAATTCAACAGTCAATCTCATTGACGAGAATCTGGCAGATGGTTTATTTGAACTCATAGGAACTATAATCAGGCCGGGTGGTCAGCTTTATTTCCTATCTAAATGATGAACTGTTTGTTCGTGAGATGAATAAGGCCTTCAGGAGTAGCATACCACCGATAGCAACTATTTTGGAACGATTCCTTGTTATAAGCGGCTGTATACATGTTAAAAGTTTCTATGGTGCAGAAGGACGTTTCAGAATAGAGGGAGAAAAACCCAAAAAATACCGAAACAGCAGTAAAATGTGCTAATGAGATGCTGAATGAAATTACTACCTACCTGATAAAAAAGAGAATGAATTCGGAAACAAATCGTAACTATTAACTCAACACCCTCCCCTCCCTGCACAAAGAGATCAAGTAATACATTATACCTTCATTTGCGTAAAGCCTCATATCGAGTGCTGACCCCATTTAGTATTTGTATGCGGTAATGATGGTAAAGACCCTAACATCAGAGCTGACTCTTGACAAACGGGAACAGAATGGTTACTTGGAGAATGGTCAGTTTAATCTTTCATTTCATTGGAACCATTGTACCTGAGGAACCGACACGATTAGGCCACCCCGGGAAGAGTTGCGGGTGGCTTTTTTTGTGGGATCTGAAGTTTCCTTTACATCTCACGTGGATGTCACACCTCCGTAAGGTGCCACAGACAGG
>Ga0307379_10013629_pt1 | contig 10525 bp, 9 predicted proteins | sample UN2MG_FD_202237 | JGI IMG/M metagenome (GOLD analysis project Ga0307379, IMG submission 202237) | Soil microbial communities from Risofladan, Vaasa, Finland - UN-2 | ecosystem: Environmental > Terrestrial > Soil > Coastal area > Acid sulfate soil | place: Finland: Risofladan, Vaasa | collected... | reverse complement strand
GTCGTCGCAGATGCGCTTTTCCAGGCCGACCGGGATGATCAGGCGCACGCGTCGCCCGAAGACAGCCGGCAGGGCCAGGCCGATCGTGCCGGCCTGCGGATGGCCGATCAGCACGGCCGCCCGGCTTCCGTCGACGCTCAGCGCGTTGGCGCCCTTGAGCACAACGTCGCCGGTCCGGAGGTCGTCGGCGACGTCGGAGATCTCCTTGCCCTTCCGCCAGACGCCGTCGGTCAGCACGACGTCGCCGGGGAAGTCCGCCGCCGGCGCCGCTGCGCCCGGCGGAACCGTCACGCCGCGGCGGAAGCCCACCCGCGTGAAGCCGTCGGCCTGGCCGGTGGCCGCGAGGATCTCCTCGGCCACGTAGCCGTTCGTCGTGCCGGCCACGATCACCAGCGTGCCGCTTCCCAGCACGTCCAGGATTGCCGGGTGCGCCGCCATCCCCTTGCCGATCAGCCGCTTGCCCATCGAGCACGTCACAACGAATTGCTTGAGTTTCATGTTCTCAACTCACAAGTGCGCCCGCGTGTTGCGATCCAGCATACTCTCGTGATGAGACGCGCGCCCGGGCGGGCAAGCCGACGGTGTCTCCATCCACCTTCACTTTCCTTCACCGGAACATCCTGCACCACCGTCCAGCTTGCGGAAGAACTCCCTCAACCCGCCCACGTCTTCCTTCTTTCCGGGTGTGGCTGACGTAGAGGGATCGCCAGGAGCCACTGAACGTCACTGTCGAACACATAGTGGCCTGGGAACCTGGCGTTGGGGCCCACGATGTCCTTTATCCTGGCGAGCGTTTCCGAATGTGCGCGAATCAGCTTCACACCCAGGTCGAAGCAGTCGATCACCGGCCCGGCCCAGTTCGCGCAGAGGTACAGGAGCGGCCAAACAGAGACCTCGGAGTCTTGTTCACATGGACGGGCCATCACGGATTCGCCTCGACTGCTGTGTCGGGGGAGGCATCGGCGACCCTCAGCTTCAGTTGTCTCCCGGTCCGGGCACGCGCACGTTCCAGGGCCCCATCGGCGTACTCGATGATCTCCTGTGGCGTCATGTCGGCCAGCTTCCTGTCGAGTTCCTCTCTGGCCTTCCAGACCTCAATCTGTCTCTTGCTGTACTTCATCTTCGAAAACCTCCGGCGGCGAGACGATTTCCAGGCGTTTGGCGTACCCGACGAGCCGGTTTACGCTGTTGATCCGCTCCCGGCGCGAGACGTTCACCAAGTGTCGATAGTTCCAGCTGACCAACATGTCCATCTCGGCAACGGTCGCCATTGCCGCGTGCAGGCGGTCAGCCCGGCGAGCCCGCGGAAGAGCCCCGTGGACAGCATAGGCGTCGGCGAGGTCGAGCACGTCCGTAGTGGGTCGCAGCAGAATGGCGCCTTGCTCGTCAACCAGACTCACGAGATCGGCGGCCAGATCCTCCGGGGCCTGCTGCAACTCGTCCAGCACGAACCCGCTGATGTACGTGACTACCTTGTCCCGCCGCGTTCCACAAGCCCTGAAGAACTCCATCGTCGCTTCCTGGCGCTCCGGGGCGTCGTCGGCGTACCAGTGGGACCAGACTGACGTCTCAATGTACAGTTTCAATGTGCGCATCGCCCGCCCTTTCCCGTGCATTATACAAGGTCCTTCGGCGGCGCGCAGCCGAATGCCCGTCCTGGCCTCGAACTGCTTCGCCTCCTCGGCGAAGTAATCCCGCACCTGCTTGCCCGACATCGCGCTCAGCTTGCGATCAAGCTGCTCCCTGATGCGCCACAGTTCCATCTGGACCTTGCTGTACTTCACCTGCCGTGAGCTCCGGGCGCGCGGCGAATGTCGGCAGCTTACAGGTACTCGCTGAAGAGTTCCCGGTTGGGGCGGGGGATGACGATTTCGGCGACGAGGAGGCCGCGCTGGCGGGCCTCGGCGGCGCCCGCGGCCACGCCGGCGCGGCAGTCGGCGACCGTGCCGGTCATCAGGCAGAAGCCCTTGCCCCCCAGGGCCATCGCCACGTGGATGCGGAACAGCTTGACGCGGGCGGCCTTGGCGGCGGCGTCGGCGGCGGCCAGGATGCTCACCCCGCTGTAGGTCTCCACCACGCCGAGCGCGCCGACCTCGTCGTCGTCGATCACGACCGACTGGCCCAGCGCCGGGAAGACCGACTCGTGCACGTTGGGGATCACGAGGTGGTCGATGACGGCCTCGTCGGGGACCTGGAGGCCCGTGGTGACGGCCGCCTTGACGTCGCTGACCGACCCGCCGACGACGAGGAGGTACTTGCCCGAGCAGATCGTCCGGGCGATGAGGATTTCCACAGCGGCGGCATCGAGCATGGCGTCCTGCACCTGGTAGCCCAGGGCGATGCTCGAAAGCTCGACCGCGCCAATCGATTTGGGCATAGCCATTTCTTGACCGTTCCTGCTGTCCGTCAGATCCTTTCGCCCCTTCGAGGCTGAATCACGCTTCGTTCGGCGGCCCGGGGGCTAGGTCTTTTCGATCCAGACGATGCCGTCTTCGACGGCGGCGATCCTTCCGTCGATCGACGCGTGGACCGGCGCGCCGAGCGCGGGCTTGCCGTCGGTGACGGGCGGTCGGCCGACCACGGCGCCGGTGCGAACCGTATCGCCAACCCGGACCGTCGGCTCGCACGGCGCGCCGACGTGCTGCTTGAGCTTGATGCCCACCCGGTCGGCCGACACGCTTGCCTTCGTGAGCGGCCCGACGTTGGCGAAGCCCGTCAGGCCGAGCTTCTGCATCAACCGCCGCGTCGGGGCCCTTCGGTTGTTCAGGTGCAGCTCGGGCCGGCGCGCGTTGAGCGGGGGATTCTCCCACCGGGCCTTCTCGGCCGCCAGGCGCCGCTTGTTCTGCGTGCAGACGTTCTTCGGGTCGAGGTCCTCGGGGCAGGAGTAGAGGCTGCACAGGTTGCACTCGCAGCAGTAGGCCGTGCCGCGCACGTTGGCCTCGCCGACGAGGTTGAACCCCAGCGACCGCATGGCCCGGTGCGGCTCGATCGGATGGCCGAGAAGCCAGCGGGGGCACAGCTCGGTGCAGAAGCTGCACTGGTCGCAGGCGCTGCGGCCAATGCGGGCGATCTGTTTCCAGTTCTGCCGGCGCCGGCGGACGACGACGTGCTCGTCGGGGAGCACCACGATGCCGCCGGTGGTCTTGTCGACGGGCGCGTCGTGGTCGTCTTCGAGGGAGCCCATCATGACGCCGCCGACCACGTAGTTGGGCGTCGAGCAGGTGGCCCCGCCCGCGGCGGCCACGCAGGCCGACATCGCCGCGCCCACCGGCACGCAGAGCGTGACCGGCCCGGCGACGGCCCCGGCGACGGTCAGGAAGGTCTCCGTCACGGGCGCCTCCGCTGCGCGGGCGACGTTCCTGGCGGTCTCGACGTTCATCACCACGGCGCCCACGTGAAGGGGGATGCCGCCCGGCGGGACGACGCGTCGCAGCACCTCATAGACGAGGATGAACTCATCGCCCGCGGGGTAGGCGTCGGGCAGGGGGGCGATCTCCATGTTGCCCGCCAGCCGAGGGCGAAGCTGCTCGATCACGTCGACGTACTTCTCCTTGATGCCGATAATGCCGCGTTCGGCGCCGACGCACTCGATGGCGACGGCCAGGCCGGCCAGCACGTCCTCGGGAAAGTGCCGCAGGATCTCCTTGTCCTTGTGCAGCAGCGGTTCGCATTCGGCGGCGTTGATCAGGACCGTGTCGGCCTGGGCGGAGAGCTTCACGTGGGTGGGAAACCCCGCTCCGCCGGCCCCGACGACCCCCGCGTCGGCTACCTGTTTGATCGTCACCTTGGACACGGGGCTCACTATATCAGTTCCGGTGGGGGATGCTTAGAAGATTCCGTCGGAGGCGCCGCGGCGCTTCGAGTCGCGCTCGGCGCGGTGACGGGGCCGGGCAACGGCGAACGGCACGTTTCTGACGAGGTCGCCCGGGCCGGGAGGCGGCGCGCGTTCGGCGGGGCCTGGGCGTCTGACGGAAGAGCCCTGTACCAAGAGACCTGGGAGAATCGGCAACTCAGCGCGAGCCGCCCTTGTCTCTCGCCAGGCCTTCCTGGAGCTTGATCTTCATAAGGCGGCCGATCTTGAACTTCACCGTCCGCTTGGGGGGGACTTCCACGCGCTGAAGCGTCTTGGGGTTCTGCGCGATGCGGGCGGCTCGCTCCTTCGTCTCGAAGACACCAAAGTCTCGGAATTCCAGACGATTGCCCCGGCCAAGCTCGTTGATGATCTCGTTGAGAAAGCCTTGGACAATCTTCTTGACGACCACTCGCTTGGTGTCCGTCTGGTCGGCAATGCGGTCCACCAATTCCTTCTTGGTCACGGTAGCCATGAAGATCCCTTTCGCAGCGACGCGGCGTGACAGTTGTGAAAAACGAAGCCGTTAATCGATCCCGGACGAAGAAGTGCAGGAAACCATCCTGCCAGCGAAACTTATCTTAGTTTACGAGGCCAAGACAAACAAGAAAAAATTCAAGTAGTTGAAGCGAGATCCTTTACCGGCTTCCGAGGGGCGTCGGCCGGGGATCCCTGGGCCCCATCATGGTACGGACCGAGCGGGCGAAACTCCAGCCGCGTCCGCCGCGGCAGGTCGCCCTCCTCGACGAACAGCAGCAGCTCGTTGTTCTCTTCCAGCCAACACTCCGGAAGGTAGTAGTACTGCTGGGGCCCGATCGCCCAGAAGCGCCCGGCGTTGTGACCGTTAATGAAAACCTGCCCCTTCCTTGCCGCGGCGATGTGCAGGAACAGCGGCTGCTCTTTCGGCTGATAGGAGAATCTGGAGGCGTACCAGGCCGGCTGGTCCTTGCCGACCACCGGCCCGCCGGGCGTGGGCATTTCCCACGGCCGAAAGCTCCACGTGCCCTCCCGCGAGATCGCGCTCAGGAGCACGTAGAAGCGGATCTTGTCCACCACGTTCTCCCGGACGTCCCCCCACATCAGCAGGCGAAGCAGGTTCTTGCCCTTCTGCAATCCGGCGGCCAGTGTGAGGTCGCCGAAGTTCCGGTCGTTGCCTGGGAAGAAGCCCACGGTCTGGTCGTTGCACAGCGCCGCCACGTGGTAGGGCACGTCGGTGAACGACACGTGCACGGGCACGACCTCCGAGAGGGTCAGGTCCACGTCCAGTGCCCAGACGGGCAGGGCTTCCAGGGAATCGATGAGATGGGACAGCCCCCGCGGAACGATTCGTCGCGGGAACTTCTCCAGTCGCCTGAGCTTCGGCCGGCGGATACGCAGGGCCTTGGCGTCGTAGACGCAGCCGAAGAGTCCCTTGGCCTCCCCCAGCCGCCAGCCGGAACCGGCGCGTCCGAGGTTGTCCACGAGAAGCGTCAGGACGTTCTGGCCGCGCCGGACGCTCGCGGGGATCGGCAGACGGCTGGCGCCCTCACCGCGGCCCCAGGTTCCCAGGAGGGAGCCGTTGAGGTAGACCATCGCGCGGTCCTCGCAGTCCGGCAGGAAGAGGTCGCGTTTCCGCGCCTTCGGCTCCGGCCACTCGAGGCGGTACCAGACGTAGCCGTGGTGGATCCCGAGCCGGTCGACGTCGCACGGGCGGTCCATCGGCTTCCATTCCAGGGCCGAAGAGACCGGCTCGGTGCAGACGCTGAGGCGCTTCCACGACTTCAGTCTCACCGTCGACGAGCGGGACGGCCGGGCGGCGGGGGCCTTGCGGTGCGTCAGCTTGCCCCCCAGCGGCAGCAGGGCGCATTGCTTGGCGCCGGGATGGTGTCGGATGTCCTCCAGCGTCTCTCCGACGAAGCTCGGCCCGAACAGAAGCGTCTCCTCCACCAGCCAGGTCCGCGAGGCAAGGTCGCTGTGGATCAGCACGATCTGGAGTTCCTGGCATTCGTGGATCGCCGGCTCGTTCCCCGCGGGCACCTTTTCGCAGAGTTCCTGGCCGTTGATGCGGATCCGCGCCTGCCAGCCGGCCGGGCCGTGGAATACCAACACGTCCTCGCCGAAGAAGCCCAACGGCGTGAGGTTGGCGCGATCGAGCACCTTGCCCGGCCGCAGCTGGAGATCGAACGGCACCGCCGCGGCCCCCAACGTTCCCAGGGGAACGGTCAGCTCCTCTCCGTCCGGCAGGCTGATCCGCGCGGTCTCGACCTCGTCGCGGCCGTTGTTGGTCACAAACGCCCAGGACCCCGTCGGGCCCGTGAGGGTCATGGCCGCCGTCGAGTCGTGAACGGTCACGCTCGGGGGCGGGGCGGCGCAGGGAGCCAGGAAACGGCCCATGTGGGTGGCCAGCATGTTCACCAGCCGCGTCAGGTAGTACTTCTCGGTGAGCCCTCCGCCCTCGGCGATGGGGGCGTCGTAGTCATAGGTGGTGGTCCCGTAGAAGGCATCCGAGCCGCCCAGGCGGCTGGCCCAGAACGCGAAGTTCGTCCCGCCGTGGACCATGTAGTAGTTGAACTGGCTTCCGGAGCCCAGGACCTCCATGGCCCTGCGGGCCGTCTGGCGCGCGTCGACCCGACGGTGCTCCTGTCCCCAGGCGTCGGGCCCGCCGGTGTGCAGCTCGATGACCAGTTGCGGCGCGCCGGGCTGACGGAGACGCAGACGCTTGAGCTGCTGAACCACGTCCTCGTTGCCGCAGACGCACTCGATGCTCTCCGGCAGGGGCGGGTCGGTAAACCCGTTGCAGTTGATGATGGGAATGTCGAAACCGCTCCGCCGGAACAACTGGCTGATGAACTCCAGGTGGTTCAGGCGGTCCGGCATCGTGGTCATGTAGTAGGCGTCCTCGTTCTGGATGAGGACGATATTGCCCCCGCGGCTGATCTGCTGATCGGCCAGTCGCGGCAGCATCTGCCGGAAGTACTTGTCGAAGTAGTGGCTGTAGGCGGCGCTGCTGGTGCGGTAGACCACGCCCGTCTTGGTCGTCAGCCAGGACGCCAGCCCCCCGAAGTCCCAGTCGGCCGAGATGTAGGGCCCGGGGCGCAGGATCACGTACAGGCCCAGCTCCTCGGCAAGACGGACGAACGCCGCGAGGTCCCGGTCGGCCGAGAGGTCCCATTGCCCCTCCACCGGCTCGTGGTAGTTCCAGGCCACGTAGGTGCAGATGCAGTTCAGGCCGCCCCGCTTGGCCTTGAGCAGACGGTCTCTCCACAGGGCCGACGGAACCCTGAAGTAGTGCATCGACCCGCTGACGAGCCAGATGCGTTGACCATCAACCAGCAGACTACGGCCATCATAGGTGACCTTCGCCATCTCAGACGTCCTCTAGCCCTCCCGCGCCTTGGGATCGTCGGAACTACCGCCGACAAAGAGTTTAAGCAACCCGGTGGAACATGCAATAAAAAACCCGCCGTGCCCCCGCCGGGCGGCCGCGGAGGCAGGTCAGGGGAAGCAGAATGCCGGCATGACGTAAGATACTTCTGATAATAAGATTGCGATATACAAACCGTGCCGGAACGTCTCCAGGCGTCTGCCGCCTGTCCTCGGTGCATCCGGGGCCGGAATGGGGTCTAAGTCTTGTGAATATAATCGTATGCGAGGGTATCTGTCGGGGGAGAAAGGAAAATGGCGCCCTCGGGCCTTTCCGTGGCGATGCCACCCCTCGGATTCGCTCTTTACTCCGGCGCGCAGGGGCTCTATAACCGGTTCCATGAGGCCGCTGACGTTGGGACTGATCGCCCTGTGGAGCTGCAGGCCGGCGGCTGGAGCCGACGCAACCGCCCTGCAAACTCTCCCAAAGCTCACCGCCGACCAGGGCCGTGCGCTCGTTCGGCTCGCCCGCGAGGGGATGAACCGATACCTCACGCACCGCGGCGGGCCGGAAGCGATGCGCCTTCCTTCCGAGCTTCGGCCGCTGCGGGGCTGGCGCAACGCGGCGGCCGTCACGCTCCGCGACGGCGGCCGGGTGGTCGCCGTCCAGGTCCGAACCGGCGAAGAGCTCTGCACCAACCTGCTTGCCGCCGCCCTGAACGCCATGCGCAGCCCCAGACTGCCCGACCGCGTCGATCGAAAGGTCCTCGATGCCCTGACCGTGGAAGTGGAAGTGCTCTCTGTGCCCCGGACCGTTCCGCGGCGCTCGCTCGCGGCGGCGATCGCTCCCGGCCTGGACGGCCTGCTCTACGGCCGAGGCCCGCTGCCGGGGATCTCCGCGAGCCGCCCGGCGGGGCCTCGGGAGCCCCACGCGGGCGCGATGGCATGGGTGCTGCCCTCGGCCGGATACGTCCTGGGCCTGAATGCCGAGCAGATGCGGCGGGGCGCGATGCTCCGGTATCGCCTCACGTCCCGGAACGCCTCCCTGCCGCCGTACCTGGCGGTATTCACCACACGGCACTACGTCGGCTCCCCCGGCGGGCCGACCGTCGAGCTGTTCCGCGGGAAGGACATGACCGTCCGCCGGCAGATCGACGAGGGGGCCCTTCGAGCGGCGGCCGGGAAGGTCGGGTCGTACCTCGTGCGGCATCAGGCCAAGGACGGCCGCTACTGCCGCGACGACCGGCCCGCCTCCGTGCCGGACCACCTCTACGCGACCTACGCGATGGCCCGGCTCGCCCGGCGATACCCCAAGCAGGCGTTCGCACGCAGTGCCGCCCTGGCTGCCGGGCATGCCTCCGGCCTGGTCAAGCGCAGCGGAAACCGGGCGCTCGTGGAGGCCGCCGGGCGCGACGAGACGCTGGCGGCCACCGCGCTGCTGGCCCTGGCGCTCGGGCAGGCCGCACCGGACGACCGCACGCTGCGCCTTCGCGCGGAGCTTCATCGCGGCCTGCTGGCCGAGCTGAGCCGCGACGCGGCGTCTTCGGCCCCCACCAGTCGGCCGGCGAGCCGTTCGGCGGGTCCGTACGTGGCGTGGCTCGCCCTGGCTGCAAGCAAGGACCACGCCGACGAGCTGCGGGCCCTGCGCAAGGCCTTCACGCGGGCCTCGCCGGGGGACTTCCTGGCTCACCTGTGGGCCTTCCGCGCCGGGCTCGTGAAGGACCCGCTGCCCGCCGGGGCCGCCGGCCCGGAGGCCCGGTCCCGCGGGATCTCGCAACGGGCCGCCGGGGCGCTTCCGGACGAGACGGGCGGCTTCGCCGTGGGGGGCGATCCGCCGTCGGCTCTGCACACGGGCCTGGCGGCTCTCTGCCTGGCCGGCCGCGGGGCGGCGGCACGCGAGGCACGCCGCTTCTGCTACCGGATGATGGTTCAGCCGCGCGAGGCGTACTTCGCCGAGGATCCCGAGGCCTGCATCGGCGGCGTGCGGGCGACCCCCGCGGGCGCCGCCGTGAGCGTCTCGGCCTGCGCGGCGGCCATCGAGGCGTTCCTCGCCGAGTGAGCCCTCCCGCCGGCGACAGGCCCGCGAGCCGGCGAGTCAAGTCGAGGTCCCCCATCCGGTGCCCGGTCGTGGGGACGGGTTACCCACTTGCCCGACCCTCGCGGAGCGGCGCGCGGGGAGAAGCGGGAAACTCTCTCGGCATAAATCCTACGAGCGTCCTCTGTTATTCGCCCGATGCCTCTCGATGGGCCCGAAGAGCCGCCGGCTGGCACGGTCCGTGCATGGCATAGGCTGTACCGGAAGCTTTCTTTTCCGGTAAGGGCGGTTTACAATGGGCCATGATTTCGGGCGGGCCCGTGATGAGAGCGGCCCGCCCGGCCGCCCACTTCAGCCTTCCGACCAAGGCAGAACAAACCATGGCGAAGACGACCGAGAGTGCCGGCAGTTGGCTCTATCCGGATCGCGGTGCGTGGGAGAAGCTGCTGCACCTTCGTCCCAAGCCGCGCGCGGTAATGGACAAGCCGCTCTGGTGGCGCAAGCCCTGGCCGGCGCGATGGCCGGGCAAGCCCTCCGCCGCGGCGGTGTCCAACGACCGGAAGTTCGAGGCCGTCCGCAACGAGCTGGCCTGGGCCCAGAAGTGCTTCTACTATGCCGAGGCCGTCCTGCCCGACTCCCGGGCCAAGGAGAAAGCCCGGCGAATCGCCGAGGCGCTGGGCCGCCTCCGGATGGCCATCGACGGGCCCGGTAAGGCCGCCGACGTGGCCGGCCTTGCCGACGAACTGAGCGCCGTCGGACGGCACGACCCGGCGAAGTCTCCCCGGGCCTTCATCGAGATGGCCGGCCAGAGCCTCTCGGCCGCCGGCCAGATCCTGGAGACCAGCGGCTTCGAGTCGGTGGCCTACTGGGGACGGGTCTTCGCCCGGGCCGGCGGGTTCTTCCGTGCGATGAAGCGGGACCTGCCCGGCGGATGAATCCGCGGTGCTGCCCGCCGGCGGCGGCGCCGAGCAGCGACCGTTTTCTTGAATCTGTCTTGGTGGTGCGGCGACTCAGGAGGCCCGGCAGGAGGCCCGGGCTGCGGAGGATACAAGGAGCAAAGGAAGGGCCGGCCATTCCTCGGCCGCGGGAGTCCAGCCACCGCGGCCGAGGGATGGTGGGCAAAATTCCCTATTCCCCACCTTTCCATTCGGGCAATATTGCCCTTGCAGCCTCTCCCCGCTCGGACCCGCCCGGGAAACCTTGCGCCGAGCGTCGTATAAGTTCATATTCCAAAAAGGACAACAATTCTTCTCCCTTCTGGGGTCCGGCTGGCTGAATCTCTGGCACGGCATGTGCCC
>Ga0307379_10013628_pt1 | contig 10525 bp, 6 predicted proteins | sample UN2MG_FD_202237 | JGI IMG/M metagenome (GOLD analysis project Ga0307379, IMG submission 202237) | Soil microbial communities from Risofladan, Vaasa, Finland - UN-2 | ecosystem: Environmental > Terrestrial > Soil > Coastal area > Acid sulfate soil | place: Finland: Risofladan, Vaasa | collected... | reverse complement strand
ATCTCTTTTCTAATCAATAATTCTGTTTCTTTAATAGATTTATCAAGATAATTGGCAATTTTTTTTAAATCTTCAAATTCGATTTTAAACGAGGATTTTCCTTTAAATGAGTAAACTTTGTATTTTACATCAAAGGTCCTGTCAGAGATAATTATTTTAATTTCATGAATTGTTCTTGGAACAATAATTCTATTAGAGTAAGATACCCGTATACCTAAAGTTCCAGTTTCAGTAATCAAAATGTCAGTTATTTTATCCATAGTATCATTTTTACAAATTACTGAAATTAGATTGGTGGGTCTTCCTTTTTTTGTAACCCCATGATAAATGGACGCGTCCTTTGCACCATTATGCATGATTTTTTCAATTAGATTTCCCAATATTTCACCAGAAACATCATCAACATTTGTTTCAAGTATAATTACGGAATCAGAATCAAAATTATTTTTTTTAATTCCTCTAACTAATTTTAAAACATTTGAAAAATTTCCAAAATCATTTTTGCCTGCACCATATCCAATAGAATCAATCTTCATTGAGGGGTAATATTCGACGGGGGTATTTGTTAAATTAACCAGAATACAAGCACCAGTAGGAGTAGTTAATTCATTTTTTGTCATACTCCCATGAACTATCAAGTTGGAGTTTTTTAAAATTTCAAGAACGGCGCTGCCTGGATTTGTCATGGTTCCATGTGAGAAAGTTATTGTTCCTCCTCCAACACAAATAGGCATAGAGATAATTTCCTCATCAAAAAGATCTAAATCCTCGATGGCAATTGCAACTCCGAGGATATCTACAAGAGTATCTATGCTTGAGGCTTCATGAAAAAGAACAGATTCTTTTGAAATCCCATGAATTTTAGATTCAGCTAAAATAAGCGAATCAATACAAGCCTCAGCAAAATTTCTGGTTTTTTCAGATAGGTTAAGTTCGTTTACCGAATTCTTTATGGCCTGTTTTAACTCAGTTCCTTTTCGTTCTTGAGTTTTTTCATCAATATCCAAAATTAACCCAGTAGATTCTATTCCGTATTTGTTAGTTTTAGTAAAATCGATTTTTTTTAGGATAGATCCTGGAAGGAATTTTTCGGAGGATTTTACTCCCTCTAAAATTTTATTTTTATCGGCTCCAAGATCCACCAGGGCGCATAAAATCATATCTCCAGAAATACCTGCAATATATGGATCTATAACAATAACCATCGAATACAAATCACCAAAAATGCATATAAATTCTGTCTAATTAAATCATAATTGTCATTAGATTTAATTATTGAAAATTAACGTCTCTCTTTATGATTACTATTATAGGATCTGGGAAAGTAGGTGGAGATGCAGCTTTGTTCTCCGCATTAAAACGGTTAGATGATCAGATTTTGCTCCTTGATGTTGTTGATGGACTTCCTCAAGGTGAGGCAATGGATATCAACCACATGTTGTCCGAACAAGGAATTGATGTTGAAGTTACTGGTTCAAATAATTTTGCAGATATGAAAGATTCCAAAATAGTTGTGGTTGTTGCAGGTTCTGGAAGAAAACCTGGAATGACTAGAATGGATCTTTTAAAGATCAATGCAAATGTTGTAAAAAGTGTTGTTGAAAATATAAAAAAATATGCCGATGATTCTATGATTATTCCAGTTACTAATCCATTAGATCCTATGGCATATGTTACTTACAAAGCATCAGGATTTGAGAAAAATAGAGTATTTGGAATGGGAGGAATGCTAGATTTGTCTAGATTCAAACAATTCATTCATGAAGCAACTGGGTATTCTCGCGATTCTATTAGAGCACTAGTGATTGGAGAACACGGTGAAAACATGTTGCCCTTGCCAAGATTTTCAACAGTTTCAGGAATTCCTCTTTCTTCATTTTTGGAAAAGAAAAAATTAGATGAATTGGTTCAGAACACCAAACAAGTTGCAGCCAAAGTTATTGAATTAAAGGGTGCAACCGTTCATGCTCCAGGAAATGCCATTTCTGCGATTGTGGAATCTGTCGTGAGGGATAGAAAGCAAGTAATTCCTGTCGCAACATACCTTGATGGTGAATATGGACATTCAGATGTTACAATAGGAGTCCCGGCAATAATCGGAAAGAATGGTGTTGAAAAAATAATAGAATTAGACCTTAATGATGAAGAAAGGCAAGCATTTGACGCAGGAGTTAAAAGTGTAAAGGATGCAATCTCTGGAATAGAGATCTAAGCATTTTTTTATTAAAGTATAGAGAAGTTACTGTTGGAAATTCAAAAAATTCTAGAATCATTAGAAAAGGGGAAAATCTCGGCTAATATTGCAAAAAAAATGTTATCACTTTATTCAATTGAAGAAATTGAAGGTATTGCAAAAATCGACATTAACAGAAGAAAAAGAAAAGGAATCCCAGAAGTAATTCTTGCTGAAACTAAATCACTAGATGAAATAAAAAAAATTATCAAGATTACACTGGAAAAAACAAATTCTGTAATGGTTTCAAGGATAAAATCCGAGGATTATCCAAAAATAATTTCTTTTTGTAAAAGATTAAAAATTAAAATAAAAGATGGTAAAAAATCATCTTCGTTATTATTGTTTAAAAAACCAATTAAACTCTATGGAGGAAATGTAGGGATCATAACTGCTGGAACCTCAGATATCGGGGTTGCAGAAGAAGCCAGATTAATGTGTGAGGCCATGAATTGCAAATCCATTTCCAGCTATGATGTCGGAGTCGCCGGAATCCAAAGAATATTTCCAATACTAAAAGAAATGATTGAAAAAGAGGTAGATTGTATTATAGTTGCAGCTGGAATGGAGGGAGCATTAGCCACATTAGTTTCTTCTATTGTAGACATTCCCGTTATTGGTTTACCGACATCTGTTGGATATGGATATGGTGGAAAGGGGATAGCTGCGCTTGCATCGATGTTACAAAGCTGTTCTTTGGGTTTATCTGTAGTCAATATAGATAATGGAATTGCTGCTGGTGCAATAGCTGCAAATATTGCTAATAGAACTTTTAGGAAAAGTTAGAAAAGAGAATAACACCAATTCGAGAAATTTATTCTATTTACTACCGTTGAGGGAAATTCAACCTCGTAAATCATATATAAGATATCAATTCGAAACTAGATAATATTGTCAGGTAAAAGGATTGTTCTTACTGCGGACCGCAGTTTAATGACAAATTATCGAGGAAATTTTCTTTATGGATTTATTGCATGTGGCCCTTATGAGGTCCTTCCAGAATGGGTTTTTGACAAAGTTTTCTGTCCACCTGTTGAAACAGATCCCATAACTGGAGAAGCAAAGGTTGCACAAGTAGGACTAAGAAGAGTGGAAAGTTCTCTCCTTCAAGGATACAAAAGAGATGAGGTGTTTATTGCAAACCCAGAGATGTTAGAAAAATCTATTGGGCCAGATACCAAAGTTGTTGGGATAAATGTTATGGATCCACTTGGAATGGCTCCTGTTACAACAACAATGTCGCCTGAAAAATTATCTTACGTCGCAATGAAATTCAAAAAGATGTGCGCAAACATTATTCAACTCAAAAAGAAATATGATTTTAAGGTTGTAGTAGGAGGAAATGGCGCATGGGAATTAGCGAAATCAGACAGGATGAAAATTCATGGGATAGATACAGTGGTAGTTGGAGAGGCTGATGAATTAGCATTAGATTTGTTTCATGATTTAGAAAAAGGAGACGCCCCAGAGTTAATGCATTGTTTTGTAAGAAACATTCAAAATATTCCAACTATTGAAGGACCTACAATTAATTCCCTGATAGAAGCTATGAGAGGATGTGGTAGAGGTTGTGATTTTTGTGATGTAAACAAAAGATCCAAAAAAGATCTACCATTAGAAAGACTACAACATGAAGCAAAGATAAATCTGGATTACGGATTTGATTCGATTTGGTTACATTCTGATGAAATGTTACTGTATGGATGTGATAATCGAGACTTTATTCCAAATAGAGATGCCATTATAGAATTGTGGAAAGGACTAAAAGGATTAGGAGCAAATTTTATAGGAACAACCCACATGACATTTTCAGCAGTTGCAGCTGATGAGCAATTAATGCAACAAATATCACAAATTAATGAACAGGATAAAACAGGAAGGTGGCTTGCAACTAACTTAGGAATCGAAACTGTTTCACCTAATTTGGTAAAGAAACATCTTGGAGTAAAAACAAAACCATTTGCACCAGAGGAATGGGGAAGTGTGGTAAGAGAGGGAGCAAAAATATTAAATGAAAATCATTGGTTTCCTGCAGCCACAATTATCATTGGGTGGCCAGATGAAACGCCTGATGACTCTCAATATACAATAGACATGATCAGTGATTTCAAAGCGATGAATTTTCGAGGTTTAGTTGCACCGTTACTCTATCAAGATTTCAGTGAGAAAAATTCGATGCATTTTGGAAATTTGAATGAAGCCCAGTTTACATTGTTTTGGAAATGTTGGGAAAACAATCTTCGTGTAATTAATGATATTATTCCAATTATTCTCAGAAATAAAACTTATGGTCCACCAATGAAGTTGTTCATGTATGGAATTCTAAAAGCTGGAACCTGGGCAATAATGAGATATCTTAGAGGCCTATGCAAGGATCTATTTAATGGAAGAACACCAGATGAAATTATCGAAAAATATGCTCGTGCTAGATCAGTTTCTGCACCAAAAATTCAAACAAAAAAGTTATAATTTTTCAATTGCAGCATCGGCAATTGTATTTCGTTTTGGAGTCAACGAGATAAAATAATTTTTATCTGCTCTTTCAATAGAATCCACTTTTTTGAAAGATTTTGATGTAAAGTCAAATTCATAGATTCCAGGTTCAAGAGTTCCTTTGGCATATATCATTAGATACGTGTCATCAGTTGATGAGCTTAAGGGAATAAATGACATAACATAACCTTTGTAAGAATTAACAGGCATTGTATTTTTCATTGGAGGTGCAGCAGATGACATATACATAAAGACATCTTCAATCGTATCAAATTCCTCATATTCTATATGCATAATTTTGATAAGCTTTCTCAGTATAATAACTTAGAGTGAAATACTAGAAAAAATTAAGATTTTAATTTTTTTATTATCTAGAATTTTGTTTTTTCTAATTTCTTTTTTTGGATGAGTTTTATAATTACTGCCATTGTTAGTATTATTGTTACAGTAAATGCCAGCATACCCATTTCAATAATAAATAAAAAAATGTTGGAAAGAATTAGCAGGAGGAAATCATCATTTTTAGTTTTGAGAGATGAAGAAATTAAATTTTGGATTTGATTTGTCTATGAATTGTAAATCCGATAGCCGCGGGAGCTGCGACATACATTCCCAAGTTTAATGCAATGACAGAAAGTCCTAAACCTAACACCTGCCCATCGTTTCCATCTTCAGCTAGCGTCATAATAGATAAAGTTGAAATCATTGGAGTGATAAACATCCTAACTGCTTCTTGGAAAGCAGGATTTTCCCTTTCCATATCAGCAATTGTTGGTGAGAATGAATAGTATAATTGGTTAAATCCCGTCATAAATGCAGTACCTGTTGCAGTACTCATTACAGTGTTATCTCTAATCTCTCTCAAGAATTGGACTTGAGGGGAAAGTTCTGTTCCATATGCTGCAGTAGCAATAAGACATCCGCCTCCTGAAGGTTCGTTATTTTTACTAACTTGGCATATACCGTTGACTAATTCAGTTCCAGCACCGCAAAGTGGTTCTGGCTCAGGTTCGGGTTCTGGTTCGGGTTCTGGTTCTGGTTCTGGTTCTGGTTCTGGTTTAGGTACAGGTTTTGGGCTAGGTCCAGGCGGTAAGGGTTTTTCAAATTCGCCTCCGGCGTATATCATTGTAGTTTCACCCTTCATTGCACCAAAGAATAATTGTATAGAATAGTCACCGCTATCCTTGTAGAGAGCCCCTCCGGCAACAAAATCAAAATTAAAGGTACCATCAGAATTGGGAGTTACCTGATCGATAGTTACGATATTCCCTATAGGATCTGTAATACGAACCGTCAAAGCAGTATTAGAATGAACATCTGGATCAAAATCTCGAATGGAGCCATCTACCAAAACTCTACCTCCGTTTTCATACGTTGGCAATTCGGTTTTAGCAGAAATTGGCGGAATGTTATGTGAATCGGCAAATACAGCGCTACTAAAACCATATGAGAAAATTGATACAGAAAGAATTGCAAACATCAAAAAACCAGCGAATCTCATTTTCATTTTGAATCAGGCCTGAGGGTATTTATGTATTAAATGAAAGAAAAATTGACAATATCATATTCGAATTATCCCTATTTTGATCAAGTATTCAATAGCCAAAATAAAATCACCATCCGAAATCTGGTCTGATGACCACCACTGTGCAGTTGTCTTTATCCAATCAGGAATGTTTCTTTCTGAAATTAAAGAGGATTCAGGGGTAGAAAGTCTAATGATTCCCCTGTCGATTAAATCTTCTAGACCATCAACAAATTCTGAATCAGAAATGGCATCTATTGACCACCAATTTGCATTATTTTTAATCCACTCAGGGACACCAGGATAGCCCACAGTAAAAGAAACTGTACCTATATCGATATTATTATGAAATAAGTGGATTTCATAGAGTCCAGTTAAAGAATTTTCATTAATTGAAAACATTGCATTATAGCTCCCACTATTTGTTAAAGAGGCGGAAAAATTTTTGGTGATTTTATCTGGGTGAACCAGAATGATCTCTAGAGGGATTCCAACCCTATGATTAGAAATATTTCCCGATAACACTACGCTTTCAGTGTTTCCGTTTAATGGAAGAACTATTTTCTCTCGGCTTAGTTCAGGAGCGGTGGGATATTGAGAGGATTGTTTTGTACTTGAAAGACTGAAAATATTAGATTCTCCAGAATTATCCCGAGCGTCATGGTATTTTGCATCTACACTTCCTCCAGCTGAGGAAATTAGTTTTGTTCCTGATTTATCACATATTTGTGAAGGCATTTTGAATACGCCCTTAAAAATACCTGTGGAAGGAGCTGTTTCCACCAAACTAAAACCTGTGGATGCTAAACCGCCATTTTCGATACCATTTATGGTACAACGTTTGTAACGAATATCTTTAATTAAAATTTCCAATAAAATAGTTCCATCTTTTCCTACAGTGTCTATACCAGGAGAACCTGGATCATTAATTACTCGATAGATATCAATTTGATCATTTTTTAAATTAAGATCAGAATCATTTAAGGTAAATGTTACAGGTTGACCAAATCGGTAAGATGATGAATCTAAAGATACCGCACCAGAATGTGTTAAAATATCAGATTTTGTAGAAGTTGTAACTGCAACTCCAACATCAGCCAAATCTGAATAATTAATTGAAATTCCTTCTTCATCAACTAATCTATCCGTGACAATGAATTTTATTTCATTATCAATTGTTCTAATAGTTCCAATAAAATTTGGATCTAAAATATTCAATTGATTTGTAACTGCATATTCAAAAGTCCCCTCAAATTTAGAGGAATTCTTACTTGTTTCTTCCAATTCAAATCTGTAAATGGAATTATTAACACCATCATTGTCAACTAGCCCAAAAGAAAAGAAATCAAAAACTATAGGTTGTTTGTTTATTTCATTAGAAATGTTTCCTACACCAGTATTATCATTTGAAGAATCAAAATTAATGACCACAAATACTGGACCAGTTTTAGAAGATATTTGGTGTACAACTGAATCATCGAGTTGAATAAATCCATTAGATGATATTTTACCTTTATTCACTATTGTAACGGGTGATGCACCAAGACTTCCAAAAGATAATTCAATCGAAGTATCAGAAAAATTATTTACCCCTAAATCTTTGGCTAAAGATTGAAAATCAAAATTAAGCCAGTTGGTTCCAAAAGAATTTGATTCCGATGAATCAATTAAAACAGATTGTAATCTTGAGGCAGAACTTCCAAGATTGAAGGAAATTTTTTCAAACTGACCATTTGAGATATTCGATGTATCAATGATTAGCCTGTCAGAGATTTTATCAGGGACTGAAGAATTCGCCTTTTTTCCAGCAGTTAGGAGATTGTCAGTGGATTCGGAGTAAAACTGTACGTCAAAGGAGTTTTCTAATGTAATTGGACTCCCCAATTCTAGCGTGGGGAGGATAGAACCCTCTCGGAAGACATCTAAATCATCTTCTAAGCCTGAATTGATATTTTGATCTTTATCTGATAAAATAATTGGGAATTCTGTTCCTGGCCGTAGAGATGTTAAACCATCCCCTATGGTAAGAATGGGCTTATCTTCCAAAGAAAGTGAGCCAGTTGAAAATCCACTTAAAACAGAAATTGGTTGGTCGTTATAATCAATGATGCCAGTTTGTCCTCGTGGAGCATCATTCAGAATTTGTATTGTAGATTGGTGGCTGTTATCACCGTTATCAAAAATTCCAGAGTAAGGTCCTTCTTCAACCAAAGTGACAATGTTCGAATATGTGTTACTTAATCCATCCGTATCAACTGAGTCATCTGGTTGTTCGTCATTTGTTTTTAATTCCATAATATTTTCCAAGTCTATTAATAATATTCCATTATCTTCAAATCCCAAATTAGGCAAATGTGGTCTCAAATCTACTAAACCAGGAGTTTCATTTGCTGCGTTATTACCAGAATTGTCGAAGGCTTGATAAAATACTGAAATTGGTGAATCAATATTGAATGTCCAAGAATCTTCATCGGTTGGATCTTGATTTAATTGAATGTCACTTACGGTTACAAACACCTCAGAGTTTTGTGGATAAACATCTCGATCTAACTCTAAGGAAATATTTGGAATTTCATCATACTGAAGGTTCACTTGTTGTGTGCCTCCTCCTGGATTGTATTGGATGGTTACATCATCAAAAGAATATAGCTGGATAAGAGGCCAAGCGTCAGGGTCAAGTCCTATTTGTCCAGGGGGAATATTGGGATTTGTGTTTATTGATTTTGCTTTTCGCACAACATTGTTTAGATTGTTAGTGTTTGTGGGAGCACCAGGGGTAGACCCAGTACAAGAACTAAAAGAAATATTTCCATTAGTAAAACCAACTACACCACCATCACGCGGAATCGCAACACCATCCGTATCGGACAGATCTATTCCCAGAAAAGAAGTATTCCTATTACAAAAGACCCCAAAATCTAGTCCTTCCCCTTCCCCACCTAGAGGAACTGTTGAATCAGCTGCCTTTGCTTTATTCACATTTGCAAAGTATGCATACCAATTTCCATCAGTAGCTTGAATCATTCTGAGATCTTTTCCGTTTAAAGTAACATCAGGTTCTCCTTTTCCCTCATCAGTATCATGAATATTTGAATCACGGATTACAACTTCTATAACCATCGAACCAGAAAAATGATTATTGAATTTGGAATTCTCAGCTGATACTGATAGATTTGGATTACTGCCAGCCTCTGCCTGAGAAATTGGTACAAGTAATAAAAGGGAAAAAGTCAAAAGGAAAATAAATTTTTCATACATTGTAACGGAATCTTAATTTTAATGGCAAATAATCTTGTCGCACCATTCCTCTTTTTAGAATACATGTAATAATTAGATGTGACAGTTAAAATAAATGGAAATGTTTGCTCAAAGAACAAAAGTTCTTCAGATATCTCTTCTTGCGATATTTTCAGCTTTTTTGGTTGAATTAATTTTTGGGCTTTTTTCCAATAGTTTGGGTCTAATTACAGATAGTATTCACGCATTACTAGATAGTGTTGTTACCCTCATTTTGCTTTTAGCTGCTAGATTGGCAATTAAACCACCTGATGAAGAGCACACTTATGGTCATGGAAAAATCGAATCATTAGGGGGATTAATTGGAGGAATCGCAATATTCTTAATTGCGATTTTTTTCATTTACGAATCTATCAATAGATTACAGAGTCCACCTCCAAGTATCTTTCCTGGAATTTTTGCAATAGTTGGTGGATTGTACACAATAGGAATTGATGTTTTTAGAATAATTCTCCTAAAACGTTCTATTGCGGAAATTGGAGGAACTACGCTCAAAGCAGATTTTTACCATGCCTTTATGGATTTAGGATCCACCATTGTTGCAATTTTAGGTATTGTTTTAGTTACATATGGTTTCTATAACGGAGACTTTATTGCCGCTTTAATTCTAGGAGGTCTTTTAGTAGCTCTTAGTCTAAAATTAATTTACAAAACTGCTCAGGATTTAATTGATATTATTTCTCCTGAACTTGTAAAGCAGGTAAGAATAATAGTTTCAGGGACTGAAGACGTTATAGATACTGGAGCAGTCTTGATGAGGAAATCTGGAGAAACAATATTTGCGGATGTAACAATATCTATTAGAGGAGATACTAGTTTTGATAAAGCTCATGAAATTAGCAGTAGAGTTGAAAAAAATATTAAAAATGAAATTACAAATTCTGCAATTACCATTCATTTTGAACCAACTTGGAAAGACGTGCCCTTAGATGCCAAAATTTATGATATTGCAAAAAACATAGATGGTGTAAAAGTAG
>Ga0307379_10013627_pt1 | contig 10526 bp, 5 predicted proteins | sample UN2MG_FD_202237 | JGI IMG/M metagenome (GOLD analysis project Ga0307379, IMG submission 202237) | Soil microbial communities from Risofladan, Vaasa, Finland - UN-2 | ecosystem: Environmental > Terrestrial > Soil > Coastal area > Acid sulfate soil | place: Finland: Risofladan, Vaasa | collected... | reverse complement strand
CAGGGACCGGGCGGCACTTTTCCTCAGCCGCACCGGACGCAAGCTCAACCGTGAACGCATCTGGCAGATCATCCGAAAGCTTGCCCTCAAGTCCGGCGTCGCCAAGAACGTCCACCCGCACACGCTGAGGCATTCGTTCGCCACGCACCTCCTGGAGGGCGGCGCCGACCTCCGCTACGTCCAGGAGATGCTCGGTCACGCCAGCATCGACACGACGCAGATCTACACCCACGTCGACGCGTCGAGACTTCGCAGCATCCACCGCAAATACCACCCCCGCGGGTGAGAAAAGGAGGAGGAGATGTGCAGCAGTCGGGTGATGCTGGTCACGCTGGTGCTCCTGCTGGCGGCGGCTTCCGTTCGCGCGGCCGAGCCGCAGGGACGCTACGGTTTCCGGGAGTACTGCAACGACACGAAGGGCTGGTATCAGTGGGACGAGAACCGGAACCCCATGCCCATTGAAATCAAGGACATGAGATCGGAGGATGGGAAGCTCGTCATCCCGCTCAGGCGGTCGCTCCTGCGCTTCGCGTGGAACCGGTCATGGGTGGCGCCCGGCGTCAGGCGCAGCGCCATCCTCTGCAAGGAATACGGCGACGTGGACCTCAACAGGTTCCACTACCTCACCTGCCGGATCGTCGAAAAGGGCTCGGGCGTCTTCATCGGCATCAACGGCTTCGACACCAAGCTCGGCTGGACCACCGGGCTCACCGTCATCGACCTCAACGACTACGACGGGATCGGGAAGGGCAAACGCAACGTCCGCATCGAGCTCGACCTGCACGAGAACTCGACCACGTTCATCCTCGACGAGATCGCGCTGGTGAGTTGGCTGACGGACGAGGAGAGAGGGGCCCTCATCCCGGCGGGGGTGAAGCCGCGCGTGGAGAACCTGAAGGCGAAGCGCTACCACGGGCTCGAAGCGGTGAAGGATCGCTGCGGGGCGCCGCTTTATCCCCTCGACGGCCGGGAGCAGGTCATCCACCGCGACACGGCGACCGGAGCGGTCCTCACGCGGCTGACGGCCGGCCATCTGCCCGACTACTTCGGCGAGGGGGACATCTGGAGCGCCGACGGGGCGTGCATCTTCTTCGAGAGTCCCGGCCGGCCGGGCACGTCCGTCTATCACCTGGCCACCGGACGTGTGGAGGAGGCACCGGGCGGCCACAAGCTCATGTGGAGCCCCGTGGACGCGAACAAGCTCTTCCTCCTGAGGGGGTCGAGTGCGGGCGACGAGGTGCTCGTCTGGGACCGTGAGACGAAGACGCTCGCATCCCTCGCCGTCGTCAAGCCCCCGAAACGCGGTGGCTACACCGAGTTCGGCATGACCGCGAAGACCGCCCGCGTGACCGTCGCCTACCGTGAGACCCCCTACGCCTTCGTCATCGACCCGAAGAAACCCGAAGGCGAGCGCGTCGAGGCCATCGAGCTTCCGACGGCGCTCAAGGGCTTCGGCTTCACCCCGGACGAAACGATGATGCGCTGGGGGAACTGCTACACCTACGAGGCCCTCTACAAGGACCTGAAGACGGGCAAGGTGGACGTCGCCGCAAGCTTCTTCGTCGGCCACGCCTCGGGCGGCAAGACCCATACCGTGGGCGAATTCGGCAGGCACCTGAAGCTGATTGCACCGAACGGCCTCTTCACCGAGCGTCGGCCCGCGGGCAAGATCAAGATCTGGGCGAATTATTCCGGCGACGTCGTCACCGACTACGGCCGCCTCACGCGCGACGCCGCGTGGATCATCACCAACGGGACGGACGGCGACGTCGCCAGCCAGCACGTGATGATCCCGTCGAGCGACCCCGGATCCATCCTCCGCCTCACACGCTATTTCAGCACCTATTACACGTGGGACAGTGCGACGTATTCGCGCCCGAGCCCCGATTACACCAAGGTCATCTTCATGCAGGACGTCCTCGACAACCCGGACCTGTACATGGTGTACACGCGACGTCCCGACCCGCCGCAGGACGTCAAGCTCGAGAACGGAAAACTCACCTGGGAGAAGCCGGGGCGGTGTGCCGAACTCGCCGGCTATAACGTGTATTCCACGACGACGAGCAGCCGGGACTACGTGCGCCTGAACAGGGACCTCGTCACGGAACGCGTGCACAAACTCGAACCGACGACGGTCCCCACGTTCTACGCCGTTACCGCGGTCGAGCACTCGGGGTTCGAGGGGCTCTTCTCGGAGGAGGCGGCCGCTCTTGGTTCGCCCATCGTGTTCCTGGAAGCCGAGCGCGCCCAACTCACCCCGCCCGCGCGCGTCGTCTACGACGGTGGGTGCTCCGATTTCCGCTACGTCCGCGTGACGCCCGAGACCCCCGACGAGGACGAGAAGATCGGACACATGGACTTTCCGGTGCTTAAGAACCTGCCCGCGGGGCAATACAGCGTGTGGCTGCGGACGCGCGGTTCGGGAAAGTGGTCCGTGTCCGCCGGCAGGCAGAGGGAGGCCAACGAGCCCCTCTATCTCCACGGCATGAGTCGCTTCTGCAGGATTTCGTCGCCTGACTGGCGATGGCAGTCACGGCCGGAGAGGTTCGCCCTTGGCGGCAAGGCACGCCTGGAGGTCCTGTTGGTGGGCGCCGATCTGTGTGTTGACGCTGTTGTTATTCAGCCCGCCGATGCGCCAGCACCGACCGGCGTCGATCCTCGCGACACCACCCCCCCACCGAAACCGGTGGGCCTGCGGGCACTCGTGCTCCCCGACGGCGCCGTGAAGCTCAACTGGAACCCGGGCGACCCGGCCGACCCCCACGCCGCCTCCGATTTCAGCCACTTCTCCGTCTACGCCGCGGCCTATCCCGGTTTCCCGCCCTCGAACGAGACCCTCATCCGCTCGGTCAAGGGCACCGAGGTGACGGACACCGGTGTCGGCATCGGTCGCATGGTGTGGTACAAGGTGGTGGCCTACGACACGCGGATGAATGCATCGGCGCTGGCGGAGGTGATGGTCCGCGTGCCGGGGATTCCGTACGTCCGAACGTGCCAGGTCGAAGCGCACCTCGCCGATCACCTCCAGACGGTCGCGGGCCCGCCGGGCACCACCTACGTCACCAGCAAAGAGAAGGGCGACGGCTTCTTCGAGATCCCGGTCGACGTGCCGTTTGACGGGTGGTATCGTCTGTGGCTCGACTACACGACGCCCTTCTACGCGAGTGCGCCGGTGCGGCTCAGCGTCGACGGGAAAGCGCTCGGAGAGCCGGGCGTCACGCACATCCGCGTGCACCCGCAGACGGTGAGCTTCCGCGAACTGAGCCCGAAGACCGCGCACCTCTTCAGCGATCCCGTGAGGCTCACGCTCGACGCGGACACGTTCCGCCTCACGAAGGGGAAGCACGTGCTGCGTCTGTCGTGGAAGTACCGGCAGGTGCTGTGGGACAAGGCGCACCTGACGAACGACCCGGCGTGGCGTCCGCCGGCCTACGACCCGTTCGTCCGTCCGAAACTGAAGGGCCGCGGGTGGTAGGATTCACCGCGGAGGCAATTGAGCGGTGCCACGGCGCTTTGTGTTGGCGTGACGACGTTTCCGCCTGAACCGGCGCGTGAAATAGGACCAATCGGGTGTTGCAGGTGACGTTCTATACTTGTATGATGACTGGCGGCTTGCAGGCCGTAGCGTTGGCGTAGGACGGGTGATCGAGGAGCGGGGCGGCTCGAAGAACGGGCCCGTTGTGCCCCTAGACCGAGAAAGGAAGATCCCGGGCGCAGGAGTTAAGTATGGTGTCCCCGGAACTCCGCCCGGAACTCCGCTGCAAGAGTAGATTTCGGGACACCCGGCATCTGCCATGTAGAGAGGACTCTCATGAACTTGTCCATCGCGCTGAACGTTGTCGGTCTTGTGCTTGTGTTTGCTGGCGGCTTGCTGCTCTTTCTGGGGACTCCTCCAGACGACGGTGTGCCCCGGATGATTCTTGCAAAGGGGCGTGACGATGCGGAGGGTCAGATTAGGGAGAAGTTGGCAGCCAGTCAGCGACGGAGACGCCTGACACGCTCGGGGGCGGGCCTTGGTCTGCTTGGGGTGGTCGCGCAACTCCTGAGTTACCTAAGTTACCTATTAGCATGGATGCAGACTACCGGACATTGTTGAGGGGTTGAGACGCACGAGTTGAAGATCGGGACGCCCGGCTTGCAACCGGGTAAGCGGTTAGACGGCGAGAGGCGGACACCACCTGCCGCGCGCCGCCGTCCGACCGGCCCGACAGAAGGCAGGTGGACACATGGCCGCGAAGCGACGACACATTCCGAACGTCGTATGGCGAAACGGATGGGCACACTTCCGCTGCCGGGTCGGCGGCCGCCAGGTCTGGCGCTCACTTCACACCAGGAGCGCGACAGAGGCCCGCAGACGTGCGGCAAGGACTTACGCTGAGCTGACGGCGCGGTTGGATTTCATCAAACCGCAGATCGAGTTGGCCCAATTAACCAACGCCGCGTTCCTTATCAGGAATGCGGTGAGAGAAAGCTTGAGAAGGACTTCAACGACGGTGGAGGACGCAACGGGCAACGATCAGCGCAAAGATCTCATACCGTCGGCCGTTGCCGTGGGTACATTCGGCGTCTCACGCACAACATTGAGACGTTACGTCAAGGACGACAAGATCAGAGCATACCGCCCGTCAGCCGCGACGGCGCGTAACGCGAAGCTCTTCTACAGCAGGCGCGAACTGGAACAGTACTTCCTGCCCAGGAAGCAACAGAGCTGAACGGAACCCACCCGCAGAAAATCCGCCCCAAAGTTGCACTATTGTTGCGCCAAGTTGCGCCATTCTCGCCATTCATTTGCGCCCCCGCCGTCGCGTAGTAGCCTTTGTCGCATGAACACGGAATCAGAACGACCCAACCCGTTCCTGTCCCTGGAAGCCTTGGCTGAGACCAGTCAAGTCCTGGCCCCGATGCGGCCTGGGCAAGAAGCGGCCGCACACACTGACCACCTGCGCGGCTGGGGCGAGGCCCGCGCGCCGCCAAAGCAAGTGCGGCCACAGGCCGCCCGCGGAGAAGTCGCTTTAACTAGGGACAGGCCCCGTTTATATTGATGACGGCGGCGGGCTTTGTCTGTCCGGCTCTATCCGCCCTGGCCCCTTTATCCCGCAAAAAAAGCCCCGCATTTCTGCGGGGCTTTTGCGGTTGAGGTCGCGGATCGGTTCGTCAGAGGCGTCTTCGGCGCATGATGCCGATGAATCCCAAAAGTCCCGTTCCCACCAGTGCCAGCGTCGCCGGCTCGGGAATCGGCGTGCCGATGGTCCCCGACTGGAGCGTCGCGGTGAAATCACTGTCGAACTCGAACTCACTGGGCAGGTGCGGGTTCAGTGTGAACACCGAACTGAGTCCGCCGAGGATCATGTGGTTGTCGTATTCCCCGGCGGTCACCAGGTCGCCGCCCACCACCTCCAGCCAGCAGTTCAACTCGGCACTCATGTTGCTCGTCCGGTAGGCAAACAGCTCCGCCGAGACGACGTTCGCCTCGAGCAGCGTCCCGGAATATCCGTCGTTCACCGTGATGTTGAGCGAGGGGATTTCACCCATGATGATGAGGTCGGCGTTCTCGTCTCCCACGGTGGTGAAGAGCCCGTCGAGGGGGGCGTCGGAGCCGGTTATGTCGAAGAGTGCCCGGAAGACGTAGTCCCCGCCGAAGCTGCCGCTCAGGTTGTAGATCAGGTGGAACACACTGTCCGGACGATAGGTGAAGGCCGCCGTGTCGTCCGAGATGGTGAGCAGCCCGGTGGACGCATCGTAGCTCACCCCGGACGCACCGATGCTGATGATGTTGTTGTCGATGTTCGGACGGATGACGTCGGCATGGGTGGTACGAACCGCGGTGAACAGAAGGAACAGCAGGAAAGCCGCAAAGATCACGACAAACGCGACGAAAGCCGCCCGAGAGGGGTGGTCATGGATCATGTCTGCACCTCCATGAGACATCTACCCAGCCCCACCCTACGTGGCTTTCTACCCCGATCCGGCCCCTACGGTTGCGGAAAACCGGGCCGGATCGCCCCTGAATGACCGTGAGGGGGATTTCCCTCGACAGCGGTCTCGGTTTCGGCTAAACTCCTGTCCTGTAAACGACTTGCGTGTCCGGAAGGTCCAATGCTGAACGTCCTGCCGCTCCTCCTTTTCGTCGTCGCAGCGGCGCTCGCCGCCGGTGTGACCGGGAGTCTTGCCGGCCCCCTGGGGCTTTTTCTGGGGCTGGGTCTGGCCGGATTGGGGGTGCTGACGGGTGTGTCCGGGCGGGAGGGGGGCTTCCGTCCGTTGCGGCTGGCTGCGGCGGCGGTGGTGCTGGCGTGCGGCGTCGCGTTGCTGGGGGTGTGGCCGCACGGGCGGGTCGGCCGTCTGTTTGCACTGGCCGTGCTGCTTGCGGGGGCGGACCTGGCGTTCGGTGCGTTCGGCCGGGTGCGTCGGGAGCTTCTTCCCGCTTCGGCGAGCTGCCTTCTGACGGCGGTCGTTTTCCTGGTGCTCGAGTACTCCCCGCCGGCGTGGCTTGTCTGGCGGGATGCGTCGGTTGCCCTCTCCGGACTGGCCGGCCGATGGGTCGGCGGGCCGCTCAGCCTCGGGCCGTCCTATTCCGGGTTCGACACCACGGTGGTCCCGCTCGTCGCCGTCCTGGTGGTCTTCGTGCTCACCGACAACCGGCGGTGGCACCGACTGGGTCTCGCACTCGTCTACCTGGCGGCGATCGTCTCGGCGTACCTGTTCACCATGACGCGTCTGCCCGGCTACGACGAGGTCGGACACCTGCCGCTCCTGGTGCGTCACGTGCCGTGGAACGCGCCGCTGGCTCTCCTGCTGCTGGAGCTTCCGGCCCTGTGGATGGTGGGTGAACGTGTGAAGCTCCGCGCGGTCGGGGTGCTCCCGGCCGGTGTGCGGGAGTGGCTGTGGACGTCCGCGGCGACCGCGGCGCTCCTCGCGGGCGTGGCGGCGTTCGTCGTCCGTGCACCCGAGGTCCCCGTCATACCCGCACGCGTCGTGCTCTACGAGAAGGGCTACCTCAACTGGTCGTCGCCCGATTTCACAAGCTTCGGCCAGTATTCCTCCGGGATGCTCGGCCGACTGCCGGTGTTCCTGGAGCAGCTCGGCTTCGAGGTCGTCCGCAGCAGTGTCCTCGACAACGACGTGCTGACCGGCGCCCGGGTCGCCGTCATCTTCAACCCCTACGAGCGACTGCCCGACGATCAACAGGCGGCGGTATGGGATTTCGTCCGACGCGGCGGCAGCCTGCTGGTCGTCGGGGAACACACGTGGCTCAACGACCGGGACGAGGAGACGCTCAACCCACTGATGTCGCCGAGTGACATCCGGTTCAACTTCGATTCGGCGACGTATCAGGTCGGGGGGTGGCTCTACGGTTACGGGTTCGCCGCGGACGGGGTCTATCACCGGATGCGCACCGACATGAACCAGGCCGGGGTGGGGATCGGGGCGTCACTGGAGGTGAAGCGGGACGCGGTGCCGCTCCTTTTCGGGACGCACGGGTATTCCGACGCCGGCATCCGTCGACGCCGGCCGGGACTGGAGTTCATGGGAGACGGTCGCTACGTGCCCGGGGAACAGTTGGGTGACGTGGTGCTGGCCGCCGAACAGCACGTCGGTGCCGGCCGCGTCGTCGCCGTGGGAGACACCACCGGCTTCTTCAACCTCCTCATGATGGGCTCGCACGAGGGGGTCGCACGACTCTTCGGGAAGCTCGCATCGCCCGTCGTCCCCCGGCATCACCTGCTCCGGCTGACGGCCGGGCTCGTCCTCATCCTCGGTGCACTGGTCCTGGCCGGTCTTCGCACACGGGGGGCGGTCGTGACGGTGGTTCTCGTGGGGGTTCTGGCGGCGGCGGGCGTCGAGTGGGGTGCGTCACGGGAATCGGCGGCGGTCAGTCTCGTGCCGAAGGGCAACATCGCCTACGTCGACAGCTCCCACGTTCCGAATTTCTCCCGGGAATCGTGGCGGGAGGACGGTCTGGCGGGACTCTATCTCAACCTGATGCGCAATGACGTGCAGCCCCTCAGGCTGGACCTGTTGAGGGCCGACCATCTGCTCCGGGCGCGCATGCTCTTCATCATCGCCCCCACACGCCGGTATGGGTCCGACGAGGTGGACCTGGTCGAGCGGTTCGTCCGTGGGGGCGGCTACGTGGTGGTTTGTGCCGGGGCCGATTCGGCCGACGTCGTCGCACCCCTGCTGCTGCGGTTCGGTCTGCGCGTGCGCAACCGTCCGCTCGGGCCCTTCATGACACACTGTGCGGCCGCCGGCGGCATGGTCCGCTTCCACGTCGGCTACGCCGTCGAGGACTCCGGCGGCACACCCAACGGGGTGCTCGCGTGGTACGCCCCCGGGGAAGTCGCCGTGATGATGGAACGACTCCAGCCTTCGGGCGCCTCACCCACCCGCGGCGGACTGCTGCTCATCGGTGACGGACATTTCCTGACCAACAAGAACCTCGAACCCGAGAAGACCCCGCCCATCATGGAGAACGTGAATTTCCTGAAGTGGCTCGTGGGTCACGTCCGGTCGCTCGAAGCCGCGGGAGGTGGGTCTTGAGGACGCGCTCGTCGGCTGCGGGCTTCCTGGCGGTGGTGCTGACGGCGTCGGCGTGGCCCCTGCTGACCACGGTGTTCGCCTCGGCGTTCGTGCCGGGGGCGCTGTGTCTGGTGGGGGCGGCCGCGGCGCTGTCGGTGCTCGCCGTGTGGGGACGCGCCGAACGACTCCGCTTTGAGCTTCGGTACGTCATCGCGGTGCCGCCGCTCGCACTGGCGGCATGGCTGGTGCCGTGGCCGCTTTCCGTGGGGGCGATGGTTCTGGGTTCGGCACTAATTCTCGGCGCGCTGCTGAGACCGCGTCCGCGTCTCGGGGACGTCCCGGCCGGACTGGCACTGGTGGGTGTCGTGCTCACGTTCCAGGCGCTCTTCCTCGGACCGACGCTGAACGCGATGAGCCGCCTTCACACGGTGCCCTTCGTCTCGCACGTGCTGGCGTGGGTCCTGAACTTCCTGGGGGCCGAGGCCGCGGCCGGACCCGCCTCCGTCACCCTCGCCACCGTCCGTGAGTGTCACCGCTTCCCGGTGGGGCCGGAACTCCTGGGGTTTCCCGTGGCACTGGCGGCACTTGCGGGTGCCGTGGTCACGGTGATGTGCCTGAGTGAGCCGCGAAAACGTCTCCGCAGTGTGCTCGTCGTGCTCTCCGTCTGGGTGGTCTACCTTCCGGTGCGTGCGGTGTTGTTGCTCCTCGTCTTCGAGCAGCTGCAGCTCTACGTCGGGTACGAGGCCGATACGGTCCGTGTGGACATCCTGTGGAACGGGTGGTGGCAGCTGGCGAGTTTCGTTCCGCTGGCGGTGTTGTGGGCGGCGGCCTGCCGGACGCGCGCGACGCCGGACCCGGTGACCGGTCCGGCGCTCGGACGCTACCGTCCCGTGCACCATACCGCGGCTCTCGCGGCGGCACTGGCGGGTGCGGCACTCGTGGGTTTCTCACTGTTCCACCACGAGGTCGGAACGCCGAAGGCGGCTCGCGTCATCATCCAGGAGCGCAACTCCGACTGGGAGAAGACCACGCGTGCCCCGGGCACACAGTGGTACGGCACCCTCTCCATGTACAACATGTTCAGCATCAGTGACTACCTGTCCTGTCACTACGACCTCGTCCGGAACGAGACGGTGCTGACGGGGGAGCTGCTGAAGCCGGGTGACGTGCTGATCCTGAAGACCCCGACGAAGGCGTACGCCCCCGAGGAGGTCGAGGCGGTGGTGGATTTCGTCCGTGGCGGTGGCGGACTTCTCATGGTGGGCGAGCACACCAACTGGGTGGGAAGCTCGGTGTACCTGAACGTCCTGGCCCGTCGGTTCGGTCTGCGGCTGCGGGAGGACTGTCTGTTCGATCTGGCGGGGACGGACCCGTTCGTTCAGGTGTGGCGTCGTCCGGCGGACGTGTACCACCCCATCACCGCGCACGTTCCGTTCCTGCGCTTCGAGGTATCGTGTTCGGTGACTCCGGAGGTCCTGCGGGCGGAGCCGGTGATGCTCTCGACGGGACTGTTCCGGCTGACGTCCGACTATTTCATGGAGAACTACTACCCGTATCCCCGACGGTCGAGCCGGGTGTCGTTCGGTCCGTTCGCACAGTTCGCCGCGTGCGACTTCGGTCGGGGACGTGTCGCCGTCTTCACCGATTCGACCACCCTCAGCAATTTCAGTGCGTTCTACCCGGGACGTGCGGAACTGGTGCTGGGGGCCGTGGACTGGCTGGGACGCACGCACTCGTCGGGGGTGTGGCGGTGGGTGACGGGGATGCTGGGCGTGGTGCTTCTGGCGGGCGGCACGGCGGCGCTGGTGTGGCTGCCGGACCGACTGGGGGGGATGACGCTCCTGGCGGCGGGGGTGGTCTTCGGGTGTGCCGCGGCGATGGCGGCGGCACGCGGGTCGGTCGCACGCAACTTCGACCCCCCCCTGCCCCACACGCCCCCCACGCACGTCGCCTTCCTCCGCGAGCACTGCGACTACGAACTGCCCGTCGAGGACTTCACTCGCAACAGT
>Ga0307379_10013626_pt1 | contig 10526 bp, 9 predicted proteins | sample UN2MG_FD_202237 | JGI IMG/M metagenome (GOLD analysis project Ga0307379, IMG submission 202237) | Soil microbial communities from Risofladan, Vaasa, Finland - UN-2 | ecosystem: Environmental > Terrestrial > Soil > Coastal area > Acid sulfate soil | place: Finland: Risofladan, Vaasa | collected... | reverse complement strand
CACCACGATTACGACCTTTGAACGTTCAGAGACACCCAAAAGCAGACACTGGCGACTGAAATGCAGAAATCAGGCCAGCGGAGAACGTGGTTAACGCCTCATGAATCCTCTCCGGCGTCGCGCGCACGCTGCGGCAGGCGGCTCTTTCGACACGGCATCCTCCGATCTCGAGGGTCAATTTGCGACACAGGCCTGTCCGGCTGCGGGACAATCGACGCCCAAGACCGCCCCTACGGTTGGTTCTTCCGAGCAACCCACTGGCAAGCGCTTTGCAATACTTTTCGCGCCAGCGCCTGATGGCGCGATCCTTGGAGCCAGTTCTGCGTGCAAAAACGATGCAAGAAGCCAGAGTAGTTTCGGACAACCGCGCTGACGGTCGCACGATCCTCGGTGTCTCCATTCGCAATCTGAGCGGCAGCCGGGCCATCGACATGATCGACGAGATGGTCCGGGGCCCTGAGTTAACCAAGATATGCTTTGCGAACGCGCAGACTCTCAACGTGGCCTATGCAAATCCGCAATTCCATGCGGCCCTGCAAGACTTTGTCGTGCTTAACGATGGCGTCGGCGCTGATATTGCCAGCCGCCTGAAGTTCGGCGAGCCCTTCAGCGAGAATCTCAACGGCACGGACTTCGTACCAGCCTATCTCGGCAGAACGCGCCGGACGCTCAGGATCTATCTGGTCGGCACCACGGAGGATATCGTCGCACAGACAGCGCAGAAGCTGCGTCTCCGCTTCCCCCAGCACACGATTGTCGGACATCGCAACGGCTTCTTCTCCTCGCCCGAGGACATCGATCAGGCCTGCCGCGTCATCCGCGCCACACACGCCGACTGCGTCCTGGTTGGCATGGGCAACCCCTTTCAAGAATTGTGGATTGATGAACACGCCGCCAAGACGGGCGCGCGATTGTTCTTTGGTGTCGGCGCGCTTTTTGATTTCCAGGCCGGGCATGTAAGTCGAGCCCCGGTTTGGGTGCGCACCCTACGCTGCGAGTGGATCTTTCGCCTATTGCAGGAACCGCGGCGGCTCGCCAGCCGCTATTTGTTTGGCAATGTCATGTTCCTGGCCAGGGTCCTAGCCGATGTCCGAGGTTAGCATTTCATTTTCGCCGACAAGGGACCGCTGGGATCCTGTGGACCCTGCGGGGATCCTTCCCGTGCGGCGCGCAATCAGCACCGGCACGCTGTCCCTCCTCCTCGTTTTGGCGGCCGTCCTGTTCAACGCCGGGCTCGCCATCATCAACGCCCACGTCGTGCCCCTGTCTTCGAGCGCGGTTATCGCCGCCGAAGTGTTGATCGTCGCCACTGCTCACGCCGTCATCTTCGCAAACTGGCGGTCGGAAATGCTGCCCTGGTACGTGATGATCATGGTGATCATCTTGTTCTCTCTGGCGCGCGGCATCGTCGTTGGCAGTTTCGATCCGAAATTTCTACGAGATGCCCTACTAATTGCGACATTCGTGCTTCTCGGCATGACGATCTCTCCGCGGCGTTTGACGCCTCTTATCCTCGTCCTGCACGTCATTGTCGTCGGAGGCCTTCTCTTCGAGGCCTTTCTGCCAGACGCCTTTTCCTATCTGTTCGACATCCGCGGCTACTACATCGCCACACGGGATTTCGATGCGTCAAATTTTTGGAACAGCAGTTCGGATCTGTTCGTTAGCGCCACACGGCCGGGTGACCGATTCTTCAGCTTCGTGGATTTCCATCGGCTCTCCTCGGTACTCTTGGAGCCCGTTTCGTTGGGAAACTATGTCGTTGTCATCACAGCGTTCGTGTGCGCCAACTGGGCCTATCTAAGCCGCAAGGCGATTGCATTCCTTTCCCTGGGAAGCCTGATCGCTCTTATTGGCTGTGACGGCAGATTTGCGGCGATCTCCTCTGCTGTCATTGTGCTCGTCGCGTTGCTCGCGCCGTTGCTGCCCCGAAAGACGCCGTTGCTCTACCTTCCCGTCGTCTTTCTTTGTGCGGTGTCATTCGTTGTCACCATGAATCCCGATGTTACACAGGACAATTTCGCTGGACGGCTCGCTTATGGGGTGCAGCTCCTCAACGAGTACGAACCAAGTGACTGGTTCGGCCTTTCAAATCGCATGATCGCCAGCGCGCTCGACAGCGGCGTCGCATACGCGATAGCGACACAATCCGTCGTTGGCCTGATTGCTTTTTGGTATTTCTTGGTGTTGGGCGCCAAGGAACAGACTTCGCGGCAGATCCTGTACTTGCACAGCCTGTGCACCTATCTGGCCCTGTCGATGCTTGTAAGCTACTCGCTGTTCAGCATTAAGACCGCGGCGCTGCTGTGGTTCATCCACGGCTCGTTCCAGATCGATCCAGCCGCGAGGCGCGCGGATCGTCCTTCACGGATCCCTGCGAGTGGGAGCGCCTCGCCGTCGATGAGCTGGCGCTAGAGGCAGCGTTAGGGGGCAATTGCCGCCCTATGCCGAGTGTTGGACGAAACCATCCTGTTCTGCTGCGTCGCGTGTCCGCGACTGCCTGTCGTGGGCCGTATCGCGTCCTCCGCTTCCGGCCCCCGTCACGCTTTCGTAAGCCTCGGTGAAACGCCTGGCCGTCGTCTCCCAGCTGTACGATGCGCTCGCAGCTACTGCTGCGGAGCGCGCCTCGGCATGGTGCTGCTCCGTCCATGACATGAGTTCAGCCGCGTCCATCGCTGCCGCATTGGGACTCGAGAAATCCGTAAGGCGACCAATGTTTGTCGCCCCGATGATCTTTTCGAAGCTCGGGATGCGGTTCACGATCGGCAAGAGTCCTGCCGACATGGCCTCGACGACAGTCTGCCCGAACCCCTCATATTCCGAGGCGCTGACGAAGAAGCTGCATTCCCTCATCACCGCGCGCAGGTCCTCATCGGAAAGCCCGACATGGACCTTTATCTTTGCGCCGTTTGAGAGAGCCGCGATTCGGTCCTGCAGAGGCGAGAGTAGATTGTCGAAATCGTTTCCGACGATGTGCAGCCGCGCGTCTGGCCTCTGGTTGGCGAGGACATCGAATGCCTCCACCAGCTTGTACAGCCCCTTGTTCGACGCAAAACGGCCGATGTAAACGAATCCCGGCTTAAAGGTCGCTGACGCCGAGCCGGCAAACTTCAGCGTATTGACGCCATTCTCGATCATGACCAGTCGCTTCTTGGTGATGCGGCGGAAGAGATCGAGATCGTTGACGCTATTCGCCACGATACACTGGTAACGCGTCATCGTCAGACGTGTGACGGTGGAGAAGAACAGCTTCTTGAACGTTTGCGCATAGCGGGTATGAAAGAAGCCGCCATGCGTCGAGAGCACCAACGGCTTTTGGTGGAGAAAGCGCGTCATCCCGAGATAATCGCAGAAGAAGTCGACCGCGTGCACGTGTATGAGGTCGAACTCCGACACGTGCTTAAGAACACTGGGAGCGACCGGATATTTGGGCGGGCCCACATAGCCGATGCGCCGGACCGGAATGCCTTCGACGATCTCCCGCGGAGAAAGAATCTCGGCGGGACCCCTGGTCAGGCGGTTCAGCGTAACGACCTCGGGCGACAGGCCCTCCTGACGCTGTTGCTTCGCCAGGGATAGGACAAAGTCTTCCAGGCCTCCAACGGCGGGATAAAACTGTCGAACGACGTGCAGGATACGCAAGAGATCACTCCTCGTTTTCCCCGAGAGTTGCAATAACTGTGCCTCGGAACTATGCGAGCTCATCCAAAGTCGTTAACCATGCGCGCCGACGCCGGCACGTTTAACTCTGTCCGCAGATTTTACCGGTCTCCTTCCACGAATCTGAGAGACTCGCCTGCATTACGAGTTGCTCCTGGAGCCTCTTATGCAATCCGCGCGTTCGCAGATGCCGATTCAGTCGGTCTGTGCGGTCTTCTGCCTTGCTTTGGCCGTGACGTTCACCTTCGCCTCCCGGTCAACTCTGGCGGAGAGCCAAGAGTCTTCATGGCTGGCCGGCGTCAATCTGGACGCGGGAAGCTTCAACCGGAAGGGCAATCGGCTCCACTTCGATTACACATATCCGACAAAGGAAGAGATCGACTATTACACCGTCAAGGGCGCCACGGTCTTTAGAATCCCATTCCTCGCCAAGCGGGTGATCGTCGCCGACGGGGACGGAAATCTCGCCCCATCCAGCGATCTATCGATCCTCACAGACCTGGTCGATTACGCGGCGACCAAAAACGCCTCGGTAATACTGGATATGCACGACTATGGATTGAGCCGGTCGGGCAAGCTGATCGGCCGCGACCCCGGCGCCGCCGAAGAGTTTGCGGACACCTGGCGCATCATCGCCCGGCAGCTCAAGGACAGACCCAACGTCATCTTCGGCTTGATGAACGAACCCCATACACAGACGGCCGCCGAATGGCTCACGGGCGCCAACGCCGCCATTGCCGCGATACGCCAAGCTGGCGCGGACGAACTGGTGCTCGTACCGGGATCGTATTGGGATTCAGCCCATACTTGGACTCACAACGACAACGCGAAGGTCATGCTCGGCGTCCAGGATCCCGCCGAGAATTTCGTCTTCGAGGCCCACCAATACTTGGATTCAGACAATTCGGGCACGCATGCTTCCGTGGTCCCTGGTGCCGGCGCCAAGCGCCTGCGCAGGTTTACCGCGTGGGCGAGGGACCACGGCGTCAGGGGGTTTCTCGGTGAGTTTGGCTGGGCCGACAGTCCGGAGGCACACCGCGAGGGTCGCGATCTGCTGTGCTTTATGTCTCGCAATCGTGACGTGTGGCTCGGCTGGACCTACTGGGCTGGAGGGCCCTGGTGGGGCGACTACATGTTCTCTGTGGAGCCCAATGACGGCGTAGACCGGCCCCAGATGAAAATCCTCTCGGAATTTTTGGGCGGTAGAGCCCCGGACTGCTCATAGTCCCCAATGGCGAGCCCATGTCTCAAGATGCGACAAGTGAAAGCGCCCTGTTCCAAGTTTGGACGCCCCCGGGGAAGGCAGACGCTTCCGACAATTTTGAGCGGGGCGTATTCCGCCACCGGCCTGTTGGCACCGATTCTGCGTAATACTCGGGACGGAGCATAAGCTGCCCAAGCCAAGGAGTGAACGTGTGGAAATGAATTTTTCGAGGTCTGAGATGCCGTGCGTCATGGACTCCGACCTTCCCCTCATCACTGTCGGGATTCCCACGCGCAACCGGTCCGCCCTGCTCCGCGGCTGCGTTGAGAGCGTCCTGGCCCAGACCTATCCGAACATTGAAATACTGGTGTCCAACAACGCGTCGACCGATGACACCTCCGATATGCTGCGATCGCTCAACGATGCGAGGATTCGTGAGCACGTGAATCCGAGCGACATTGGGATGATGCCAAATTTGAACAAGTGCCTTGAGCTCGCGACGGGCAAGTATTTTATTCTTCTTCCAGATGACAATACGCTCCAGCCTTCCTTCCTGGAGAACGCTGCAGGCCTGCTGAAACAGGAGCCCGACCTTCCGATCGTTGCCGGTGTCTACGATATTGAGGTCACGGACGAACACCGCACGATCCCGGGTGCCCTGTCCAAGCGGCTCAAGACTGGCATCTGGCCAGGTACGGATCTTCTTATCGAGCACCTTCGAGGCAACCTGACCTACGGCACGCTGAGCTGTGTCGTCCGGACGGACCTGTTACGCCGCAATGGCGGCTTTGCCGAAGATACCTTTGAGGAGGATCTGGTATTGGGCCAGCTATTCCTTGAGGGGCGAGCAGGCTTGATCGCTCGACCATGCGCGGCGCAACTGTTTCACAACCATCCCACCGGACGCTGTAGCGCGTCTCAAGACGTTGACTCTCGCTTCCGGGATCTCTGTAAAAACCTGGAAGAGCTTTCGGCCGTTGCCGAGCGCATGATTGCGGATCCCGACACCCGGATTGCGGTTCAAAATCACACCCGCAGCCGGATTTGGCACCGGGCCATTCAGGAGCTCGCCTTTATCCGGCAAGATGGCGCCAGCCTGCTTGACGTGGCCAAGAGCCTATGGTGTTGGCGCGCGCCGCTCGCGCGTTGCTCGTTCAGGAATTTCCTTGCCGGCTTGCGGCTGCGGCCTCTAGGCCGGATCCTTCTGCCGTCCGCGCTACTTCGGTACCTTCACGGCCTCGGACCGGCCGTGCAACGCGGGTTAGCCAAGACATAGGCCATCCTGCCGGTCTTCGGGCTTGGCGCCTAGTCCTTAGATTGCAGTCAGGAGTTCTTTCGCCGGCGATCCCTTCGCGCCGGTCTTCCGCGCAACTGGAACACAGGTCGCCAGCAGCTTCCGCGCAAAGAACGCCTCGGCGAAGCGATGCGGCGCCCGGCACTCCATACCCCGAATGCGCGCCAATCCACGGAACGTGTCTGCGTCAAACCAATCCTTGGAGCGCTGCGTCCCAAAGCAGCGCATCAGGATCTCGACCTTGCGTAACAGCACCTCTTCCGTCATCTCGATGTAGAGATTCGGACTGCCAAGGTCGCCGTCCCATTTCGGAATCTCATATTCAAGAATTGTGTGATCCCGGAACGTGTTCCACGTCAGACGGTTTAACTCACGATGATCTTGATGCGCGTCGTCGCGGCAGTGCGTGAACACAATGTCGGGGTCTACGCGCCCTTTCAGATCCTCGATCCATGTCTTGAGGTCGGCGCTATGGCTGGGGAAGTAGCCATCACGGAACTCGGCGCACTCGACCTGTCGTGTGTGTGCACCGCGTAGCACGGCATCGGCGCCGGCCATCGCCTCAGCCTGACGTGGGCCCAGCGCACTGAGGACGCACCAATGCACATCGAGCTTTGCGCCTCCGGCGATCCACCCGAGAAGGGCTCCGCCGACCCCGATCTCGATATCATCGGAGTGTGCGCCAAGGCACAGAACCTTGAGAGGCTGACCGGGCTTCGCAAGGGAAAGTGGCCGCATCGGGACTACTCCGCCGCCGCGCGGCAGGCGAGGCTCTCGTGCCGGTTCCACGGCATGCGCCCTTGCTCCACCATCTCCTCGAGCATCTGGCGGTCCCGCAAGGTATCCATGGCGCGCCAGAAGCCGTTGTGCTTGTAGCCAAGGAGTTGGTCTTCCGCGATCAGCCGAGCGAAGGGCTCGTTCACCAAATCCTCGCCCGGGCGCATGTAGTCGAAAACCTCGGGCCGGAAAATGAAGAAGCCGCCGTTGATCCACAGATCCTCATCCGTGGAGGTCGTCAGCTTGGAGACGACCTTGTCATCCCCGATCTCGGCGAAGTGGAAGGTCAGTGGTGGCCGCACTGCGAGGAAGCAGCCGATCTTACCACTGGCTTTGAAGTCGGCGATCATGGCGTTCAGGTCGACGTTGCAGAGCCCGTCGCTGTAATTGGCAAGGAACAGCTCCTCATTCTGCACGTGCTCGCGGACCGCCCAGAGCCGTTCGCCGACATTACGCCAGATGCCCGTATCGATCATGGCGACGCGCCAGTCGTGCGCTGGCTGCCCCAGCATTTCGACCTGCATACCATTTTCGGAAACGACACAGTCGCTGAAGACCTCGCGGCGGTACTCCAGAAAAAACTCCTTGATGGTGTTGGCCTTGTGGCCGAGGCAAAGCGTGAAGTCCCGATGCCCGAACGAGCTGTAGTACTGCATGATGTGCCACAGCATCGGCTGGCCGCCGACGGGGATCATCGGCTTGGGGATGGCCTCTGAGTACTCGCGGATTCGCGTGCCGAGGCCACCGCAAAACAGAACGATCTTCATCCTATGCTCCGCTCAGTCGTTGTTCGTCTACGCGACGGATGCACAATCAATGCCAAGCGAAGCGGCAGTTTTCCTAGGATTTTCTGACCAATTTCGGGGGTCTGCAAAGCGCAGCGTTCCCTGATCGGCACGGCAGAACCGGGCCATCCATCCCAGGTTGGCACGTTCACGTTTCGGCAACCCTTCTCGGATGCCATGCACCGGTCTGGCCCGGTCCGTGCATTTGCTCGAGCCATCGACGCCGGTCGGGCGCACCCCGACGCTTTCGGACTAACAAGGTTAACGAACTCTCAAGGATCTGACGTTGCTGACGCACCTGAGCTCTGACCTGAACTCTGAACGGCGAAACATCACGTATACGCTCGCGACGCCTCGGTGTCCGTTGTGTGATCGTCGGCACTACAGCGACATCGTCGCCTTGCGAAATCTGCCCGTGAATATCGGCCAACTCTGGCCCGACCGGGCAAGAGCGCTGGAAGCGCCGCGGGGCGATGTCGTGCTGTCGTGCTGTCATGGCTGTGGCTTCGTATTCAACAGTGCCTACGACCCTCAGGTGATCGTCTATGAGCCAGGCTACGAGTACTCACTCCATCATTCGCCCGCTCACTTGGCTTTTCTGAAGCAAACCGTCGACCGTCTGATCTCCGATTACGATCTGCACGACAAAGACATCGTGGAGGTTGGTTGCGGCGGAGGCTTCTTTCTGCAACTGCTCTGTGAGCGCGGGGGAAATCGCGGTTGGGGTTTTGATCCTGCGATCGCGGAGGAAAGAACAATTCCGTGTGGAGAGCACGAAGTCACCCTGTTTCCCGGCTTCTACGACGAATCACGGGCGGATGTGCCGTGTGACTTGCTGGTCTCGCGCTCCATGTTTGAGCTGATCCACGACCCGATTGCCTTCCTGCGATCGATGCGCCGAACACTGGGACAGTCCAGCCAGCGGCGCTTCTATCTGGACATACCCAACAGCAGGTATGTCTTTTCACGCCACGCGATGTGGAATCTCTTCTACGAGCAATGCAACTACTTCGTCGAGTCGACGCTGGTGGCTGCGTTCCGTCGCGCAGGGTTCAACGTGCTCCGGTCCGGCGAATGCTTGGGTGACGGATACTATTTGTTCGTGGATGCGGCGCCCGGAGCGATAGGCGTTGAGGACGATTGCGACACATTCGTCGATACACCTGCAGATTTGCTTGGCATGGCTGCCGAGCTTGAGTCGCGTTTCGAACTATGGAATCGGAAATTCGACTCATGGAGAGCCGAGGGCAAACGTGTCGTCGCCTGGGGATCTGGCGGCCGGGCGATAAACTTTCTGAACTTGATTGATGGTGCAGAGTCTATCGAGCACATCGTTGACATCAACCCGGCGCGTCATGGCGGATTCGTGTCCGGCAGCGGACAGCAGATCATCGCCCCGGATGAGCTACCTGCCCTGCGCCCGGATGTGATCGTGATCACCAATGGTCTGTACAGCCAAGAGATCCGCGACGACGTCGCGACCCTCGGTCTGACCTGTGAATTCTTGGAAATCTGAGCGGTAAACATGCACAAGCCAACGAACAATCTGTGCGATGCGTTCGCCGGAAAATCGGTCTTCGTAACGGGGCATACGGGCTTCAAGGGGAGCTGGCTATGCCTGTGGCTCGCGCGACTTGGCGCGAAAGTCACCGGATACGCGCTCGAGCCGCCGACCCAACCGAATCACTTCGAGGTTGCTAAAGTTCGAGAGCTCTTGGACGGACACCATCTCGCCGATATTCGCGACGCGGACGAACTGCAAGCGGCGATGAGGGCGGCCGAGCCGGATTTGGTATTGCACTTGGCGGCCCAATCGGTTGTTCGCGAAAGCTATGCGATCCCCCGCGAGACGTTCGAGGTCAACGCGATCGGTACCGCTAGCGTGCTCGATGCCGTTAGAGCGCTTGATCGACCCTGCAGTGTCGTGTGCGTTACCAGCGACAAATGCTACGAGAATGTCGAACAAGTATGGGGCTATCGCGAGGACGACGCGATGGGCGAGCACGATCCCTATGGCGGAAGCAAGGGCGCGGCCGAACTGGTGATCCGCTCCTATCGCCATTCCTTCTTCCCGCCCGGACGTTTGGCCGAGCACGGCGTGAAGCTCGCCAGTGCCCGAGCAGGCAACGTCATAGGAGGAGGAGACTGGACGTCGGACGCCCTCATCGTTGACATCGTCAAGGCCCTTGCCGCGGATGAGCCCGTGCGCATTCGTCGGCCCGGCGCCTATCGGCCATGGCAACATGTGCTGCAGGCGCTCAGCGGGTACATGACGTTGGCCGCCCGACTGATGACCTCGGACGAGCCGATCTACCAAAGCGGCTGGAACATCGGTCCTGCCGCGGGAAGCGAGCTGCCGGTCAAGGATATCGTCGAGCTGTTCTTGCGCGAATGGGGTGACGGGTCGTGGATCGACGTCAGCCACCACGACGACCCCCACGAAGCCGGCATCCTGCGGCTGGCGATTGACAAGGCCATCTGGCAGCTGAACTGGCGACCCGGTTGGGACGTGAAGGAGACGTTGCGGCATACCGTCCGCTGGTATCGCGAATTCTACAACGGGCATCCCTGCATCCGCGATGTCAGTTTGCAGCAAATCGAAGCGTACGACGCGTCAATCGGCTGGTCTCCGACCCGGCCGGTTGATCTCTTTGTCGGCAAAGTGCCTGCATAAGAAGGCCCTACTGGAACTCGCTTTGATATTCGCAGAGACCAATATCCACGGCGCTTTTGTCATCTCGCTTGAACCGAAGCGAGATGAGCGCGGCTTCTTTGCCCGGGCGTGGTGCGAGGAGGAGCTGAGCCG
>Ga0307379_10013623_pt1 | contig 10527 bp, 7 predicted proteins | sample UN2MG_FD_202237 | JGI IMG/M metagenome (GOLD analysis project Ga0307379, IMG submission 202237) | Soil microbial communities from Risofladan, Vaasa, Finland - UN-2 | ecosystem: Environmental > Terrestrial > Soil > Coastal area > Acid sulfate soil | place: Finland: Risofladan, Vaasa | collected... | reverse complement strand
AAGATCGGGCCGGCTCGACTGGTGCCAGTCCGGCATACTCCCCGGGTGCGTCTCGATTCTCGTTCGGGAAACAGAAGGCTCGTATTTCGTCCATCAGAAGAGGGCCCCGCGGAGGGACCACTCGTAAGAGTTCGAGTGCCCGCTCAGCGGCTGAACCTGCCTGCAAGCTGCGTGCCCGGCAAGGCCTATTTCGGCAGCCTGTTACAGCGATCGACCGGCGCGTTCCTTGATCGCGCGGAAGGTGACCAGCGCGTCGTCGAATTGCACCCGCGAGCGTGTGATGTAGTCGTGCGCCTCGGACTGGTATCCGTCGGTCGAGGCTGACCACACGCGGTTCAGGTAGCGCTCGCCCGTGGCGAACCGAGTCATCACCTCGGCGTAGGCCTTGAGACCGTAGCTGTGGGCGATGCTCTCGCGCGCCTCCACGAACGCCGCCAGGTGGGGCGGGAAGGTTTCGTCGATCACGTGGCGGATGTCGTAGACGTTGATCGACTCTTTCTGCTCGTCGAGCCGCGCCGAATCGTTGGCGATCGCCGCCAGCGAGGTTTCGATCATCGCGATGTTCGTCTGCAGGCGAGTCTCGTCCCTGGCCTCGGCCCGCACTGCCGTCCTGGCTGTAATGACGCCGGCGACGCCGATCGCGAGCGCCACCAGGTACGGCACTGTACTCACGCCCTCCGGCTGCTCAACCGTGAGATAGGCACCCCACAGAAAGCCGGCCACGATCAGGAGATATCCGAGATTCTTCATCGATTCACCTCCCTCACGATGCGCCGAATACGATGATCATCGAGTACGCGACTCCGACCAGAGCTTCGCCCACGATCAGACCGGCCGCGATCGGGATCCCCACGTCCTCGCTCCACTGCACTCCCGCCTTCCAGTCCGCGAACACCCTGAGCAGCGTTCCAACCGTGTAGGTCAGGACGATATTGAACGGGAGGTAGAAGCCGAGTCCGACGAGGACACCCAGTCCGCCGATACCGCTCGCGCTGAGCAGCGCCCCGAGCCCGGCCCCGGTGAGGTACTTGTCGGTCGGAACGTCTCCACCGAGAATCCCCTGGATTACGCTGGCCAGCGCCTGCCCCTGCGGCGCCGGAAGTTGATCGCTCCCCAGGCCGTACGCTTTGTGCAGGATCACGATCAGGAAGATGATCACGATCGGTCCGATCCAGCTCCCGAGGAACTGCGCGATCTGCTGCTTCTTCGGGGTGGCGCCGACGAGGTAGCCGCACTTGAGGTCGAGCATCAGGTCCGTGGCCTGCGCCATCGCCACGCACATCGCCGCGCCGACTACTACCGACGAGATGATCGCGGCCCGATCTCCGAGCCCGCTGGTCACGAAGATCAGTATCGTGATGCCGATCAGCGTCATGCCAGACAGGGGCGACCAGTTGGTCCGGCCAATGCACTCCGACAGCACCACCCCGGCGACCCAGATCCAAAGCGTGCCGAGGACCGCCATCAGCGCTCCACGGGCCCAGCCGACCTCCTGCACCGAGTACACGGCGATCACCATGAGGACGACGAAGGCACCCGCGACACCCAGATACAACATCTGAATCGGGAGCTCCTCCCCTGCCAGCTCGGTACGGGACTTCGCGGCATCGCGCATGCTGCGGATCGCGCTCACCACGAGCGGAAAGGCAAGCACGATGCCCATCACCGCACCTCCGATCAGCATCCCGATCCCGACCGGGCGGAACAGCGTCAGCCGCAGATAGCCGGTGATCGTCGTGCCCTCGGCCGCCAGCGTCGCCGGGTCCGGGAACAGACCGGCCGCGTTGAGTACCGGAGCGAGCAGCCACCAGCATACGTAGCCGCCGACGATGAAGAAGAAGCCGCCCTTCCCGGCGAGGAACGCGACGCCGACGGTGAGCAGCGACACGTACCAGATCCCGTTCATGTACTCGGGCATCCCGATCTGGACCCCGAGGTTCCACTGCTCGAATCCGGTGGACAGGCTGATGAAATGGACGATCCCGGCGACCAGCGCCCCGCCGAGTAGCAGCCACGCCTTCCGGATCCCCGCGCCCGGCGCCTTCAGCACCGCCGCCGTCGCGATTCCACCAGGAAAGGCGAGGCGATTGAAGTCGATCATCTGTTTGCGCAGGGGGATGATGAACGCGATCCCGAGAATCCCGCCGGCGATGCATCCGAGCACGAGCAGAGGATGATTGAAGTCCTCGAACCCGAGAATGAACAGCGCCGGCACCGAGAACATCATTCCCGCGCTCGCTCCGTTCACGGCTGAGGCGATCGTCTGGTTGATGTTGTTCTCGATGATGCTGTTGCGGCGCATCAGGCCGCGCAGGATTCCAAACCCCAGGATGGCCGCGAGCTCGGACCCCTCAATCGAGAAGCCGAGCTTGAGGCTCAGGTAGCCGATGCTCACGGCGATGAGGATCCCGAGCGCGTAGCCGACAAGCACTGCCGCCCAGGTAAACTCGGGATACGGCCCCATCCTGGGGGCGCGGGACGATCCGGCGGTGGAGCTTTCCAAGAGCGCCTCCGATTTCGTCTCCGAATGGCAAGTGCGGCAGGGCCCGGGTCCGGGCTTCCGCCGGTTCGAATTCGTCCAGTCCTCGCGGGCCGGACCGGATCATTCTAGGCCGCCGGAAGGGTCTGCGCGACAGGGTGCAACTGTCCCGGCGCAACGGGCCGTCCGCGGGCTGTCGCTCGAGCCGCCGACGCCCCAGCTTTCTGCAGAGGAGGGTGCGTCCGCCCACTGGTGCGCCGCGCTCGACACCACCAACCAACTGGCGCTCCTGACGCTGGGTCTCACCTGGTTCTGAGGGAACGATGGACGACAAGCGACTGAAGGGCCCGAACACGAAGATCATCCACGCCGGCCAGCACCCGGACGCCGAGACCGGCGCCGTGAGCGTGCCGATCTACCAGAGCTCGACGTTCGCGTTCGAGAGCGCCGAGCATGGAGCCGCCTGCTTCCGGGGTGAGCCCGGCTACAAGTATACCCGGCTCGCCAACCCGACGACCGAGGCGCTCGAGCGCAGTGTCGCGTTCCTGGAAGGGGCCGCCGGAGGACTCGGAGCGGCGACCGGCATGGCCGCGATCAACAGCGTGTACATGACACTGCTCGGAGCGGGCAAACATGTCGTGGCGACCGACGCGATGTACGGCCCGTCGCGGACGATCCTCGAGACGGAGTTTTCGCGCTTCGGCGTCGAAGCTGACTTCGTGGACTCGTCAGACGCCGACAACGTCGCGCGTGCCATGCGGCAGGACACGGCGCTCGTGTACATCGAGACGCCCGCCAATCCGACGCTTAAGCTGACCGACATCGAGGCCTGTGCCGAGATCGCGCACGCGCACGGGGCGGTGCTGGCGGCGGACAACACCTTCGCATCTCCCTATCTGCAGAATCCGATCGCGCTCGGGGCCGACATCGTCGTGCATAGCATGACGAAGTACATCAACGGTCATTCAGATGTAGTCGCCGGGATGATCGTGGCCGCGGACGAGGAGATGCTGGAGCGTCTGCGCAAAGTCCACGTGAACCTGGGCGGGACGATGGACCCGCACCAGGCGTGGCTGGTGCTGCGCGGGATCAAGACGCTCGGCCTGCGGGTGGAGAAGGCGCAGGCGAACGCCATGCAGCTCGCCCGCTATCTCGAGGCCCATCCGGCCGTCGACTGGGTCCGGTATCCCGGGCTCGAAAGCCACCCGCAGCACGAGCTCGCGCTGCGACAGATGCGCGGCGCGGGAGGGATCGTGTCGTTCGGCGTGGTCGGCGGAGTCGAAGGCGGGCGGCGCCTCATCGACGCGGCCGAGCTGATGGTACGGGCCGTGAGTCTCGGCGGCGTGGAAACACTGATCGAGCACCCGGCCTCGATGACCCACAAGGGAGTCCCGGCGGACGAGCGGCTCGAGGCGGGGATCACCGACGACCTGGTACGCGTCGCCGTGGGCTGCGAGGACGCGGAAGATCTGCTGGCGGACCTCGAACAGGCGCTGGAACAGGCAGCGGCAGGGGCTACTGTCGGGGCGTAGCGCCCGGGTACACTGAATGCCTCGCGGACCGGTGAACACACTGGCCCGCGCAAACCGTTCTGTGAGTCAAACGCCCGGGAGATACCAGCATACGACTTTGGGCTCTGTCATCTCCTGGAGCGAGAACTTCACGCCTTCGCGGCCGAGACCGGAATTCTTCACGCCGCCGAACGGCATCGAGTCCAGGCGATAGTCGGTCGAATCGTTGAGGATCACGCTGCCGCTGTCGAGCCCCGTGGCCAGCTTGTGACACACCGTGACATCGTTCGAGAAGCCCGCCGCGTGCAGGCCGTAGTTGACGCTGTTCGCGGCGGCTATCGCCTCATCCAGATCGTCCACGGGGTACAGGTTCACCGCCGGGCCGAACACTTCCTCGTAGTGGATCGTGGCGTCCGGCGGGACGTTCTCCAGCACCGTCGGAGGCACCAGCGCACCGTCGCGCGTGCCGCCGGCGAGCAGCGTGGCCCCCTTGTCGACGGCCTCCTGCACCCAGCGCTCGACCCGCTTCGCTTCTCCCTCGTTGATCATCGGGCCCATGTCGGTGGCTTCGTCGAGCTTGTCGCCCGTGCGGTACGCCTTTGCCCGCTTCACGAAGTCATCCCGGAATCGGTCGTATACGTCCCGGTGAATGTAGATGCGCTGCACCCCGATGCAGTTCTGCCCCGCGGCCCAGAACGCTCCCGATACGCAGGTCTCCGCGGCCCACTCCAGGTCGGCGTCCTTCCAGACGATCACCGGCGAGTTGGAGCCGAGCTCCATGCCGATTTTCTTGAGACCCACCCGCGACATGATCCGCTCGCCCGCTTCCACTCCGCCGGTGAACGAGACCATCCGCACCCGCGGATCCTCGACGAGAGCGTCGCCCAGCACCGCGCCGTAGCCCGTGATGCATTGCAGCACGCCGCTCGGGAGGCCGGCCTGCATGAATGCCTCGGTCAGCTTCAGACCCGACAGGGGGGTCACGGTGGCGGGCTTCAGGATGACCGCGTTTCCTCCCGCGATCGCCGGACCGAGTTTGTGGGCCGCCAGGTTGAGTGGATCGTTGAACGGCGTGATCGCCAGCACCACCCCGATCGGCACGCGCTCGTAGTAGCCGCGGCGGACTTCTCCCCCCGGGAATGAATCGAACGGAATCGTCTCGCCCTGCAGGCGCTTGGCCTCCTCCGCGGAGATCGTCAGCGTGTTCACGCAGCGACGGGCCTCGCCGCGGGCCTCCTTGACCGTCTTGGACCCCTCGCGGGCAATCGTCGTCGCGAAGTCCTCGAGCTGGTCGGCGATGATCGCCGCGGTCCTGTAGAGCACCTGCGAGCGCTCGTACGTCGTCATCTTCCGGGCGGTGGCGCACGCCGCGGCCGCCGTCGCCATGGCCGTTTCCACGTCATCGTGAGTGGCCGCGGGAACGGTATCTATGAGTGAGTCATCGAACGGATCGCGCACGTCGATCGTATCGTCCCGATCGACCCATTCGTGACCGAGGAGCATCTTCATGTATTCCTCCGGTGGTCGGGATTAGAGTAGTTCTGCTCAGATCCGGGCCAGTGCCTGGTCCAGGTCGGCGATCGTGTCCTCCGGGTGTTCGGCTCCCACGCACAGCCGCACCATGTTGAGCGGGATTCCCGCGATCTCGCGTCCTTCCTCCCCCTGTTGCTGATGCGTCGAGATGGCCGGGATCGTGGCGACCGATTTGATCCGCCCGAGGTCGGTGGCCCGCCAGGTCCGCTGCAGACCGTCGAAGAACACTCGGGTGTCCTGCGCCGAGCCCCTGACGTTGAACGACAGCAAGTGGCCGAACGCTGGAGTCCCGTCATCCACGACCCGCATGTACCGCTTCGCCAGGCCGTGCAGCGGATGATCCTCGAGGCCGAGGTAGTCCACCCGCTCCACGCGCTCGTGGTCCACCAGGAAGCGGGCGACGTCCATCGTATTGCGTGACATCTTCTCCATCTTGAGGCGCAGAGTACGCACTTCGCCGAGAATCGTGTGAGCCACCAGGGGTGACATGCTCGGACCCGAATCACGGAACGGCCACAGCTTGAGCCACAGGCCGAAGTCCACCTTCACTTCGTCTTCGAGGTGCCGGGATACGAGGTCGTGGCGCGCGATGACGGCCCCCGAGATCGTGCAGCCGCCCGCGGCGGCGGTCTTCGACAGAGAATGAACCACGATGTCGGCCCCGTGTTCGAACGGCCGCATGAGAGATGGAGTGGCGACGGTCGCGTCCACGATGAACGGGATCTCGTGGCTGTGGGCCAGCTCCGCGACCGCCTTGATGTCGGCGAACGCCTGCTGTGGATTCGACGGAATCTCGGCGTACAGGAAGCGCGTCCCCTCGTCGATCAGCGGTTCCCACGTCTCGATCTTCCACGGCTCGCGGACCCAGCGCACCTGGGCTCCCCGCTCTGCCATGCGCACGTTGAGCAGCTGGAACGTTCCACCGTACGTCTGAGCGGCGGAAACGAAGTTGATGTTCTCGGCCCCGGATTTCTGCTTGGCCAGTAACGGCTCGATGGCCTGCTTGATGGCCGCCATGCCGGATGACGTGCACAGGCCCGTCGCGTCACACCCGCAGCCGTACGACTCGAGCAGCGCCAGCGTCTCCTCGAGATAGAACACCGTGGGATTGTGGATTCGCGAGTAGCACCAGGTGGGGATCTGATACGAGAGAGCCGCCTCCATCTCGTCGCTGTCCCGATACGCCTGCGAGGTGGAAGGGAAGATCGGCTCGATGATCCCGCCCTGGCCGCCGGAGAACGCCTCCTCGGCGCTGTACATCCCGTGCACGGCGATCGTATCGAACCGGAGGTTGCGCACCCTGTCGCGGTGCGCCTGTCGTTCCGACATGTACTGGCGGGCTTTCTCGACGTACCGCTGTACGCCGTCCGCTGTCCTTACTGTCATGGTGATTCCCTCACTATGTTCCGGAGAACGGAGTCTCTCATAGAGTCCGGGTGCTTGTTGCCATGGCCGGAATCGGGTCTCTTGCACCGTGATTTCGGAGACCTCTGGTCCCAACTACCTGTCACCACGATGCAGGGATGAACATACGCACTCTCATGCTGTCAGCGCTCCTCCTCTCGGCGACACCGGCCGTCGCCCAGGAACCAGCCGAGGAGGCGACGATCGCGGTGCAGGATCTCACCGAAACCGTCCGGGTCTTTCTCGACTGTCGCACCCGGTGTGACTTCGATTTCATCCGGCGCGAAATTCCCTACGTGGCGTGGGTTCGCGACCGGCAGGTCGCCCAGGTTCACCTGCTGATCACGTTTCGCGAAACCGGGGCCGGAGGCCGCGAGAACACGCTCGCCTTCATCGGTCTGCAGGACATGGCCGCGATCAGTGACACCCTGCTGCAGACGTCCGGTCCGACGGACACCGATTCGGAACGACGTGCGCAGTTGACGCAGATGATCGAACTGGGCCTGGTCCCGTACGTGGCGCACACTCCCCGGGCAGCCCAGATCGACGTCACGTGGACCGAACCTGAGGAGAGCCTCCTCGCGGACATCGAGGCCGGCGATCCGTGGAACTCCTGGATCTTCCGGCTCCGGACGAACGGCTCGTTCGACGGAGAAGAGCGCACCAGCGACTACTCGATCTCGGGCTCCGCATCGGCGAATCGGACGACCGAGGAGGTCAAGACGGAGATCTACGCGTTCGGCCGCTATTCCGAGAGTTCCTTCGAACTCAGCGATGGCACGACGAGCGTCGGCATCCGACAGGACTACGGGGCCTCGCTGCTCCAGGTGTGGAGCCTCGGGCATCACTGGTCGGTCGGCGGCACCATCGATGGCGGTCACTCCCTGTACAGCAATTACGCCCTTCGCTTCTGGGGCGCCCCGGCCATTGAATACAGCGTGTGGCCGTACTTCGAGTCCACGCGGCGGCAGCTGACGTTTCTGTACGAGATCGGTGTCCAGTACGCCGACTACGTCGACGTCACGATCTTCGGTGAGACCCAGGAAACCCGGCCCGCGCACAGCCTGTTCGCCGGCTTCTCCATGAAAGAGCCATGGGGTGATGCGAACTTCGGGCTCGAGGCGTTTCAGTATCTGCACGATCTGTCCAAGCACCAGGTCGAGCTGTTCGGGCGACTTAACGTTCGACTGTTCCGCGGGTTCGATTTCAACGTGAACGGCGGAGTCGCGCGGGTTAAGGACCAGATTTCTCTCCGGGCCGGAGAAGCCACGGACGAAGAGATCCTGCTTCGCCAGCGCGAACTCGGAACCGAATTCCGGTACTGGCTGTCTTTCGGTCTCAGCTACCGTTTCGGCTCGATCTACAACAACGCCGTCAATCCGAGGTTCGAGGCGCTGGACTGAGCCCGATTCAGCCGGCGCGAGTCCGGTGTATCTCCAGCAGGTCGACGAGGACCGAGTAGCCCGTCTCCACCCGACCGGCCCCGGCGCCGACCAGCGTCACCTCGCCCATCAGCTCCGTGTCGAACGTGACGGCGTTCATCGCGCCGCCGACCGAAGACAGGGGGTGCGTCAGGGGCACACGCTCCGGTGCGACGCTGGCCTTCACGCCGTCCGGCCCCCGCTCCAGCGAGCCGATCAGCTTCCAGCGCTCGCCGGCGGCGGCCGCAGATTCGATGTCCTCCAGCGTGAGTCCCGAGATCCCCGTCCGATCCACGTCGGACATCGACAGGGGCTCGTTCATCAGCAGGTTCCCGAGGATCACCACCTTGCCCGCCGCGTCGAAACCCTCGACGTCTCCCGCCGGATCGGCCTCCGCGTAGCCCTTTTCCTGGGCTTCGGCGAGGGCATCCTCGTACGGCGAACCGGCTTCCATGCGAGTCAGGATGTAATTGCAGGTGCCGTTCAGGATGCCGCGTACGGCCCTGACATTGGCGGCACGGAGCAGGTTGATGCCGAGATTCACGGTCGGAGTTCCGCTCATCACCGTGCCCTCCACGCCGATCTGCAGCCCCCGCTCCGCCGCCAGTTCCGAGAGCTCCGGCCAGTGCAGGGCCACTGGACCCTTGTTCGTCGTCACGACGTGTTTGCCGCTCTCCAGCGCCTTGCGTACGTGCGTCGTGGCCGGCTCTCCCGTCTCGAGATCCGTGAAGCTCAGCTCTACTACTACGTCAGCTGCACTGTCCTCTGCCATCCGCATCGCGTCCCAGCCGTGATCGATCGCCGAAAGCGACTCGAGCCCTCCTCCATTGCGCACGGCGTCGAGCAGGGCTTCCGGCTCGAAACCGGACGGATCGTGAATGCTTCCGAGCCTGGCATCGCATACACCGGTGATCCGGTAGCTGACGCCGAACTGCTCTGTGAGCTCCACATTCCGGTCACGCAGGATCTCCACGAATCCCTGCCCGACAGTTCCGAATCCGATCAGGGCGAGACGGTATTCCATTGGTCTTTCCTTATCGAGGCGCTGGCACAGGGCCGGCGGGTGCGCACGGGTCTGGAACGGAGCGGGACAGGAAGCCCGGCCGCGACCCAGCAAGATAGCATCACGTCGGGTGTTCACAATCGCCGGCGGAAGCTGGATTCAGGGACGCGGCGGGTCCGCCCAGGTGTCCAGCGGCAGGTGCGTGAGGCGACTGTCTCCGACGCGCAGGCGGATTCCCTCGAGCCCGTCTCCGAAACTGTAGCCGATAGCCACCGGAGGGATCGAGAAGATCCAGATTTTGGGAGCATCACCGCGCCAGTTGTAGCCCGCGCCGAACTCGATCTGCTGGCGTACGGCACTTCCTGAGCCCGCGACGTCCGTAGACAAGTTCAGTGCATCGACGAACCAGCCGGGTTGCAGATACAGTACGCCCGTGAGGGTCTTGTCCCCGATACCGAACAGCGGGTACCGCGCATCCGTCCGGAATCCGACGACTCCGTAGTCGTCACGCAGTTCATCCGTCGACCAGGTGACGCTGTAGAACGCGCTCGGCTCCAGACCGAGTTCGAACTTCTTCCATGGGAACACGAATTCGGCACGCAGACCGAGGGCGCTGATTCCCACCGTTCCGGGAGACAGGTCTTCCGGATCCTCCAGCGCGAACGCCAGACCGATGTCGAAGAACGGCCTCAGAAGTGACCTCTGGCTGAGCGGAATCGGCACCTCGACCCCGGGGATCAGGGCAAGGGAGCCGAGCTTCGCGTCGGGAATATCTCCAACGCCGTCCACATTCTCGACCCCAAGCACACCTGCAAGACGCAGCCGCAGCCCCCAACCGCGTTCCTTCCAGTCGCGCACCGTGAACGTCACGGGAACGTTCAACACCCGGACGCTGCGGCCCTCGGTCTCGTATCCCGCGATCCCCGGATCGAAGAACGCGCCGAGGTAGCCGTGGTTGAGCAGCAGATCCAGGTCGCTGGGCGGCGCCTCCTGCGCGCTGATTGCATTCGGAAACGCCAACAGGGCGAGGAGGAGCGGAAGACTGCTCCGGAGTGAAGAACGTGGGTGCCGATTCACGTGGCCAAAGCTACGCGAGGGCGGGATCGTCGAACAGCGACACGGGGGCGCGGCGGTGCCTGCCGTCGCAAGGTAATGTAGGGGCAGGATCAGACGACC
>Ga0307379_10013622_pt1 | contig 10527 bp, 9 predicted proteins | sample UN2MG_FD_202237 | JGI IMG/M metagenome (GOLD analysis project Ga0307379, IMG submission 202237) | Soil microbial communities from Risofladan, Vaasa, Finland - UN-2 | ecosystem: Environmental > Terrestrial > Soil > Coastal area > Acid sulfate soil | place: Finland: Risofladan, Vaasa | collected... | reverse complement strand
AGGCGATGCGGCGGACGGGGGTGCTTCGGGGCGTGCGGGCGGTCCTGGACCAGCGGCGGCTCGGACTCGAAGGGAACGTGCTGGTGGCGTGGGTGGTGCCGGAGGGCCGCACCGACGAGGTCGGGATGCTTTTCGCCTCGCGGCCGGAGGTGTCTCACTGCGTGCTTCGCGAGGCGGCGTCCGACTGGCCCTATAACCTCTACACGATGATCCACACCCCAAGCCGTGAGCGCGCGGAGGTCGTGACGGACGAGATGGCCGCGGCGAGCGGGATCACCGACCACGTGCGGCTCGAGACGCTCCGGGAACTCAAGAAGTCACCGCCGAGGTATTTCTGATGCCCAGGTATTACCCGGTCAACCTGGACGTGCGCGGGAAGCGCTGCCTGGTGGTGGGCGGCGGGGAGGTGGCGCTCCGAAAGGCACGGTCGCTTCTCGAGGCCGGTGGGGCCGTGACCGTGGTCGCCCCGGAGGTGCACCCGCACCTCAGGGCCGACGACCGTGTGGAGGTGCACGAGCGCGCGTTCCGCGACACGGACCTCCACGGGGCGTTCGTGGTGGTGGTGGCGACGGACGACGATCTCACCAACCGCACCGTCGCACGTGACGCCGCCGACTTCGGCTGCCTCGTCAACGTGGTGGACTGTCCGGCACTCTCGAACTTCATCGTCCCGGCGACACTGCGACGCGGGGAGTTCGCCGTCTGCGTGTCCACCGGCGGCGCCAGTCCGGCGCTGGCCCGACGCGTCCGTCGACGGCTCGAAGAGGCCTTCGGCGAGGAGTACGCCGATTTCGTCGACGTCCTCGGCGAGATCCGCCGACGCGTCTTCGATAAGGTGCCCGAGGGCGAGCGTCGGCCCGAGCTCTTCCGTGAACTGACCGACGAACGCTGGCTCGAGGTTCTCCGCCGACAGGGCAAGGATGCCCTCCGGACGGAGATGCTGAAATTCATAGGGGAATAGGGCTGTCTGCCTGACGCCGCTGAGTGCAATGTCTTGTTAGGCGACGTGCCACGGCTGGCTTGTCCAGCCGTGCCGTTACCTGTTCCTATAGCACGGCTTGCAAGCAAGCCGTGGCACAGCTTTCTTGCTCGATTGGGGAATGACGTGGGTGTGGTTCTGGTCGGCATGAACCACCGGACGGCACCGGTGGAGCTGCGCGAGAAGGCGGCCTTCGACGCCGAGACGACGCGCCGCGGCCTCGAGGACCTCGCCCGCCGGACCCGCTCGGCCGAGGCCGTCATCCTCTCCACCTGCAACCGCGTGGAAGTGACGGCGTTCCGTGACGACGAGACGGGCCTGGTCGAAACGGTGGAAGCGTTCCTCGCCGACTTCCACGGGCTCGAGGCCGGGACACTGGCGCCGCACCTGTACCGTCTGCGCGGTGCCGAGGCGGTGACGCACCTCTTCCGCGTGGCCGCGTCACTCGACTCCATGGTCCCGGGGGAATCGCAGATCCTCGCACAGGTCAAGGACGCCTACCTCATGTCCGCCGAGGCGGGCTGCACCGGGAAACACCTGAACGTGCTCTTCCAGCGGGCGTTCCGTGTCGGCAAGCTCGTCCACACCCACACGGATATCGCCCGGCACAAGGTCTCCGTCAGCTCGGTGGCGGTGGACCTGGCCCGCGGGATCCTGGGGGACCTTTCCGACCGGACGGTGCTGGTGCTGGGGGCGGGGGAAACGGGGAAACTGACGCTGCGGAGTCTGGTGGAGTCGGGCGTCGGTAAGCTGCTGTTGGCCAACCGCACACGGGAGCGGGCCGAGGAAGTGGCCGAGCGGTTCCGCGGCAGCGTGGTGGAGTGGACCGAGCTGACCGTCCACCTGGCCCGGGCCGACATCGTCATCTCGGGCACGTCGTCGCACGGGTTCGTGCTGGGTCGTGAGGACGTGTCGGGAGCACTGACCGGCCGCGGCGGCCGGCCCCTGCTCATCATCGACATCGCCGTCCCGCGCGACGTCCACCCCTCCGTCGCCGAGCTCCCGGGCGTCCACCTCCACGACATCGACGACCTGGAGCGCGTCGTCGCCGAAAACGTCGACCGGCGCGAACAGGAGTTCCAGAGGAGCCTCGAACTCATCGAGAGGGAAGTCGAAGACTTCGAGTCGTGGTTCGAGCGGCACGAGACCGAGGAGGTCATCGGGGTGCTGCTCCAGCGGGCACGCGACGCCTCGAAGGCGGAACTCGAAAAGCTGTGGGCCGAGCACCCCGACATCGACCCGGAACACCGACGGGAGGTCAACGCGGCGGTCGAGCGGCTCGTCAACCGCATCATGCACCAGCCCATCGAGGTTCTCAAGGCCGAAGCCGCCTCGCACAGTCCGGCCGATTTCAGCCGCATTGTCCGCCTCATCTGCCCACAGGACGACCGGAACGATGCCGACTGACGCCCCCGCCCCGCTTCCGCGCACCGAAGCCGCCAGACGCATCTTCAGAAACGTCACCGCCTCCATCCTCCCCGTGCTCTTCATCGGGTTCTTCCTGGCGAACACCGAGACGGAGATGTCGTTCCTTGCGGTGGTCGTGGCGGCGGGAGAGCGTCTGCTGATGCTGGGACTCGCCGCGGCGGTGGTGTCGGCGGCGGGACTCTTCGGCATGCGCGTGCTCCGGCTGGGGCGCGTCGCGCCGGAGGGACTCTTCGCACGGTTCGTCCTTGGCGTGGGCGTCGGCCTCGGGACGCTCTCACTGGCGACACTCGGGCTCGGGTGTGCGGGGCTGGTGGGGCCGGGGCCCTCGGCACTCACGCTCGGTGTGATGTTCCTCGTCGGGCTCGGGGAACTGCGCCCGGTCGGAGATTTCCTCCGCGGCCGACCCCCCATGGACCCCCTCTCGGCTTTCGAGCTGCTCCTCATCTTCATCTTTCTCCTCGTGCTCCTCTTCCAGCTCTCGCTCGCCTTCAACCTGCCCTTGGACTACGACGCCTGCGAATATCACATGGCCGCTCCCGCACGGTGGTTCCAGCTCGGACGCATCGACGCCATCCCCGGAAACGTCTACAGCAACCTGCCGATGAACTGCGAGATGCTGTATCTCTTCAGCATGGGACTGGTCGGAAAGCTCATGCTGGGGATTCACCTGGCGGTGGTGATGAACGCCCTGACGGCGGTGCTGGCGTCGGCCGGGGTCTACGTGCTCGCCCGGCGGTTTCTCTCGCGCCGCGACGCCCTCGCGGCGATGACGCTCTTCTTCACGACCCCGTGGGTCATCGTCGCCAGTACCGTCAACCTCTACAACGAGATGCTGCTCGCGTTCTACGCGACGCTTGCTGTGTATGCGTTTCTGGATCTGGCCGGGACGCGCCGGATGCGCCAGGCGGCGCTTGCCGGGGTCTTCGCCGGACTGGCCGCCGGGGTGAAGTACACCGCACTGGCGTTCTTCCCGCCGGTCCTGGGCGTGTCGGTGATCGTGGCGGCGGGAGGCGGACTCAGGCGGCGGCTCGGTGCCGGACTCCTCTGCGTGTCGGTGATGGGGGCGGCGGCGTCCCCGTGGTTCGTGAAGAACCTCGTCTTCACGGGCAACCCCACGTATCCGTTTTTCCATTCGGTCTTCGGCGGACGGGACTGGTCGGCGGAACTCGACGCGAAGTGGATCGCCGGGCAGAAGCAGGCGGCGGGGACCGCACGGTACAAGGACATCGTCCGGGCGATGTGGGCGGAGGTCCTGGCGCACAAGTACGGTTCACTCGCGACGGCGGTGTTTCTCGTTTTGGGTCTGGGGGCCTTGCGTGAGCGCCCCGTCCGGTGGCTGGCGGCCTTCGTGGCGCTCTGGACGCTCATGTGGTATGTCTTCACGCACCGTGTGGGTCGGTTCTGGCTGCCGATGACGCCGTGTGCCGTGGTGCTGGCCGCACGGGGCTTCAGTCTCTTCCGGTCCCGGTGGGCGTCGCGGGCACTGGCGGCGGTGCTCGTCGGTGCACTCTCATGGCAGGCGTTCGTCGACACGGTGGTCTGGTCGGGCAACGTCGCCGGGAACTACGACTTGAGGACCGGGAACGGCGAGTTTCTCGCGCGGCGTCGCGGTCGGGGGTTCTGGCGTCTCGTGGGGTTCGCCCGGACGCTCGAGCCCACGCAGCGGATGATGCTCGTGGGCGAGGCCCAGACCCTCTACCTCCCGCCGAACGTCTCGTGCAGCACCGTGTTCGACCGCGAGATCTTCACCTCCACCGTGGGTGACGTGACCGATGCGGATGCGGTGCGGGAGGGGCTTCGTCGTGCGGGCGTCACGCACCTCTTCGTCAACTGGGCGGAGGTCGGCCGGCTCCGTGAGACCTACACCTGGACCGACGCCGACGGCCGGACGCATCCCGGCTTTCCGCCGCTCTCGCCTCGGGATTTCGAGCGGCTCGTCCGTGCCGGGGTGCTTGCGGAACGGGAAGACCTGCGCTGGGGAACGCCTCTGACCGGTGTGCGTGGGCTCTCCGCCGACGACCTGACGGCACTCCCGGGCGGCAAGGTCTGCGCGGTGTATGAAGTGCGTTGACGGACGTCCGCCGATTGTCATTCTGAGGAGCGGAGCGACGAAGAATCTGGTACCGGCCAGGCGAACGTTCCCCGGCGGCCGGGGAGTCTTCCAGCACTTGAGGCCAGATTCTTCGCTGCGCTCAGAATGACACGTGAGTGGTGGCCGGCGGGCTACTCCCTCTTCCGCAGCTGCTCGACGGGGGGGAGGTCCTTGGCGGACTTGAGTCCGAAGGTCAGGAGGAACTTCCGGGTGGTGCCGTAGAGGAGCGGCCGGCCCAGCTGCTCGGCACGTCCGACGATGCGCACCAGTCCCTGCTCCTGGAGCCCCTTGAGGACCTGCTGGACCTGCACGCCCCGGATGTCCTCGATCTCCGCACGGATGATGGGCTGCTTGTAGGCGACGATGGCCAGGGTCTCGAGTGCCGCCTGGCTCACACGGTGCTCCCGGCTCACCTGGAAGAGCTGCTTGACCGTCTCACCGTACTCGGGACGGGTGAGGATCTGGTAGCCCCCGCCGATCTCCTCGATGGTGAACGCCCGTCCGGTCTGGTCGTAGTGCTCGCACAGGTCACGGATGAGTTCACGGACCTTCGCGTCGGTCGATTTTAGCACCTCGGCGATCCGTCTGGAGGAGACGGGCTGGTCCGTGGCGAACAGGATCGCTTCAATTCGGACTTTCAGGTCATCGTCGGTCATGCGGCCTCCGTGACGCGGGGCACAGGTCCCCGCGCTACAGCGCGATGTCGGCGGCTGAGCGGGAGGTAGGGCGGCCACCCGTGGGCCGCCACAAGCGGCCTATGGCTGTGCCGCCAGAAGCTTCTCCACCTTCTCGAGGGCGTTCCTCACGGCCTCGATGACGGCCTTCGAGGTGATGGTGCATCCGGTGCGGGCGTCGACGCCCGAGCCCAGGACGAGCTGTGCCTTCCGCTTGCCCGAGAACTGGTCCATCCAGGAGGTCCCCTCGGAGCGCTCGCCGCCGAAAATCGCCGTCCACAGGGTGTCCTCGGATTTCACCGAGGCGCACTCGGCGCCCAGTCCGGGGGTCTCGTGGTGCACCAGCACCGCGGCCTTCACCACCACCAGCTTCGTGTCCAGTCCCACCATCACCTGGAGCTTTCCGCCGTAGCCGCCCGCCTCGCCCTCGGCCACGTAGCCGACGGTCCTGCCGTCCTTGAGTCCGGCGTAAACGTCGGAGCCCGGTGCGAGTTCACGGAACGAGTCGGCCTCCGGCAGCACCTCTTTCTCCAAGGCGTCGCGGGACTCCTGGGCCTTTTCGGCGATCGGGTTCCTGGTGAGCAGGTAGATGCTTCCCACGCCGCCGGCGGCGGCCAGGCAGACGACCGTCAGCACCACCGTGAAGCGCGTCGTGTTGCTCATGAGCCCCTTACCCCCTTCGTCCCGAGGACCCTCGGCCTCGTGAACCGGTCGATCAGCGGTACCGCCGTGTTCATCAGAAGGATCGAGTAGCACACCCCTTCCGGGTATCCCCCGTAGAGCCGGATGAACGCCGTGAGGATGCCGCACCCCGCCGCGAAGAGGATCTGCCCGAGCGTGGTCAGGGGCGTCGTGACCATGTCGGTGGCCATGAAGAACGCCCCGAGCGCCAGCCCCCCGAACGCCACGTGGTAGAAGGGATGTCCCTGGAAGAATCCTTCGGTATGAAAGGCGGCCTTGCTGTAGGGGAAAATCCACGTGAGCACCGCCACGGTGGCGATGTAGACGAGAGGCATCTGCCACTTGACGCGTTTCAGAAGGATGAGTGCGATGCCGCCGACGGCGAGGAGGACGAACGACGTCTCGCCCAGACACCCCGGACGGAAGCCCAGCCACATCTGGAGGGTGCCCGCGTCGTAGCCGAACTTCCCGATGCCGTCGGCCGACGACATGGAAAGCGGCGAGGCCCGTGTGACGGCGTCGTGGGCGGTGGCGGCCAGGTCACGGGTCTGGTCGCAGATGTTCATGGCGAAGCGGTGCCACTGGAAGCCGTCGCCGAGGCTGCGGAGGATGGGCCACTCCCCGCGGTTGATGACGTCCGGGAACGAGAGCTGAAGCACCGCCCGGCCGATGAGCGCCGGGTTCCAGATGTTGCAGCCGAGGCCCCCGAAGAGCTGCTTGGCGACGCCGATGGCGACGACGGCGCCGACCGCCGGGATCCAGAGCGGCACGTCCGGGGGCAGGACGAACGCCAGGAGCATGCCCGTCACCGCGGCGCTGCCGTCGCCGACCGTCACCGGCCGCCGGGTGATCTTCTGGATGACCGCCTCGGTGAACATGCAGAAGACGACGCAGGCGAGCGTGACCACTCCGGCGTAGTATCCGAAGATGTAGAGTGCCCCCACGAACGCCGGCACGAGCGCCAGCACCACACTCCACATGATGCGCGCGGTCGTGTCACGGTCGGTGATGTGCGGTGAGGTCCGGACCTTGAGCGTCGTCACGTCGGTCATTTCTTCGCCTTCAGCTCCTGAAGCCGTGCCTTGCCGTACTTGGCCTGCTGGACGATGGGCCGCATCGACGGGCACACGTAGGCACAGCAGCCGCACTCGATGCAGTCGGTCAGGTTCCACCCGGCCGCCTCCTCGATGAGGTCCTCTTCCAGCAAGGTGCTCAGTCGACTGGGGGTGAGGCCGACGGGGCAGGCGTCCACGCAGCGTCCGCAGCGGATGCACGCGAGCGAGGGCCCGCGTGGGGCCTCCCGCGTGAGGAGGACCCCACTCGTCCCCTTCGTCAGCGGGATTTCCGTCGAGGGCTGTGCCAGTCCCATCATCGGCCCGCCGAGGATAATCTGATCCATCCGGCCCTTGACGCCGACGTGCTCGATGACGTCGGAGAGGAGCGTGCCGACACGGATGCGGTAGTTCCCGGCGCGCTCGGCGCACTCGCCCGTCACCGTGACCACGCGTTCGATGAGTGGACGCGAGAGACGCACCGCGTCGTCCACCGCGGCACAGGTGCCGACGTTGTGCACGACGACGCCGACGTCGAGGGGAAGCCCTCCGCTCGGGACCTCACGGCCCAGGAGCGCCTGGATGAGCTGTTTCTCGCCCCCCTGCGGGTAGCGGACGTGAAGCGGCACGACCTCGACATCCCCCTGGAGGGCGGCCGCTTTCGTCATCGCCTCGAGGGCGGCGGGCTTGTTGTCCTCGATGCCCACGAGGGTGCGTCCGCACCCGAGCGCGAGTCTCATGAACGCCGCGCCGCGGAGCACCTTCTCCGCCTCCTCGACCATCTGCCGGTCGTCGGCGGTGAGACACGGCTCACACTCGGCGCCGTTGATGATGAGCGTGTCGATGGGCTTGCCCTCGGGCGGGGAGAGCTTCACGTGGGTGGGAAAGGTGGCCCCGCCCATCCCGACGATGCCGGCGGCGGCGACGGCGTCACGGACAGCCTTGGCGTCCAGTGCCGAGAGGTCCCGCTCGACGTTCGTCCCGTCGGCCCACTCCTCGTCGCCGCTGCCTTCGATGGTGATGCTCTGGACGGGGACGCCCAGGCAGTGGGGATGTGGGGCGATGGACTTGACGGTGCCGCCGATGGGGGCGTGGATGGCGGCCGAGACGAACCCGCCCGCTTCGCCGATGAGCTGGCCCTTCCTCACCACGGCCCCGACCTCGACGCATGCCTTGGCCGGCGCCCCGATGTGCTGCTGGAGCGGAACCACCGCCTGCTTCGGGATCGGGAAGTCGGTGATCGCCGACTGCTCCGTGCGCGATTTCTCTTCCGGCGGGTGCACCCCGCCGTGGAACCGACGAACCATTCCCCCCTCCGTCCGGTGCAGTCACGGAAAGTCGTCATCATAGCGCAACACCGCACCGTGTCCAGCCAGAAATGCCCCGTGGCGAGTAGCGGCGGGGCCGATGGGGTGTGCCACGGCGGGCTTGCCCGGCCGTGCTGTCCTGGGGCACGGCTTGACGAGCAAGCCGTGGCACTTCCTGGCCAGGTGTCCTGGGACAGAGCTTGGCGGGCCGTGGGGAAGGAGCGCGTGCCGCAGAAAAGCCGTGAATCCTGCACCGCATCGACTACAATGCCACCGTGCACGGACGGACCATGCAAGAAGGGGAAACGCCATGGGATGCTGTCTGATGTCGCTGACGGCGCTTCTCGTGCCGAGGGTGGTTCTGATCTTCATCTGGTTCTTGACCGACTGGTTCACGCGGGCGTTCGAGACCACGCTCTGGCCGGTGCTGGGGTTTCTCTTCATGCCCTATACCACCCTGGCCTACATGGGTGCGATGCTGGCGGGCGGGGGTTCGGTGAGCGGGTGGTGGCTGGTGCTGGTGGTGGTTGCGGTGCTGGTGGACCTGGGCAACTGGAGCGGCGGCGGCCGGAGCATGCACAAGCGGGGCCTAGTCATCGTCCGCCGCCGATGAGCAGGTCCCCTCTCCCTCTCAGGGAGAGGGAATCAGGTGGGCCAGTTGCGGACGGCGCGGCCGATCTGCCGGACGGCCTGGGTGAGGCGCTGCTCGTTCTCGACGAGTGCGATGCGCAGATGTCCGTCCCCCTCCTCGCCGAAGCCGATGCCCGGCGCGACCGCGACGTTCGCCTCCTCCAGGAGTCTCAGCGCGACCGCCATCGAGCCCATCTTGCGGAACGGCTTCGGGATGGGCACCCAGACGAACATCGACGCCTTCGGACGTCTGACGCGCCAGCCGATGCGCGTGAGCTGCCGGCACAGGACGTCCCGCCGGTGCTGGTAGCGTGCGGCCTGCTCACGGACGAAGTCGTCACACTGCCGCATCGCGATGATCGCCGCGATCTGGATGGGCTGGAAGATGCCGTAGTCGTAATACCCCTTCACCTGTGCGAGGGCTTTCAGCATCTCACGGTTGCCCACGGCGAACCCGATGCGCCACCCCGCCATGTTCCACGCCTTCGACATCGTGAAAAACTCCACCGCGATGTCCTTGGCCCGACGGACCTGGAGGATGCTCGGGGCTTTGTATTTGCCGAACGTGGTCAGTCCGTAGGCGAAGTCGTGGATGAGCATGATGTCGTAGCGACGTGCGATGCGCACCACCTCCCGGAAGAACCCGTTCTCGACGGTGCGGGTGGTGGGGTTGTGCGGGTAGTTGAGGATCGCGAGCTTCGGCCTGGGGGTGATGTGCCGTGCGACGTCGGCCAGCTTGCTCAACAGCCGCGAGTCGGGGGCCAGGGGGATCCGGATGACGTTGGCCCCGGTCATCGCCGCCGAGTGCACGTGGATGGGAAACGCGGGCGAAGGCACCACCGCCGTGTCGCCCGTCCCCAACAGCGCCAGGCACAGGTGTGAGAACCCCTCCTTCGACCCGATGCAGGCGACGACCTCCTTCTCCGGGTCGAGCTTCACACCCCAGTATCGGGCGTAGAGACCGGCGGCTTCCCGACGGAGGTTCTGCACCCCGATGGAGACGGAGTATCGATGGTTTCTGGGGTCGCGAGCGGCTTCACGGAGCTTTTCGACGACGGGTGCGGGGGTGGGGTCGGTGGGATTGCCCATGCCGAGGTCGATGACGTCGACGCCGGCACGACGCTTGGCGATCTTGGCGGCGTTGATCTGGCCGAAAAGATAGGGCGGCAGACGGTCCATCCGCCGGGCGACGGTGATTTCGGGTTTCTTCATCGTAGGCCCCCTCCCGCCGAAAACCCCTTGCATCATCAGAATTATCGGCAGAACGGGCGTGTGCGGTGAACGCTTTTTGGGGGTCCCGAGGCCCGGCAGGGCCCGAAAAATCGTTTGACACGGGGCCCCCGGGCGGGGATGACTATGTCGAGTTCACCTCTTGGGGCGGGGGCTCGACATGGGGGCAGGCGATCTGGTGCTGGGCATCGACGTGGGGACGACAAAGGTCGCGGCGGTGGTCGTGTCGCGTGACGGGAAGCTTCTGGCGTCCGCTTCGAGGCCGCATGAAGCCGACCTCGCGGCGCCGCCGGGCCATGCCGAACAGGACGTGGACCGACTCCTCGCCGCCGGGTTCGACGTGGTCGGCGAGCTGCCCGCCGACCTCAGGAGGTGCGCGGCCGCCGTCGGCGTGGCCGGGCAGATGCACGGCGTCGTCGTGCTGAATGACGCCGGCACGCCGCTCACGCCCCTC
>Ga0307379_10013620_pt1 | contig 10529 bp, 9 predicted proteins | sample UN2MG_FD_202237 | JGI IMG/M metagenome (GOLD analysis project Ga0307379, IMG submission 202237) | Soil microbial communities from Risofladan, Vaasa, Finland - UN-2 | ecosystem: Environmental > Terrestrial > Soil > Coastal area > Acid sulfate soil | place: Finland: Risofladan, Vaasa | collected... | reverse complement strand
GGTCAATTAATTTATTGATCAATTGGCAAATGATAAAAAAGGAATAGAGATACCCTTCCCCAGACAGGTAGTCTATCTAAGAAAAGAAGGCGAAAAAAATAAAAGTATGGTTTTTAAAAAGAAATATTTTATTTATTGACAATTATATATTTCTTAAATAAAAATATTTTTGTTTTTATTGAGTAAAAATAGATACGAAATTGATACAAAATAAATTGCAACAAAACCTAAATTTAATCCTAATTTTGGGAGTAAGTACCAACAAGAAATATAAAATATCAGTAAAGTACTTACACTAAAAGAAAATCCATAAATAACAGAAGGATATAAATTTTTCTGTTCTTCAAAATGCAAAACTACTAATAAAGCAAATAACGTAGATGGAAAAGAGCTTAAAATACCTGCCCACCTGCTTCCAGTAATAGAAGCAATTTCTGTAAGCAGCGAAATGATAATGCCTGCTATTAGTCCTCGAAGTAAAAGCGTTGGGATAGAAAATTTTTTATTTTTGTTAATTGCTTGATCTATATTCATTTTTTTTAGAATAAAAATATTTATAAAAAATATGTTAAAAAATAGAATAGCAGCCGAAAGAAGATTAAAATCTAATTTATAAATCAAGTAACCTGTGATAAAAAAAGAAATAAATCCCATTAATGAAGAAGTAGCAATAGAAATTAAATTATTTTCTGGTTTGAAATATCTTCCTGTCACAAGATAAAAAAAACAGAATAATATTGAAGAGGATAGAGCCGAAATCCCCCAAGGGATTCCCTTAACTAAAAATAGTATTCCTTCCTGATAAGAAATGAAATAAACAGATAAACCTGCTCCCAATGGGAGTCCTGATAATATTCCACCCAAGACCGGGTTAATTCTTGTTGAGATTTCAGCTAATAGTACAACTATTACAGTTGAAATTAATATTTTTATTAATATTAGATTCATATAAATCTTACTCTTTTGGTATTACATATAAACTCATAAATTAACTATTTTTATGGAATATAAAGTCCGGAAGAAACAGGAATATATAAACTTATTTGAGGTAAGAAGGTAAGGAATATTAATCCTAATATAATTGCTATTACGTATATCCATACTTCTTTAGCGACTTTATCTAAAGTGCTTTTTATTAAATTTGCTGCTACATATAAATTAACTGCTACTGGAGGAGTAATCTGTCCAATAGCCAGGGCAACCACAAATATTATTCCGAAAAATAGCAGATCAATATTATAATAAGCAAGGATAGGAATAAAGATAGGCATAAAGACATAAGTAATGGAGATGGCATCAAGAAACATTCCGGCAATGATTATAGCTGCATTTGCCAGCAACAGTACAGCTATTGGAGTTTTAGCAATAGAAATAATACTCTCGGCCATTATATCTATTACTCCTAAAATAGCAGATGCGATAGAAAATTGAGTGGCAAAAGTAACTACAAACATAACTACTGAGGAAGTGATAACTGTTCCCACTAATGCTTCGTAAAGCCCTTTAAGGGTGAGGGTTTTGTAAACAAAAAATCCCACAAAAATACTATAAAATACCGCAAAAACAGCAGCTTCCGTGGGAGTTGCAATTCCGGCATATATTCCTCCCAGTATTATAACCGGTGCAAGTAAAGCCCAAAAAGCATCTTTGGTTGCTATTAATATCTCCTTTAATGTCCCTCTTTTTTTTATCCCCCGATAATTTCTTTTTTTAGAAACAAAATAAGCAGCTGCTATTAAGAATAAACCGATAGTTATACCAGGAAGAATCCCTCCTAAAAAAAGTGCCCCCACTGACACGCCTGTTACACTGCCATATACAATAAAAGCTATACTAGGAGGTATAATAATAGCTAAACCACTTGCCGCAGCAATAGTGGCGGCTGCAAAATTTTTATCATACTTTTGGTAAACCATTACCGGAATAATAGTTAAACCGACCGCAGCGGTGGTTGCCGGGCCGGAGCCAGATACTGCACCCCAAAAAAGACAGGTTAGAACTCCTGCAATTGCCAAACCCCCAGTTGCCTTTCCTACGATAATTGTAGCTAAATTAGAAATTTTTTCTGCAAGCCTTGCTTTTTGCATTAAAATGCCGGCGAGAACAAAGAAAGGGATAGCGATTAAGGGAAATTTAGCAATTCCTGAAGCAAAGTTTCTGGAAATCATGGTAACACCAAGGCCATATTTCCATATAGAAAATACTGCTGCAAATCCGACTGACGTTCCGATAGGAACACCGATTAACAGAAGAAGGGCAAAAATTCCAAAAAGAACCAAGATTTGCATTATTCTAATCCTCTTTCTTCAATCTTTTTTAATTCAATTTTTAGTCCTTTATAAATATTTTTAAAGATAAAGACCGAAAATATAGGAATACCGATAGTATAAATCCATTCAGGAATTCTTAAAGCTTCACTCTCCATATGAAAGATAGTTATATCCATATAGATTTCTCTAAAAGCATAATAATTGACAATTAAAAAAAGAAGGGTGCTTAAGGCTGCTGAAATAAAAGCTGCAGTTTTTTTAAGTGTTTTTGGTAATTTGTTATAGGCAGTTACCACTCCCAGGTGAGCTCCTTTTTCAAAGGCGATAGCAATGCCTAATACTGTAATCCATACAAAAAAATGGACAGTAACTTCCTCGGTAAAGGCAAAAGAAAGATGAAAAATTTTTCTACTTAAGACATTTACAAAGGCAATCGATGCCATTATGAAAAGTAAAATTGCGGAGATTAATTCTTCAAATTTTAATTTATTTCCGTCCATTAATACCTCCAATTTTTTAAAAAGAGGGGGCATAAAATCCCCCTCTTTTTAGTATTTGGTTTATTATTTAGTCATATCTAACTTAGCAGCAGCAACAAAATCTACCCCTACTTCATTAATCCATTTGTCCAGTACTGATTTGGTTGCTTCTTTAAAGGCATTCAATTCTGCCTCAGTAAGTTCAACTACTTCCATTCCTTTGCTTTTAACATAAGCAATTTGATCCAAAATTTCAGGAGTTTCTCCAAATTTATCTTTTAGAATATTGATAGAAATATCTCCGTCAAGTCCTCTTCTTACAAAGGCCTTTTCCCACATTCCTGCTTCTTCAGCGGCTTCTTTTATAATAGTTTGTATATCTTCCGGGAAAGAATCCCATACTCTTTTATTGACTACAAAGAGAAGGGGGTCAGCCAGGTAATTCCAATTCGTAGCATATTTATGATACTCCCAGATTTTAACCGGGAGAAGAACTCCGTAAGGATTTTCCTGTCCGTCTACGGCTCCCTGTTGGAATCCGGTAACCGCATCTGCCCAATTCATATGAATGGGATCTGCGCCTAATTGTTTGAAGATATCATCATATATGGGAGTAGGACAAACTCTTAATCTTAATCCTTTCATATCTTCCGGTGTTCTTACCGGTCTTATATTATTGGTTAATTGTCTAAATCCATTTTCACCCCAGGCTAAAGTCTTTACTTGTATTTTCTCCATCTCGGCAAACATCTTTTTCCCGGTTTCTCCATATTCGATTTTGTCTAAATTTTCGAAAGTATTGATGAAAAAGGGGAGAGAGAAAAGATTATGTGATTTTACTACCGATGAAGAATTTATGGTGGATTCTACCGCGAAATCTATACTTCCTTCAGCAACTGCCTGGATCCAGTTCATCTGCTTACCGGCAAGAAGTTGACTTCCCCAATATGGTTTTACATTAATCTTTCCGGCAGTTCTTTCATTGATTAAATCACACCATTTTTGCGCACCCATTCCCCAACCAAAGGTATTACCTACATTTACGGTCATAGTGTATTCTGCTTTGGGTGTAAATTCTTTTGCACTACTGATAGAAAAAATAATCCCCATGAAAAGTAAAACGACTAAACTTAAAATTATAATTTTTTTCATTTTTTCTCCTTTAAATTTTTAATATTAATTTTCAAATTTCTTTTTTTATCTCGAAGCTATGAAGCTATAAACTTTTTTCTTTCACCTCCTTTCATTTTAGCTCTGGATTTTCAATTAATCTGGCTAATTTTTCTAAAAATTTTGCAGCATCTGCTCCATCTATTATTCGGTGGTCATAGGAAAGAGAAAGAAAAGCTAACTCCCGTATGCTAATTTTATCTTCGTCAACTATCACAGGTTTTTTGATTATTCTTCCGATTCCTAAAATTGCCACTTCTGGCGGATTAATAACTGGATTAAATATTTCTGTTCTCATCATTCCTAAATTAGTCAAAGTAAAAGTTGAGCCCTTGATATCATCTTCAGAAATTATGCTTTTTCTTGCTTCACCAGCTATTTTTTTCATTTGCTCATTTATTGTTTTTAAGCTTAATTTGTCTGTATTTCTAATTACCGGAACCATCAATCCTTTTTCTGTGTCCACAGCAATTCCTATATTAACATTATTATATATGATTAATTCTTTTTTGTCAGAATTAAAGTGAGCATTAAATTTATTTAGCTCTATTAAAACTTTAGATAGAACAAATACTAAACCAGAAGTTATACTTACATTGTTTTCTTTCGTAAGTTTTTTAAATTCAGTAAAATCAACTTCTGTGGTATTGGTTAAAGTAACAGCTGTATGAAAAGACTTTGATAGTCTTTCGGCGATAGTTCTTCTTAAACTTGAAAGTTTTTCTATTTTAAATTCTGCCTTCTTTTCCGAAACAGAAGAGAGATAGACGAGGATATCTTTTTTTTCTATCCTTCCACCAGGTCCTGTACCTTTAATTTGAGAGAGGTCGAGATTTTTTTCTCGAGCAATTTTTTTTGCCAGAGGGGAGGCTTTTATTCTTCTTCCTCTTTCAGGAGGGGCAATCTTTACAGGAGGAATTTCTCCTCTTTCTGTAGTTTCAATTATTCTTTTTATTTCTTCTTTTTCTTCGTTTTTTTTAATTTTTTCTCCTTCTTCTCCTATTATAGCAATTACTGTTCCTACTTTTATTTCTTCTTTTTCCTTACCAATTATTTTAAGAAGTACACCAGAAGCAGGAGAAACTACCTCATTAGTTATCTTTTCTGAAGAAACTTCAAAAAGTGATTCACCTTCTTTAATTTTTTCTCCCTCTTCTTTAAACCATTTTTCAATAAAACCAGATTCCATAGTTAAACCAAATTTGGGCATTTTAATTTCATACATTATATCTACCTACCTTAAAACTTTCTTTACTGCATCGATTACATCTTTATAGTTGGGAGTTACGAAATCTTGAAGAGGGGAAGCAAAAGGCATAGGAACATTTTTTGCTCCGACTCTTACAATAGGTGCATCTAAATAATCGAAAGCTTCTTCTTGAACTACACTGGTAATTTCTGCTCCCCATCCAGCTCTCTTCCAGGTTTCGTGAGCTACAACCAGGTGATTAGTTTTTTTTACTGATTCGATAACTTGATTTTTGTCCCAGGGGACTAAAGTTCTCAGGTCAATTACTTCTGCGCTTATACCCTCATGCTCAAGTTCTTCCGCTGCTTTTAAAGATTCATGAACCATCCTGGACATAGTTACTACCGTAACATCATTTCCTTCTTTTTTTATATCTGCAACTCCAAAGGGGATAAGGTATTCTTTTTCCGGAACAAGACCCTTTGTTTTATAGAGCATTTTATGCTCAAAACAGATAACCGGGTCATCTTCTCTTAAAGCAGTTTTTATCAGCCCTTTTATATCGTAAGGTGTGCAAGGGATGATTACTTTTATTCCGGGGGTGTGCATAAATATAGTTTCTATAGATTCTGAATGCTGTGCTGCTGCAGAATTAGATATACCATCAGGACCCCTTAAAAGTAGATGAAGTTTTCCTTGGCCACCAGTCATGTATCTAATCTTTTCTATCTGAAGGGTGATGGATTGGATGCCGGTAAATAGGAAATCTGCAAAATGAAATTCGGCAATAGGTCTCATTCCTACCAGCGCAGCTCCCAATGCGGAACCATAGATAACTTCTTCGGATATAGGAGTATCAAAAATCCTTTCAGGGAATTTTCCTAAAAGAGATTTATAAGCACCGAATATACCTCCTTGTTTGGCTATATCTTCACCATAAGTGAAAATAGTGGGGTCTTTTTCCATTTCTTCCAAAATAGCTTCTCCTAAAGCTACAGCGAAAGTTATTTCCCTCATTTTTACCTCCTCTTGTATTATTACAAATGATTACACAGATTATATTAGATTACACCGATTGAATTTTAATAATCGTAACCAGAATCGTTAACAAAGAGATCGGTTAAAGCGTCTTCTTTACTTGGCATGGGACTTTCTTTAGCAAACTCAACTGCCTCTTTAATTTCTTTTTCACTATCTTCCCATATTTTTTTCTTTTCAATTTCATTTAACATCTTTGATTCTAATAATTTTTTCTCAAACTTTTTAATAGGCTCATTTAACCAGAATTTCTTGATTTCTTTTTTATCTCTGTAAAGTTCGGGGTCTCCTACGAAATGGCCTTTAATCCTGTAAGTTTTTGCTTCAAGCAGAGAAGGTCCTCCGCCTTCTCTGGCTCTTTTTATTATTTCCTTTGCAGTTTCGTAAACAGTCATTACATCATTTCCATCTATGGTTATCCCTGGTATTCCATAGCCTACTGCTCTATCAGAAATATTTTCTACAGAAGTTGTATCTTTGGCGCGAACTGTGGAGGCAAATTGGTTATTTTCTATTACAAAAATTATTGGTAATTTATATACTGAGGCAAAATTCAAACTTTCATGGAAAGCTCCAGTATTTGATGCTCCGTCGCCAAAAAAAGTTACTACAACTTGGTCACCTTTTTTCATTTTAACCCCTAAACCCGCCCCAACTGCTATAGGGAGACCTCCTCCTACTACGCCATTTGCCCCTAAAACCCCAATAGAAAAATCTGCTATATGCATTGAGCCTCCTTTTCCTTTACAGTAGCCCGTTGTTCTACCGTAAAGTTCTGCCATCATTCTGTTTATATCTGCACCCTTGGCAATCATGTGCCCATGTCCTCGGTGTGTACTGGTAATAAAGTCTTCTTTTTTAAGGTTAGTTATAATTCCGGTGGCGATTGCTTCTTCTCCAATATAAAGATGGATAAAACCAGGTAGTTCTCCTTCTAAGAATAATTTTTCCGCCATTATTTCGAAATTTCTTATTCTTACCATTGTTTTATAAAGATTTAAGAAAAATTCTTTTGAATACGCCATATATAACTGCCTCCACACATTTCTTAATTTTCTATTAGATAAATAGAAGCAAGTTTCGTGCCAAGATTAGTTAATTTAGAAAAACTTTATTTTGTAAGGAATTTTAGAGAGAGTTCAATCTAAAAGTGTAAAATTATAAAATATTTTTTTACACTAATATGTAAAAAAATATTACACTAAAGAAAATTTTTCATTAAAAGAAGATTATATAAAAGTGGTGTTTTTAGGAATTTTTCTTGATATTCCATTTATTTATATGACTATAAACCGTAGGTCTTGAAATTTGCAGTATTTTTGCTGTTTTTGAAATATTCCATTTTGTGTTTTGGAGAGCTTTAATTAAGGATTCTCTTTTTATTTCATCTATAAATTTAAGGGAGAAATTGTTTTTTATTATTTCATTAGAGAGATGAGATATATTTAATTCATTCTCTTTACAAATATTTAATCCTCTTTCTATGATATTTTCAAGCTCTCTAACGTTTCCTGGGAAATGATAAGAAATCAAAGGCTCAATAAATGAATCATCAATCTTGGTTATATTTTTTTGTAATTTTCTAGAAAGTTTTTCCACAAAGTAATTTACTAAAATTGGGATATCTTCAGTTCTTTCCTTTAGAGGGGGGAGATTAATTTGTATTACATTTAATCTGTGATACAGGTCTTTTCTAAAATTTTCATTATCTGCTTCTTTTGACAAATTTTTATTAGAGGCAGCTATTATCCTAATATCTACCGCTATTGATCTTGCACCTCCAATTCTGGTAATGCTTCTTTCCTGAAGAACTCTTAAAAGTTTTATCTGAAGCCCCAGAGGAAATTCACCAATTTCATCGAGAAAAATAGTGCCTCTATTAGCTAATTCGAACTTTCCAGGTCTTCCTTTTTTATCTGCTCCGGTAAACGTCCCTGGTTCATATCCAAAGAATTCGCTTTCAGCAAGTTCCCTTGGTATTGCTCCACAGTTTATCACCATAAAGGGTTCTTTTTTTCTTAATCCCTCATAGTGGATTGCTTGGGCAAACATTTCTTTCCCGGTCCCGGTTTCTCCCAAAATTAGAACATTGGAATTAGATTTTGAGGCAATTTTAGAAATTCTAATTGCTTCTTTCAATTTAGGACTAGTACCAATAATATCTGAGAAATTAAATTTTGCTTGAGCACCAATATATGAGGTGACAAATTTTCTCACTCTGCCTATTTTTCTGAAGAAATCTACTGCTCCGGCAAAATTTCCCTTTTCATCTCTTACCACTACCGCACTTTTTATAAAATGAAGCGTTCCCCAGAGAGGACTATTAATGATAAACTCTCGGTCAGTATACCCTTTATGTGTTTTAAAGACAGATAAAATAACGGGGTTAAAATCTACAATATCCACAATAAATTTTCCTAATGAGTTTTTTATATCAACGTGGAGTATTTCTCCGGCAGCTTCATTCATGTATAAGATTTTTGCTTCTTCATCAAGACATATAATTCCATCTTTTGTTCCTTTACTTATTATATCCAGGTATTTTTTAGAGAGTTTAAAATATTCTGATATTTCCCTCCATCTTACCTCTTTTTCTACTGCTAGAGAAAGGGAAGAGATGATTCCCAATCCATAATCTGGGTAATTATTTTTTTTCGCAGTAAGAGAGATCACTCCATAAATATTTCCTTCGGAATCATGAATCGGGGAAGAAGCGCAAGCCCAATCTTTTAACTGTGATGAGGGATCAGATCCTATTACTTCCACTTCTTCATTGCGAGCAAGAGATAGTTCTACCGATGTAGTTCCAAAAAATTCTTTGTTTATTACAATACCTTCTGTAAAAACTCCTTTTTCTCCACTCGGCGAAATTGTTTTTAAAACTAATCTATCTGAGTCGATAAAGGAAATAAAGAACTCTTTCTTTTTTATTTTAGAAATAAATTTTTCTACAAGGGAAACCATTGAGGAGAGCCATATCTTATTTGTTTCCCTTCTTCTATTTAGCTCTTCAGAAGATACCTTTACTGGTTCTATATTTTTTAAGTTTTTTTGATCATTTATAATTTTATCTTTTATGCTAAAATTTTCCATATCTTTTATCCAATTCTTAAGATTATAAATCAGTTAAATAGGTAGAAATTATTTTATATCTTTATAAAATTATTATTGTAAATTTTTTTTACATTATTTTCTTCTATTTTAAGTGTTTGTAGAAAATTTTTCAATATTTTTTCTTTTACCATATTTATAGAAATAGGAGCCCAAGATGAAAGATTGGTTACTTCACTTCTTTTACTTTTCACCGGTGTCCTTATATCTCTCGGATATTCTTCTACCCAATTTATTACCTTTTGTAATTCTTTTAGATTAGAATTTATTAAGAGCGAAGAATGAAAAAAAAATTTATTATTTTTTTGAGCAATAGCAGAACCTAAAATTTTCTTTTCTCCTAAAAAGATCGAATTTCTTTCCTTAACTTCACAATTTTTGTAGACTTCTTTTATTCCTTTTAAAATTATCTCTGTTATTCCTTTTGCCTCTTCTAAGATATATTTTGAAAATAGAATATTTTCTTTTTCTTTACAGAAGGTTATATTTAAATTTCCTCGGTCATGATAGACCGTTCCACCACCTGTAAATCTTTTAAAAATTGGGATATTTTTTCTTTTTGTATATTTCAGATTCACTTCAAATTCTTCTTCTTGAAATTTTCCCAAAACCACACATGGGTTATTTTGCCAGAATCTTAAGATAAAACTATCTGGCTTGCATATTTCTAAAATCTTTTTTTCTATTTCGAAATTTATTTCAGGTTCAAAATTAGGGATATCAACCAGAATTAGTTTCATTTTATAATCATACTCCGCAATAAGGATCTATCTATTATAGGTTACCATTATAAGAGATTTGAAATTATTTTATATAGTAACATTTATTTTTAAAATTGCTCTAAAAATATTATTTTTATCTCCTTGAATATTGGGATTGTGATTCTTTGTAAATTTAATAGGGAAGAAAGGAAGAATTGAAAGAATAATCCATAAAAGGATTAGTTAAAAAATTATTTACATGGTGAATATTACCCAAAAAGCCAAAGAATATTTGAAAGTAGAGTATATACGCACTGTATCGTAAATAATTTTATAATAATTTTGGATTTGTTGGTTATAATTGGGCTGTAGGGGCACAATGAATTGTGCCCCTTACTATTTTATTTACTTTTGGGGGTGTAATCATATTGTTATTAGGGGACATCAATATAATTAACCTCTATATTAGAAACTCCACAATCAATCTCTATCTCTGTTTTAAATTCTGAGTAATCATAATTATTAGAAATATACCTACCATCTTTTTTAATGAAGTCATCAATGTCAAGGT
>Ga0307379_10013619_pt1 | contig 10530 bp, 10 predicted proteins | sample UN2MG_FD_202237 | JGI IMG/M metagenome (GOLD analysis project Ga0307379, IMG submission 202237) | Soil microbial communities from Risofladan, Vaasa, Finland - UN-2 | ecosystem: Environmental > Terrestrial > Soil > Coastal area > Acid sulfate soil | place: Finland: Risofladan, Vaasa | collected... | reverse complement strand
AATATAGTGGCTTCAATTTCTCTGCAATTTCTGGAAACCCTGCGCTGAATCGTTTCCAATTGTCAGGCTTCACTTTGTATGTTGAGCAGGTAATATGCTGCGCACCCAGACTGGCAACGGTTTCCACAAGCCCCGCCTGATCGTCATTAAGAAAAGGAATGATCGGGTCGATTCTCACGGTAGTGGGAATGTCCTTCTCAACCAGAGTTTCTATAGCCTTGAGTCGTCTCGAAGAAACAGGGGCACCCGGCTCAAGCCTCCCAGATAGCACATCATCAGTGGTGAGAACAGTAATGGAAACCACACAAGGAACTTCCCGTAGTATGTCGATGTCTCTGACCACCAAATCAGATTTCGTGACTATCTGAAGCCTGCAGCAGCTCTCCGCCAATATCTTCAAGCATTTTCGGGTCAAGCCAGTCTTTTGTTCCAGCCGCGGATAGGGATCAGAAGAGTTAGATATTGACACTAGCTCGCCCTTCAACTGTGCAGCCTCTCTCTTTAGTCTAGACTGCAGGTTCTTTTTGGGTCTACAATTATGGAAACGTGGGATGTAAGAGGAGGCGTAACAGTAGAGGCACCCATGGTCACAGCCCGTGTAGGGATTAAATGTTAACTTGTCTGGGCACGTGCACAACTGGGATTTCCAAGGGTCAAAAACAGTAAGCAACATAACAGACTTTCCAACAGCCAAAAATAGCGAAGCAGAGCCTTATATCTTGATTTGCTTGCATACCCCTTCATTTTGGCATGCCGTTGGTTTCTGTAAAGAAACTTTCAAAGAGGTAAACATTCTTGAAATAAAATAAGCTGGAACAAAAGCCATAACAGGGGACAAATAACAAAAAATTTACTTGAAAGGCTTTTCTTTTTGTTCGTTCAACTGAGCTAAGCTCTTATTCATGGTCCTCAGCTCGCTTTGCATCATCTTTATCATGTGTTCAATTCGGTTGCGTTTCAATTCAAGAGCTTCTAGCCTGCTCTTTGGTTCTTCTTCAAGGAATGGTGAGAATGGATTTGGCATTCGCGGCATTGGCAATACCTTAGGTTCCAAATCTAGCACATTTCTTACGTACTCTTCGAACAGAGTGTTTATGCTGTCAGCAATCTGACTATGCTTCAAGAGCGCCCGATCAAGAATGAGCTTTCCGGATTCAGTTATGTGATAAATTTTACGTTTTCTTTTTTGAAGCCCCCATTCTCCTTTTATGTATCCTGACTTTTCTAAGCTCTGGAGAATTGGATATGCGCCTCCAGCGGTTGGTTTCCAGAAGCCCTCGGTTCGGTCTCTGACTTCTTTCATCATTTCGTATCCGTGACAAGCTTTTTTGTTCAAAAGAATCAAGAAGGCAATACGCATGTACCCTTTTTGTGCTTCTTTAAGCCATTTCGTAGCTGTTTTTTCTTCATGTTCGGGATGCATGGTCTTCAGTTCTCCATAGATGAACAGATATATTTATATTTTGGTGCGATATATTGCATCGAAACATATTATCATGATGGTGAGAATTGTTGGAAAGCGAAGCCATGATTGAAGTAATGGACCTCACGAAGAAATTTAACGGCTTCACAGCAGTTGATCACATTTCGTTTGATGTGAAGAAGAGTGAGGTGTTCGGTTTGCTTGGTCCAAATGGAGCAGGCAAAACCACGACAATAAGGATGCTTGCCACATTAACCAGACCCACAGAAGGCACAGCCACAATCGGCGGATACGACATAGTAAAACGCGACAATAAGGTTAGGCAATTGATCGGTCTAGTTTCTGAAAAGATGATAATGTATGACAGGCTGACAGCAAAAGAGAACCTGAGGTTCTTCGGAAAACTTTACAATATCCCAAAAGATGTTCTCAACCAGAGAACCGACGAACTGCTAGATCTTGTTCAGCTCGACAACTGGAAGGACGCCAAGGTAGGCACTTTTTCGACGGGAATGAGACAAAGAATGAATGTGATAAGGGCGTTACTTAACATGCCACAGGTATTGTTCCTCGATGAGCCCACATTAGGATTGGACCCTCAATCGACCGTTGAGGTGAGAGAGTTCATTAAAAAAATCAACAGAGAAAACAAAACAACAATCATCCTTACTACACACATGATGAATGAGGCTGACCTACTATGCGACCGCATAGGCATAATAGACCATGGAAAAATCGCTACCCTTGACACACCTTCAAATCTGAAGAAACTCGTTTCGGGAGAAGATACAATTGTCCTGAAGTTGGAGATTCCAAATGTCACCAAAAAGATGGTTGGTGTGTTGCAGGCGTTGGAGTGCGTCAAGTCAGTCTCCCAAGAGAACGCTTCTCACGTCAAGATTCATGCAACTGGTGACGAAGCATTCGACAACATAATCGATGCTATACGAGCAGAGAACGTCAAGATTAACTCGATCGAGAATCTTCAGTCCACCCTTGAGGATGTTTTTCTGAATATAACTGGACGCGAAATGAGAGACAAGGCAGAAAACAAGATACCGATGCCTAGTCATGGACCGTTTAGGCAGAAACAGAGGGTAAGGTGATCGGAATGGGCGCTAAAACAATGATTTCGCATAGTTTCAGGATTGCCTGGAAGGACTTAATGGAGTTGTTCAGGAACCGAATGGGATTAGTTCTGCTTATATTGATGCCAATATTCATGATGACGATGGTTGGTTTCATTTATCCTTCTGAGACCTCCCTGAACAACGTGTCTATTGCCTTGGTGAACGAGGATGCAGGATTTGGCGATTACAGGTTAAGCTCAACTTTCATTATGGCATTAAACAGTATAAATGACAACACGGGCATGATGACGCTTACTAATGCCTCAAATCTTGATGATGTAAGAGAGATGATTCAAACTGGAGATGCTGAAGGCGGCATAATAATCTCCAACGACTTCACGTCAAACATTATGAGCGGAAAACAGGGAACAATCACAATCGTAACTGATCAATCTAATCCTCAAATGTCAGCAATGATACAGGCCGTCCTGAACCAAGTGTTTGAGCAGATGGGCACAGCGTTAGCTCAACAAAACGTTGCGGAGCAGCTGGGAATTGATCCAAGCAACGCTTTAGCGGTTGTGAAGCCATATAACATTCAGGCCAAGGGATCAGTTGAAGGCGAATTCAGTTACTTCGATTTTATAGCTCCGGGGATTATGGCGATGACAGTTATGATGAGCGTTATGACGGGGCTTCCCGCGGCTATCTCTCAGGAGAGGGAAGTTGGCACGCTGGATGGAATGATGGTGGCTCCAATCAACCGGCTCTCGGTTATACTTGGAAAAACTCTTGCCCAGATGGCTAGAGGCATACTTCAGGGAGTCCTCATACTCGTGTTGGCTGTGACGTTATTCGGCGTTACCGTCCACGGAAACATCTTGTTAGTCTTTGCTTTGCTGCTGTTGGGTGTGTTCAGCTTTGTTGGCTTGGGCGTCGTGTTAACTTCTTTCGCGAAGGACCAAGAGACAGCCGTGATGATGATGACTACAATAATGTTCCCGATGATGTTCCTCAGCGGGGTGTTCTTCCCGACAGAGCAGATGCCATGGTTCATGCAGAGCATCTCAAAATTCCTTCCACTAACCTACGTCGCCGACGCCTTAAGAAAAGTCATGGTACTTGGAGCAGACATACCCGCAATAACCCCTGAACTATCTATCTTGATAGTGTTCGGAGTCGTCATGACAGCAATAGCCGTGCCAGTATTCAAGAGAGCAATGACCCGCTAACAAACTGGCAGGTCTAATTCCGCTCCACTTTTCCATTTTTCTGTAATGTTATTCAGTATAGGTAATAGAAAACAATAATTGCCATTCGCTAGCAGAAAAAAGAGCACACATTGTTTGAGCTAGTGTGCAGTATCCAACTTACAAAAATGTTAACTAAAAAAGAATTGAAAAGTAGGCATCTAGCATGTTTTTTGCTAAATGCCCGTTGGTTTTGTTGAGTTCGGTTTTAGGCTTCGTCGATGAACTTGTTGGCTTTAGGTATCTCTTCAGGCAGTCCTCTTCTTTTCCGTATTCCCGCTATGACTTCCATTGATATGCTTTCAGGAACCTTTTCCCAATGATCGAACTGAGTCTGCCAGAAGGCGTGACCAGAAGTCACAGACCTCATGTCAGCGGAGAGACCAAAAGTCTCGGAGACCGGAAGGAATCCCTTGATGTTGGTTATTGGTCCCTTCTGTTCCGAAGAAACTATTCTTCCTCTCTTACGGGTTATTAATCCCGTTACTTCGCCAACGAATTGCTGAGGAACTGAAACTCCGATTTTGTATATTGGTTCAGTGAGAACTGGTTTGGCTGTGAGGAAAGATCCCCAAACAGCTCTTTTCATTGCCGGCATAAGCTGTGCGGGTCCACGGTGTACGGGGTCTTCGTGCAACTTTGCATCCAAAAGCTTCACCTTGACTCCTCTTATTGGCTCATCGGAAAGGGGGCCGTTCTTTGCTGCCCACCTGAAACCTGAGCTGACGGTTTCTTTCGATTCTCGGAGGTATTGGATACCCTTAGTCAGGTCCACCAGAATGTTTTTGTGTTCTTCTAGAGACCAAACGTTTTTTGCTTCTTGAGCTGACCATCCTGCTTCTTCACGTAAAGCGGTGGTAATCCGTTTTTGTCCCATCGCTTCGAACAGGGAACCCTTCTCCATTAGGTCAATAACGTTTTGGTCAAGAGGCTCAACTTGGACCCAGAATCTGCTGTGTTTGTTGGGGCTCTTCGCCATCGCTACTACGCCTTGTGCAGATGCGGTTTCCCTGTAGACGACTAATGGCTGAGACGTTAGAATCTCTAATCCTCCGCCATACTCTTTGAGGAATTTGACTGCTATCTCAAGGTGGAGTTCACCCATTCCGCTGAGAAGATACTCGCCCGTTTCTTTGTTGATTTTGGTTACCAAGTTTGGATCGTCGATAGCTAAACGGTCCATCAATTCTATGAGACGAGGCAATTCCCGAGGATATTTAGGTTCTATGGCAATTGTGATAACCGGTTCGGAAACGTATTGTATGTTTTCGAATGGAACCATAGCATCTTTGCTTTCGATGCTGACAAGGGTTTCTCCTGCCCGTGCAAGATCCATTCCCAGCAATGCAGATATGTTTCCTGCGCCTATCTTGCCAACAACCTCTCTGAAGGCGCCCATATACATTGAGACCTGCTGAACCCGATAATCCTTCTTGGCACCAACCAAATAAACGCGGTCGCCCTCGTTAATGCAGCCTGAAAAGACACGACCTGTAGCAACTAATCCCGCATGCGGGTCCATCTGGGCGGACGTCAAACAAATGACGGTTGGTCCATTATCGTCACAGTTAATCATGGACTTGCCAATCTCGGAGTCCAACTCTCCCTTCCAGACTTTCGGAACACGGTACTTCTGAGCGTCTATAGGATTTGGAAGATTCTTAACAGCCATGTCCAGTATTGCAGTGTGAAGAGGAACAGTTTCTCCAAGTTCTTCCTCACGCCCATTCTGATAGGCGTCCACGACATCGCTGAATTTTATTCCTTTCTGTTGGGCCATCTCAAGCGTGAAGCCCCATTTGTGTAGGGCAGAGCCGAAGGCTACTGTTCCTTTAGTTGGGTCAACTTTCCATTGATTTTTGTGGTCTTTCTCTCCATATAGCGAGATCAGGTTGTTGAAGTCCCTGATTATTCGGAGAAGTTTTGTTTGCATCTGTTCTGCGTTGAGTTTGAGTTCTTTAATCAGACGGTCTACTTTGTTGATGAAAAGAACGGGTTTCACTCGCTCGTTAAGGGATTGTCTTGTGACGGTTTCTGTTTGAACCATCACTTCTTCGACTGCGTCTACTACTACGATGGCTCCGTCGATTGCTCTTAGGGCACGTGTTACTTTTCCTGTGAAGTCTACGTGTCCAGGCGTGTCTATGAGGTTGACGACGTGTGATGTGTTGTCGAGCTCGTGTAGAAGGGAAATGTTTGCTGTTTTGATTGTGATTCCCCTCTTCTGTTCTTCCTCAAGATAGTCGAGGGCTCTTGCTGATCCTGCGATTTTAGGCGACAGGAGTCCTGCCTCGGCTAGCAGGGAGTCGGACATGGTTGTTTTGCCATGGTCTATGTGGGCAATTATGCCAATGTCCCTGATGTCTTCTTTTTTGCTCATGAGCCTTACGATCTCGCTCGTCTGCCTAAATTTGGGCACCTTATTGATTCTCCTGATTGTTAATGGACAGAATGCTAGATTAAAAGCATCCCTATAAGCATTATCGTAGCGTAAGATTAATTCTCACAGACAACGTAATACTTCCCGTTTTTTCTGACATGAGAGTCCTAAAGTTTTGTTTAACTTTATTCTTCCGTTCTGACTTATTCTTTGACAAATGACTAGTTTAGTCAAGTTTTCTTGACAAAAAACCCTTTTTACCCATGCGAGGTAGTAATATTTAGGTATAAAATGAAGATAATCACATCAACACTAGTTGGTTTGCTGTTCTTTCTTCTATCTTAGTTATATTTCCAAACGTTATGACAGTGGAAGCAAAAGCTACGACGATTGTTGTTCCAGATGATTTTTTCACAATTCAGGCAGCTATAGATAACGCCGTTTAGGGGGACACAGTGTTTGTAAAAAATGGAATTTACTACATGGATGAGAACACGCTAATAGTTATTGATGAAACGTTATCCTTAATTGGTGAAGACCCCGAAAACACCATAATTTTTGGAGTTTTCGGTATCCATTCTTCTGGGAGTACAGCTGCAATTCGAGTTGCCGCTCCAAACGTAACTATCTCAGGTTTCACAATAACAAATTGCAGAACAGGAATAGCAATAGCAAACTATTACAACGAACCTTTCCCTTCAGGATGCAAAATAATTAACAACAACATTGTAAACAACTCTGAAGGCATTAGACCGCAAAGAAGTGACCTCCTTATTTCTGGAAACAACATAACCGAAAACCAAGGCGGCATCACGGGTTGGAATACTGAAAACATCATTGTCACTGGAAACAACATAGCCGAAAACGGATATGGCATAAACATAGGTCAATCCAGAAACATAACTGTTAGCGGAAATAACATTTCCAACAACACACGTGGTTTAAACCTTGTTTATTATGGACCTTACTTTGTTTATGGAAATAATATAACAAAAAATGATTGGGGAATTCGGTTTGCAGAAGGCTGCAACAACGCCACAGTATATGGAAATAATGTTACGCAAAACAGCGTTGGCGTTGTATTGCTCAACTTTCCAAACGGCGGAGATGTTGCTGTCAGTGGAGTGGGCAACAAAGTTTTTGGTAACTTCTTTATTGACAATTCTGAACAGGTGCTCCCAAACGAAATAGAGTTTGAGAACATCCGCATGGGGAGCAGTGGCACAGATATTGTCTTGTGGGATAATGGTAATGTGGGGAATTACTGGAGTGACTACAACGGCACAGACAATAATGGAGACGGCATAGGCGACACGCCCTACGTTATCGATGAGGACAACCAAGACAACTATCCGCTTATGGCTCCAGTTGATATTTCCGTAATCCCCGAGTTTCAATCATGGATAATTCTGCCATTGTTCCTAATCGCCACATTATTTGCTGTGACCATCAAAAGGGTGAGGGGACAACGCTAAATCTTTTCTCTTATTCTTGGCTGTTCAATATTAGTGGCAAGTTATTTATTTTGAACGAAAACATAACAATTCGCCAATAGAGGTTCTAGCTATGAGAAAAGAACTTCTAGTCATTCTTGTTTTTGTTCTTGTAAGCATGTTGATATGCTCTTTTGGTTTCCCGCATACAAACTCATCCGCAGAACTCGCAAACGGATTGAGCCAAACGTATGGGGGAATAGAGTCTGACATTTCCTCTTCTTTGGTTGAGACATCTGATGGAGGATACATAATAGCTGGTTACACTTACTCGGTTGGTGCTGGAAACAGTGATGTTTGGTTAGTTAAAACTGATGAACACGGTGTTATTCCAGAGAATAACCGATTGACACTCGGTTTTTTGTTTTTAGGAGTTGCTTTGTTGGTTCTAAAATTAGCTTATAATAGGAGGAGAGGAAAACATTAATCGAACATTCTATTCTTACAATTTTATGGGGGAAACAAAAATGACTATGGACCAGATATTTCTGAGTTGGAGTGATTTCTTAAAGTTAATTTTAGAGGTGTCAACTATAGCATTACCACTTAGGTTTTTGATAGTATTTCTACCTACTAGTTTTCTGATGTCTTTCTTGATTCCTCTATTTCTATTAGCGGTTTTGCTGATCATAATGAGGATTGTTGAGAAAGAAATGTTCGAAGTATTGAGAAGGATACGAAGCGGAAAAATTTGGCTTAAAAAACAGAGGAAATAGGAAAATAGGGTTTTGAGTTTTGACATAAAGCTTTGAATGGAATCGTTAAAGCTGTGAAAATAGCGGAAAATAATAAGAACCAATAGAAATTATTAGAGAAGGCTGAAACGCAATGAACACCGCAGATATGGCAATGAATTTTGCCAATGTTGTCAATCTTATTGCAGTTTTGCTTTTGATGAGGGCTATTATAAAGAATAGAAATATTTTGAAAGGCTATAACGTAAGTGGGACTCTTTTAACTTTCATAGCAATCCTTGGCTTCGAGATAGGATTCTATCTTATGGGGAACTACGTAAGTTTTGGATTAGGCATAATTAATCTTGCCTTCTGGTTCATGGCATTTGTTTTCAGTCTTCGTAACTTAATGCGTGAGCGACGAATAAGACAAAATTTACCTCCCCCCAAATAACACAGCAATTAATCGCCTGATTAAAATTCCAAGGATTAGATATATTCGAAGTTTTCGCAATAATCCAGAGTTTCCAACTTGGGCTATTCTGTCGCTATTCTTGGTGGCTACTTTGTTTGCGGTATTCATCAAAAAGAAAGCATCCTGTCCGCTTCAACTTCTGAGTAGACAATAAGTATCGGTGGTATTTAGGCGGAATTCATAACCAGTTTATTTTAATATCGTACTTTCAGAGGATATGGAACAAAGTTATTTTTTCTTCCTCATCGTGCCTTTAGCACTTTTGGTAGTCTTTCTTGTAGCTTTAGTGCTATACAATTCAAGAAAGGAAGAAGACGATTACGAAAAAGAATTGAAGAAGCTCCGACAGTTATTGTTTTCGGGAAAACTGGACAAAAAAAATTTTATACTCCTCAGAAATAGGCTGAAACATGAGAAACACTTCAACCGCGAATCAGAGAAGCTCCTCTCTCTTCTGTCTGAGGAAAAAATCGACCAAGGAACGTATGTCCGATTAAGGCAAGTGCTTGAAGTTTATTTCAGAGACCGCCTTGACAAGCTCAATGAGAAGACAAACGAGGGAAACAAGAAAGATCCCTTTGATGCTTCTAAATTTTGAAGTATAGAAAAATAGAATAGTCATTGTTACGATTCTTTTTGAAAGAGTTGATTACGCTTTGAAGATCGAGACGCAGCACAGCTTTAAGCATAAGATGATAGAATTGAAGGCAAGAGTCGGCGACCACGACTTTTTGAGAAAAAAATTGTCTGCTCTAGGGGCTCAACCGGTGGGAACTTTTCAGCAAACAGATCTCTATTTCGAAGTCCCGGAAGGAAGATTGAAGCTGAGAGAAGTGAAGGATGACAGCACAGCAGAGTTGATCTATTATGAAAGAGAAAACATCGCTGGACCGAAAAGCGATGACACCTTTATCCTCAGGGTTCAGGAACCGGAAGACTTGAAGAAAATCCTCAAGAAAATATTGACGCCTCGCATCGTCATAGACAAAGTCAGAGAAATCTATCAGTATCAAGGGACTCAGATTCATCTGGACACGGTTAAAAAACTCGGGAAGTTCATTGAATTCGAAAGAAAAACTGCTGATGATTCAAGTATGGTTGAAAAAGATCAGCGGATTCTAGAAGAACAAATGGAGAAACTGGAGATAGACCAAACCAATCTTGAAACTCTCTCTTACAGCGACCTCGTTGAGACGTAAACAAGAAACGAAGCGGAAGATTTGCTGAAAAAGTACTGTTTTCAACAATGAAGTATTATTAGTCTCCTAATCTAATGTTTTTTCCGATATTAATAAATATTCGGTGACCTATATCTTATATGAGTATTGATAAAATGGAAATCGAAGAGTCAAAGATAGTTGAAGAAGCTCTAGAAGGCTTAACCGAAAACACTCGTATGAACAGCAAAACCTCCTTGAAACAATTCCTCAAATTTGCGAACAGCAAAGAAGGATTGAATGAAGAGATTTCAATCGACGATTTGGTTACCGAGGCAAAGGAAGATGTAACAAGAACGCAAGAGCGCATAGACCTGTTTTACAAGTGGTTACAAAATGAAAAGATTGAGGGTTATCCGTTACGCGGGAAAGTGATGCGAGAAAGTTCAGCAAATACACGAACATACGGTTATCTCCGAGGTTTCTTCGTGAATCTTGGCATAGGGTTTGACAGGAAATGGAAAAGAAGGATTCCTAAGGTTGAGCGACCTAAACAAGCACTCAAGAAAGACAAGGTCTATACATTCTATGATGTTGATGAGAAAACT
>Ga0307379_10013618_pt1 | contig 10530 bp, 9 predicted proteins | sample UN2MG_FD_202237 | JGI IMG/M metagenome (GOLD analysis project Ga0307379, IMG submission 202237) | Soil microbial communities from Risofladan, Vaasa, Finland - UN-2 | ecosystem: Environmental > Terrestrial > Soil > Coastal area > Acid sulfate soil | place: Finland: Risofladan, Vaasa | collected... | reverse complement strand
CCGACCGGGCGGAGTAGTCCACCCGCTTGCCGAGCAGGTTCTCGCGGAAGCGCCCCTGCTTGCCCTTGATCATGTCGGTGAGGCTCTTGAGGGGGCGGTTGGCCGTGCCCTGGACGGGCCGGCGGCAACGGGCGTTGTCGAACAGGGCGTCGACGGCCTGCTGGAGCATGCGCTTCTCGTTGCGGATGATGACCTCGGGGGCGTTGAGGTCCATCAGTTTCTTGAGGCGGTTGTTGCGGTTGATGATCCGCCGGTAGAGGTCGTTCAGGTCGCTGGTGGCGAAGTTGCCGCTCTCCAGCAGGACCAGCGGGCGGAGGTCCGGGGGGATCACGGGGATCACGTCCATGACCATCCACTCGGGGCGGTTGCCCGAGGTGCGGATGTTCTCCACCAGCTTCAGTCGCTTGGTGAGGTCCTTGATCTTCTGCTTGCTGGAGGTCTTCTTGAGGCCCTCGCGCAGGTCGTTGGCCACCTCCGGGAGGTCCAGCTTCTCCAGCAGCGCCCGGATCGCCTCGGCGCCCATGTGGGCCTTGAAGTCCTCCCCGTACTTCTCGTAGGCCGAGCGGTACTCGTCCTCGCTGAGGATCTGCTTGTGCTTCAGCGGCGTCTGCCCGGGGTCGGTGACCGCGTAGTCCTGGAAGAGGATGACCTTCTCCAGGTCGGAGGTCTTCATGTCCAGGAGCGTCCCGAGGCGGCTGGGCAGGGCCTTGAAGAACCAGATGTGCACGACGGGGGCGGCCAGGTTGATGTGCCCCATCCGCTTCCGCCGCACGCGAGAGTGGGTGACCTTCACGCCGCAGCGGTCGCAGATGATCCCCTTGTGCTTCGTGCCCTTGTACTTGCCGCAGGCGCACTCCCAGTCTCGCTCCGGGCCGAAGATCCGCTCGCAGAACAGCCCGTCCTTCTCCGGCCGGTAGGTCCGGTAGTTGATGGTCTCGGGCTTCTTGACCTCCCCGAACGACCAACTGCGGATGTCGTTGGGGCTGGCAAGCTGGATCTTCACCGAGCCGTAATCGTTGATCCGATCGTATACGCTCTCAGCCATGCCTTTTCGCTCCTGGTGGAGTTACAGACGACCGGTCATCTCGCCGTGCATTCCCATCACGTAAGACCTGTGTCGCCGGAGCGAACAGGCCCCCGTGGCTTTCCGGAACGTCCCGCAATCCCAGCTCATATCAGCCGCTTCTTCTCGAGCTGGATGTTCAGGCCCAGGCCCCGCAGCTCGTTGCACAGCACGTCGAAGCTGACGGGCGTGCCGGCCTCCAGGGCGTTGGTGCCCTTGACCATGGACTCGTAGATCTTGGTGCGGCCCTCGACGTCGTCGCTCTTGACGGTCAGCAGCTCCTGGAGGGTGTAGCTGGCGCCGTAGGCCTCCAGGCCCCAGACCTCCATCTCGCCGAACCGCTGCCCGCCCGTTCGGGCCTTGCCGCCCAGCGGCTGCTGGGTGATCAGCGAGTAGGGCCCGGTGGCCCGGGCGTGGATCTTCTCGTCGACGAGGTGGTGGAGCTTGTTCATGTAGATGAAGCCGACGGTGACCTTCTGCTCGAACGGCTCGCCCGTCCGCCCGTCGTGGACGCGGATCTTGCCGTCCTCGGGCATCTCCACGAGCAGTTCGCCCGTGTCCCCGGCGGCCTGGACGACGCCGATGTCCTCCCGCCGACGACCGACGTGCTCGTTGGCCTCGCGGAGGCACTGGACGATCTCGCCCTCGGTCGCCCCGTCGAAGACCGGGGTGACGGCCTTGAAGCCCAGCACCGCCGCCGCCCAGCCCAGGTGGGTCTCGAGGATCTGCCCGAGATTCATTCGCCCCGGCACGCCGAGGGGGTTCAGGACGATGTCGACGGGCGTGCCGTCGGCCAGGAAGGGCATGTCCTCGGCCGGCAGGATGCGGGCGATGACGCCCTTGTTGCCGTGCCGCCCGGCCATCTTGTCGCCCACGCCCAGCTTCCGCTTGGTCGCCACGCGGACCTTGACCATCTCGAGCACGCCGCTGGGCAGCTCGTCGCCGCGCTTCATGTGCTCCAGTCGGCGACGCATCTCCTTCTGGATCTCGATGATTCGCGGCCAGTAGCGCCCGTGGACCGCCTCCGCCTGCTGCCGGACGGCGGCCTTGGCGGTCTTGATCCACTTGGGCGTGAAGTTCTCGATCTGCTCCAGGATGACGCCGTCGATGTCGCTCTGCCCGACCTTCTGCCGGGTGGAGGGGTCGATCATCGGCGAGCCGAGGACCTGGGCGACTTCCTCGGTCATCAGGCGGAAGACCTTCACCATCCGGGCTTCCATCTGCTTCTGGAAGTCCTTCATCTCCCGGTTGAGGGCCTTCTTCTGCTCGTCGGTCATGTGCATCCGGCGGCTGAAGCGGCGGGTCGCCACGACCACGCCCTCTTCCCCGGCCGGCAACTCGAGGCTGTCGTTCTTGACGTCCTCGCCGGCCCGGCCGAAGATCGCGTGAAGCAGCTTCTCCTCCGGGCTCAACTCGCTCTTGGACTTCGGGGAGACCTTGCCGGCCAGAATGTCGCCCGGCTCGACCCGCGTGCCCACGCAGACCACGCCCTCGGCGTCCAGGTTCCGCAGGGCCTTCTCCGAGACGTTGGGGATGTCCCGCGTGAACTCCTCGCGGCCGAGCTTGGTCTCGCGGATCTCCACCTCGTACTCTTCCAGGTGGATCGACGTGAAGGTGTCGGCCTTGACCAGGTCCTGGCTGATCAGGATGGCGTCCTCGAAGTTGAAGCCGTCGAACGGCATGAAGCCGACCAGGAGGTTCCGCCCCAGCGCCAGCTCGCCGTGGTCGCAGCCGGAGCCGTCGGCGATGATCTGCCCGGCCTTGACGCGCTGGCCCTCGCGGACGATGGGCTTCTGGTTCAGGCAGGTCCGCTCGTTGAGCTTGGCGAACTTGCGGAGCTCGTACTCATCCGCGTTGTCGATGACGATCGTGTTGCCGTCGACGTTGGTGACGATCCCGCCCTTGCGGGCCTTGATCACCATGCCGGAGTTCTCCACCACCGCCTTCTCCATGCCGGTGGCGACGACCGGCGCCTCGGTGCGGATCAGCGGGACGGCCTGCCGCTGCATGTTCGAGCCCATCAGGGCGCGGTTGGCGTCGTCGTGCTCCAGGAACGGGATCAGCGCCGCCGAGACGCCGACGGTCTGTTTCGGGGAGATGTCGACGTACTGCACATCCTCGCCGGCCGAGAGGCTCAACTCGCCCTTGACCCGCGCCAGGACGTTGTCCTTCGGCAGGCGGGCCTTCTTGTCGTCGTGCTCCAGGGCGTTGGGCGGGGCGAGGGTGGCCTCCATCTCCTCGTCGGCCCGGAGGTAGATGATCTTGCCGGTCACCTCGCTTTTCTTGACCTGGCGGTACGGCGTGATCAGGAAGCCATACTCGTCGACGCCGGCGTAGATGCCCAGCGAGCTGATCAGGCCGATGTTGTTGCCCTCGGGCGTCTCGATGGGGCAGATCCGCCCGTAGTGGCTGATGTGCACGTCGCGGACCTCGAAGCCCGCCCGCTTGCGGTTCAGCCCGCCGGGGCCCAGGGCGCTCAGCCGCCGCTCGTGCGTGAGCTGGCTGAGCGGGTTCTGCGTGTCGACGACCTGGCTCAGCTCGCCCCGGCCGAAGAAGTAGTCGATGCTGGAGGAGATGCTCTTGGAGTTCACCAGCTCGGCGATCTTCGTCAGCTCGTCGGGGTTCTTCAGGCTCATCCGCTCCTGGACCGTCCGGCGGAGCTTCAGGAAGCCCTTCCGCAGCTCGTCGGTGGCCAGCTCGTCGATCGTCCGCAGCCGGCGGTTGCCGAGGTGGTCGATGTCGTCCACCACGCCCTCCCCGGCCCGCAGGTTGAGGATGTACTTCAGCGTGTTGACGAAGTCCTCCGGGCGGAGGCACATGTCGGCCTCGTCGATGTCCTGGTGGAACTTGCGGTTGATGCGGAACCGCCCCACCTTGCCCAGGCGGTAGCGGTTGTCATCGTAGAACTTCTCCTTGAAGAGCGTCTTGGCCTTGTCGAGCTGGGGCGGGTTGCCCGGGCGGAGGCGCATGTAGATCCGCAGCAGGGCGTTCTCATGGCTCTCGGAGGCGTCCTCCATGAGCGTGTTGAGGATCAGGGGGTCGGCGACCCGCTCGACGACCTCCAGCTTCTTGGTGGGCGAGGAGACGATCCGCGTGAGGGCCTCGCCGATCTGCCCGCCGGCGGGGAGGACCTCCTCGCCGCTGTCGGGGTCGACGAAGGGCTCGACGACGTACATCGTGACCCGCAGCTTCTCGACCGGCAGGACCTTGGTGCGGTAGAACTCGCGGATGATGTCGGCGTCGGAGTTGTACTTGGGGTCCATCGACCGCAGGAACATCGTCGCGGGGATCTTGCTGGACTGGTCGATGCGGATCGTCAGGGCGTCCTTCTTGGTGACGGACATCTCGATCCAGCTTCCGCGCTCGGGGATGATCCGCGCCCCGTGGAGCGGGCGGTCGGACTCCTGCATCTCGACGGTGAAGTCCACGCCGGGGGAGCGGTGGAGCTGGCTGACGATCACGCGCTCGGCGCCGTTGATGATGAACTCCCCCCCACCGATCATGATCGGCACCTCGCCGACGTAGATGCTCTCCTCCAGGACGTCCTTCTTGTCCTTGCGGCTGAGCCGGCAGCGGATGCGGAAGGGCATGCCGTAGGTCATGCGGAGGTCGCGGCACTCCTGGGGGGCGTAGCGCGGCTCGCCCAGCTCGTAATGGACGTAGTCCAGCGTGATCTGCCCGTCGTAGCTGATGATCGGGAAGATCTCCCTCAGGAGCCCTTCGAGCCCCTCGCACTGGCGCTGGGCCGGGTCGATGCCCTGCTGGAGGAACCGTTCGTAGCTGGACAACTGGATGTCGATCAGGTTCGGCACGGGGGCGGCGTCGCCGACCTTCGAGAAGTCCCGCACCTTCTCCATCGATAGCTGTCGCATCGCAGTGACCTCGTTGGCAGTACCTTCGAATCTCGCCGACCGGCGTCGCGCCGGCCGGCCGCTTGCACGCCGGGAGGGCCTACTTGACCTCGACGGTCGCGCCGGCCTCTTCCAGGGCCTTCTGGGCGGCCTCGGCGTCTTCCTTGCTGACGCCTTCCTTGACCGGCTTGGGGGCGCCCTCGACGAGGTCCTTTGCTTCCTTCAGCCCCAGGCTCGTCAGCGCACGGACCGCCTTGATGACCTGGATCTTCTTGTCGCCAATGTCCTTGAGGATCACGTCAAAGGCGGTCTGCTCGACCTCTTCGGCGGCCTCGGCGGCAGCCGGGCCGGCCATCATCACCGCGCCGCCCGCGGCCGGCTCGATGCCGTATGCGTCCTTCAGGTAGTCCTTCAGGTCGACGGCCTGCTTCAGGGTCAACTTGGCGATCTGGTCGCCCAAGGCCTTGATCTCGGCGGAAAATTCCTTCGTCGCAGCAGCTTCTTCAGACATTTGTCCCGTACCTTCATTCTATGCACGATGCATGTATTCAGACCGGCCTGATAGGCGAAGACCCCTCTGGTCCTCATTTAAGCCCACGGCGGGACCCAATCCGCAGCCGGCAGGTGGTTGTCGATGATCGGCGGCGCCGTCCGCTCAGGCGGCCTCGGCGTCCGGTGCGCCGCCTTGCTTTTCCTCGATGGTTTTCAGCACGCCGGCGATCTGGGAGGCCGGCCCCAGCAGGCAGGCCAACAGGTTCCCCCCGGCCGAGAGGACGCAGCCCAGGACCTGCGCGACCGCCTCGTCGCGCGTGGGGTACTTGCTGAGGGCGTCGATCTCGTCGGCGCCGAACTTCTGCCCGTCCATGTAGGCCGCCTTCACCGTCAGGTTGGGCGTTGCCTTATGAATGTCCAGCAGTTCCCGGACGATCGTGACGATCCCGACCTCCTCGGCGTCGGTGCCGTACGCCACGGCCGACGGGCCGACCAGCAGGTCGCCGGCCTCCTTGATGCCGACGTCCTCGAAGGCCTGTCGGGCCAGGGAGTTCTTGACCACCGTCACCCGGATGCTCTTCTCGTGCAGGCGCGTGCGAATGGCGTTGGTTTCGTTGGCGTCCACGCCCGCCAGGGCGACCACCGCCAGTTCCCTGACGCCCTCAAACCGCCGCGCCAACTCCTCGCGGACCAGTTTCTTGACCGGTTTGCTCATGAGACACCTTCGCGGCTAGGACAGGTCCACCAGGACCGCCGGGGACATCGTCGCCGCAATGCAGACTTTCCGAATGTATGCGCCCTTGGCCGATGCGGGGCGAAGCCTCTTGATGTGATCGAACGCCGCGCGGACATTGCCGACCAGCTTGTCCGGCTCGAAGCTCAGCTTGCCCACCGGCAGGTGGATGTTCCCGCCGTCGTCGTTGCGGTACTCGACCTTGCCCGCGGAGTACTCTCGCACGGCCGTCTCGACGTCCTCGACCACCGTCCCCGACTTCGGCGAGGGCATCTTGCCCTGCGGGCCGAGGATCCGCCCCAGGCGCGAAACGCTCCGCATCATCTTCGGCTTGGAGACGGCCACGTCGAAGTCCATCCAGCCGTCCTGGATCTTCTGGATCAGTTCGTCGGCCCCGGCCTCGACGGCGCCGGCGGCCTTGGCCTTCTCGGCGTCCTCGCCTTCGCAGAACGCGATGACCCGCCGGGTCTTGCCGATGCCGTGGGGCAGCGAGAAGCTCCCGCGCAGGGCCTGGTCGGCCTGGCGGGGGTCGATGCCCAGGTGCATCGTCAGCTCAATGGTCGGATCGCACTTCTCGGGCTTGAACTCCTGGACGATCCGGACCGCCTCTTCCAGGGCCACGGGGCCCTTGGGCACCTTCTCGAGCCACTGGCGATACCGTTTGCCGTGTCTTGCTTTTGCCATTGCCTCACCTGTGTCGTCCGCGGTGGACTCCCACGTCTTGCCGGGCCCGTGGTCAGCCTTTCCCAATCGTGCTCGTACTCGTTCTCGTTCTCGTTGTCGGTCTCGATCTCGTGCTCGTCCGTTTGCGCCTGTATCCCTTTGTCCGTGGTCATTTTGCCGATCCCGCGGGGGCTGGATCGGCAACGCGCGGAGCCCTTCGACGAGCTCAGGGCAGGCAAGCTCCGCCGCGAAACGGGCAATGCCAGGTATCTAACTACTTACGGCGCCTACCGCTGCACCGTGATGCCCATGCTTCGGGCCGTGCCCTCGACGATCCGACAGGCGGCGTCGAGGTCCCGTGCGTTCAGGTCGGCGATCTTGGTCTCGGCGATCTTCCGGACCTGCTCGGGCGTGACGGTGCCGACCTTCTCCTTGTTGGGCACGCCGGAGCCTTTGGCGATCTGGGCGGCTTCTTTCAGCAGCGAGGCCGCGGGCGGGCTCTTGGTGATGAACGTGAAGGTCCGGTCGCCGTAGACGGTGATCTCCACGGGGATCGGCGTGCCGTTGTATTCCTTCGTCCGCTCGTTGAACTGCGAGACGAACTGGCCGATGTTGACGTTGTGCTGGCCCAGCGCCGGGCCGATCGGGGGCGCGGGCGTGGCCTGCCCGCCGGCCGCCTGCAACTTGATCTTCGTTACAATTAACTTGGCCATGTTCTGCTGCCTTCGTGAGTTCCGCCGGCGGGCCTGCCGCCCACCCCTCTGGGCCGCAGGCCGGCTGAGCCGTGCCGTCGATGTCGCCCCGTCGCCGCTAGGCCTTCTCCACCTGCCAGTACTCCAGTTCGACCGGCGTGGCGCGACCGAAGATCGTCACCTCCACCCGGATGAGCCCCTTGTCGGGGAGGACCTCGTCGACGGCGCCCTCGAAGTTCTCGAACGCCCCCTCTTTGATTTTCACCAGGTCGCCCTTCTGGAAGTCGACCGAAACGGGCGCTCCCTCCTGGGCCTTCTCGACCTGCAGGAGCATCTTGTCAACGTCGATCTGCCGCATCGGCGTGGGCTTGCCGCTGGTGGCGATGAAGTCCCCCACGCCCGTCGTCTCGCGGATCAGGAACCAGGCGTCCTCGCCGATTCGCCCGTCCTCCTCGAGCTCCATCTCGATGAACACGTAGCCGGGGTACATCTTCCGCTCGACGAACTTCTTCTTCTCGCCCGCCCGGCCTCGCGGGGAGGGCCGGCGCTCGGTGGGGACCAGGATGCGCCCGATCTTGTCCTCGAGGCCCTCGATCTTGACCTTCCGATCGAGGGCTTCGCGGACCACGTCCTCCTTGTTGGAGGCGACCCGAAGGACGTACCATTGTTTGGCCATGCGCTATCTTCCGCTTTCCTCGGGTCTACCCGCCCATCACGCCCATCGCCCGGAACAGCAGGGCGAACATCGCGTCCACGGCGTACAGGATGCCCGCCATCATGAAGGTCGCGACGATCACGACCTTGGTCGAGCCGACAATCTCCTTCCGGCTGGACCAGGCGACCTTTTTCATCTCGCCCTCGGTCGCGATGAGGAAGTCCGCCGACTTCGGGCGGTTGACTATCCAGAACATCAGCAGGCCCAGGACAACCAGCAGCAGGGCCGGCACGCCGTAGCGGACCAGGGGCTGCTGCGTGGCGGGGTAGCCGGCGAGTTTCTCGCTCAGGGCTGCCGCCCCGCCCAGGCCGACCACGATCATCGACACGAACGTGATGGTCCGTGCGTATCGGCCCTGCCCACGCTTGTAGATCTCGAACATCGACACGCCGGGTGCGTCCTTTGCTGCTCGTTTCCGTTCTCGCCGCCCGGCGCCCGCCGGCCGGCAGGCTGCCACCGGACAAAAAGGCGGCACCCTCGCCGCCCGTCGCTCACCTCGTCGCCGCCTCTTTTCGTCTCCACAACACGGCAGGGAGGACTTGAACCCCCAACCTGCGGTTTTGGAGACCGCTGCTCTACCAATTGAGCTACTGCCGTGTCTCGATTGACGATTCCCAATTGACGATTTCCAATTGGGAATGCACTGCGGTGCGCTCGGCGGCCCAGTCGGAAACTGGAGATTGAAAATCGGAAATCGAGTATCATTTCCGCTTGATCTTGTGCTCCGTGTGGGTCCGCGTCTTGGGGCAGTATTTTTTCAGCGTCAGCTTCGGCGCCCCGCCCAGCGTGCGGACCTGCGTGCGGTAGTTCAGGCCGTCGCAGTCGGTGCACTGAAGCCAGACATATTCTCTCGCCTTCGACTTGGCCATGGCGGGCTTACTCCAGGATCTTGGTGACCACGCCGGCGCCGATGGTCCGCCCGCCTTCGCGGATGGCGAACCGCAGGCCCTCGTCCATGGCGATCTTCTTGTCGCCCAGCAACTCGACCTCCATGGTCACGTTGTCGCCGGGCATGCACATTTCCGCGCCGCCCAGCAGCTTGATCGTGCCCGTCACGTCCGTCGTGCGGAAGTAGAACTGCGGGCGGTAGCCCGTGAAGAACGGGCTGTGCCGGCCACCCTCTTCCTTCGTCAGGACGTACACCTCGCCCTCGAAGCGGTGGTGCGGGTTGATGCTGCCCGGGGCCGCCAGGACCTGCCCGCGTTCCAGGTCCTCCTTCTCGACGCCCCGCAGCAGGCAGCCGACGTTGTCGCCGGCCTGGCCCCGGTCCAGCGTCTTCTGGAACATCTCGACGCCCGTGACGGTCGTCTCGCGGGTCTCCCGCAGGCCGACGATCTGGATCTTGTCGCCGACGCGGACGATGCCCTGCTCGATCCGCCCGGTGCCGACGGTGCCCCGGCCCTTGATCGAGAAGACGTCCTCGACGGGCATCAGGAAGGGCTTGTCGATCTCGCGGATGGGCTCGGGGATATGGGCGTCCAGGGCCTCGACCAGGTCCATGATCGGCTTGACGACCTCGGGGTCCTCGGGGCTCTGGAGGGCGTTCCAGGCCGAGCCCTTGATCACCGGGATGTCGTCGCCGGGGAAGTCGTACTTGCTGAGCAGCTCGCGGATCTCCAGCTCCACCAGCTCCAGCAGCTCCTCGTCGTCGACGAGGTCCACCTTGTTCAGGAAGACCACCAGGGCCGGCACGTTGACCTGGCGGGCCAGCAGCACGTGCTCGCGGGTCTGCGGCATCGGGCCGTCGGCGGCCGAGACGACCAGGATCGCGCCGTCCATCTGGGCGGCGCCGGTGATCATGTTCTTGACGTAGTCGGCGTGCCCGGGGCAGTCCACGTGGGCGTAGTGACGGGTCTTCGACTGGTACTCGACGTGGGCGGTCGCGATGGTCAGGATCTTTGTCGCATCGCGGCGGCCCTGGCTCTCGGAGGCCTTTGCGATGTCGTCATAGCTCTTGTACTTCGCCAGGCCCTGCTTCTCCAGGACCATCGTCATCGCCGCGGTCAGTGTCGTCTTGCCGTGGTCAACGTGCCCGATCGTGCCGACGTTGACGTGAGGCTTGGTCCTCTGGAATACTTCCTTGGCCATTCGTCACGCTCCTTGTGCCTTGCCGATCCCGTCTCGCAGGATTCGCTCTCGTGCCGTTATCCGCCGCGCCGGCTGCCGGCGTCGGATGCGGCAGTCGGACACCATCACCTGAAGACCGTACTTCGTAGGCAAGCGATACGACACCTGCCCCGCCCCGCCTTCGGGGCAAGCTGCTGAAGGGGGTCGAACCCTTGACCTCGTCCTTACCAAGGACGCGCTCTACCACTGAGCTA
>Ga0307379_10013617_pt1 | contig 10530 bp, 7 predicted proteins | sample UN2MG_FD_202237 | JGI IMG/M metagenome (GOLD analysis project Ga0307379, IMG submission 202237) | Soil microbial communities from Risofladan, Vaasa, Finland - UN-2 | ecosystem: Environmental > Terrestrial > Soil > Coastal area > Acid sulfate soil | place: Finland: Risofladan, Vaasa | collected... | reverse complement strand
TTGCGCAGCGTATGATAATTTTGATGTCCACAGTCACTGCACGCAAGAGTGACATGAATCACCGTCTCGCCTTTCTTAGCCATTGCTTATCCTTCTTACTCGATGATCTTGGTAACGACGCCAGCACCGACCGTCCGGCCACCTTCACGGATAGCGAAGCGGAGTCCCTCTTCCATGGCAACGTGATTGATCAGCAAACCGATGATCTTCACATGGTCACCAGGCATGACCATCTCCACTCCCTCGGGGAGCTCTACGACACCCGTAACATCAGTGGTACGGAAGAAGAACTGCGGCTTGTAGCCGGTGAAGAACGGGGTATGCCGTCCACCTTCATCCTTGGTAAGGATGTACACCTCACCCTCAAACTTGGTGTGCGGTGTGATCGTCTTTGGAGCGGCAATAACCTGCCCGCGCTCGATCTCATCCTTCTCGATACCGCGCAGGAGGATTCCCACGTTATCCCCAGCAATCGCGTAGTCAAGCGTCTTGTTGAACATCTCCAGGCTGGTCGCAACCGTCTTCTGGATCTTCTCATGCAGCCCGACGATCTCTACATCCATACCCGGAGTGATCTTTCCGCGCGAGACGCGCCCGGTGGCGACCGTGCCGCGCCCTTTGATGGAGAAGATATCCTCAATCGGCATCTGGAACGGCTTGTCTTCCTCACGATCAGGGAGCGGGATGTACGTATCGATAGCATTCATCAACTCGACGATCGACTTGCACTCTTCCGACTTCCAGTCGTCACTGTTCATCGCCGCCAACGCGGACCCACGGATGATGGGGATCTCGTCACCGGGGAACTCGTATTCCGAAAGGAGGTCGCGAATCTCCATCTCCACCAGATCGATCAGCTCAGGGTCATCGACCTGATCAATCTTGTTCAGGTAGACGACCATCGCTGGCACGTTTACCTGTTTGGCAAGCAACACATGCTCACGCGTCTGTGGCATAGGTCCATCCGAAGCGGCGACAACGAGGATCGCGCCATCCATCTGCGCGGCACCGGTGATCATGTTCTTGATGTAGTCAGCGTGTCCAGGACAATCGATGTGTGCGTAGTGTCGGGCATTAGTTTCGTACTCCACGTGCCGCACGTTGATCGTAATTCCGCGCGCCTTCTCCTCGGGAGCGTTGTCGATATCCTCGAACGCCATCGCCTTGGCCTGCCCTTGTGCGGCGAGGACCTTGGTGATCGCTGAGGTCAGCGTCGTCTTACCATGATCGATGTGTCCGATCGTACCAATGTTCAAGTGAGGCTTGTTCCTCACGAAATGTTCCTTTGCCATCCCAAAACCTCCTTAAGCTTATTGGCGTGACGTTCCCGAAGCGCGAGCCCTTCCGTCGCAAGAGCCCGCGATCGGATTCGAACCGATGACCTCCCCCTTACCAAGGGGGTGCTCTACCAACTGAGCTACACGGGCGTCCCGATCGCTCCGAAACTTGTCAGAGTGTAACCGCAACCCCCAAGGATTGCCAAATGGAGGGGGAGGGATTCGAACCCCCGTAGGCGTCGCCAACGGATTTACAGTCCGCCCCGTTTGGCCACTTCGGTACCCCTCCAGCAAAACATGAAAGCCAGCGGCCAGAATTGAACTGGCAACCTATTGATTACAAATCAATTGCTCTGCCAATTGAGCTACGCTGGCACGCTATGCTGATCAATAACGAATTGTACAAGAGGGAATTTGAGGTGTCAAGCACAAGGGACTTTCCTATTGCAGGATCAACGTGAAACGCATTCGTGTTTCCCGCACCAGGCATGCACGAGTAGGTATTGACGATTTGCGGTAGAAAGGGAAGGATGCAGAGATTCCGCGCTACCTGCCTGCTGTGCGTAGGAAGTTGTACCAGTCAGTGCGACCTCATGCTCATCTTGCATGAGACAACTCTGGTAGCCTAGAAGCTCCTCCAAGAGAATCTTGAGATCCATGTATCGATCGAACGTTGCTGGACCGCGGAACTCAACAAGTGTATCTGCATCGCTGTCCGATCCTGCTTCATCTCGCGCCGCATCGTACATCTCCTCCACTGCTCTCATCGTAGAGCGTTCTCCCATTTTGGCCAATCCTTCGATGCCTGGTCCCGTCCTATTAGTATGACATTCAGAGAGAGAAAGCTGACAAACTACCCACGTCAGATTTGTTCAAAATCCTTCCAATCAATGCCCAATTGACGCACCACAGCCCGGACTGTCCCTGGCTTAAGATCCTTACCGCCCCAGTCAGGAACAACGGTTGCACGCTCGGTTGTAGGGTTATACCACTTACGATGCGATCCTCTACTGCGCAGGGACAACTCTTGACAACCTACTTTCTTAAGTCTCTTGGCGACGTCGCGATAGTTTATTGCTCTGTTACAAGACAGTCAAACCAAATCGGATCAGCCTGAGGGTTTTGGCATACATTGACAGGAAGCGGTTTGTCTAAGTCCTGATAGATCTCGATTGCTGCACGTAGTGCATCCCTGACGTTCTCCATCACCTCCTCTAGACTATTCCCTTCTGTAATCAGTTCTGGTAGAACGGGACTGGTTATTGTGTAGCCCCCTTCAGGTTGTGGGCTCAAGATCAAAGGCACCTTATAGAGCTGTGACATCGCTTACACCTCCTCGTTCACTCTTGCTTGTAATCTCAAGGTTTAGCACCTTCCCCTTGCAGAAAGCAAGACCATTGTATCCATAAACCGCAGCAAATGCTCTTGTCAAGTGCTGCCCAGCAATGGGGCACCCGATTGAGGATGAACGATCCGTTTCGGCCATCTTCTACAGTTCTTGTGAGCACTTTCTGCGTTGCTGCCTCCGGCACTGCAGAAAACGAGCTTAACAACCTAAGTGATACAAAGTGACATCAATTGTGGCATCAGCGTAGTATGCCAATAAGATGATTAAGCGCGAAATCAAGAGTTATGTCGCCCGGAATTCTGATCTTCTCCAGGTGTCTTAGAAAGCTCCTCTCGAAGGCGACTCTCAAACCGTGCTCGCCAGGACCTTTGGAACCTCTGTCCTGCTTGCTGTCTCAGTAGACTCAGCCTCTTCTATAGCGTGAGCCAGAGCGAGATCTTCTATCACCTCTGCGAGCGCATCGTAGAGCACCTCTCGCTGTTCTCCTACCAGTTCCAAGGATGGCTTCCTTCAACAGATTCTTGATTTGTTCTTCCTGAACAATTAGTTGAGACATAGCACCCTCCTGAACTTTGGTACTCGAAGTATGACACGAAACGGTGAGGAAAATGTAACAAGGCGATCCAGATGTAGCAAGGGACTTGCCTCTCGCGGTTCACCCTTCGGAGCTTGTCCATCAGGTTTTTTGCCTTCGGCTCAACGCCAGTATTCGTGACAGCGTGCTTCATCGGATGTTAGGAGCAGTCCGTGCACGTCGCTGAACCATTACGAACAAGATCGCGGTGGCTCTTGTTTTTGGGATTCTTTCGCGCTAGGATGGTATGTTTCTTGCGTTGACGTATTTGAAGGAGGGAGGATTGCTCCAGAAGAGGGCGCTGGGTGTTTCCATGTTGCGTAGAACGTCTTTCTATTTGCTTTTGAGCTTCCTCGTTCCAATCTTTTTCCTTGCTGGCTGCACAAATCTCCTTTGGGGCACGCCGCAGGTCGCATTCACAAACACGCCTGATGTTTGCTACTGCCATCAGCAGATGACATTCGATGCCTCCGGGTGCTCAAGTGAGAAAGACGATATCGTTAGCTATTCATGGAACTTCAGTGATGGTGCATCCGCCGATGGGATCAACGTTCAGCATACATTCATCAATCCCGGTGACTATTCCGTCAGCCTAATCATCACGACCGAGCACGGAGAGGAAGCCTCGGTGACGCATACGGTTCATGTAGCAGCAGGGCTCGTTGTCCCTGCAGTCTACCCGACGATTCAGGCGGCGATCGATGCCGCCAAAGATGGGGACGTGGTCGTAGTTTTGCCAGGCACCTACCACGAGAACATCAACTTTCTTGGAAAGGCGATCACTGTCCAGAGCACAGATCCCGGCAACCCTGATGTAGTGGATACTACCGTGATCGACGGACAGGATATCGATTACTCGATTGTCCGCTTCGCCAACAACGAAACTGCTGCTTCCGTGTTGAGTGGGTTGACAATTAAAGGAGGGCATAAGTACGACGCTCATGTTGGAGGAGGGATTTACGTGCGAGAAGCCTCGCCCACCATCCGCAATAATCACATCCGTAACCAATCGGCGTTCTTCGCGGGGGGTGGTATCTACCTCGTCGAGTCAAGAGCCCGTATCATAGACAACGTCTTTACGAGCAATAAATCCCAATCTGGAGGAGCAATTGCGGTAGATGGATACGCCCGTGTGCCCACGATTACCGGCAACACATTCAGTGAGAATACAGCCGGCGAGGGGGGTGCGATCTTTATTACCTCCACCTACTTAGGGAGTGAGCCGGCAGGTGCCACACTGCTTATCCTTTCCGATAACACGTTCACGGGAAACGTTGCAACCCTCTATGGTGGCGGAGCGGTGAAGGTTGAATACTCAGGTGCCTTGGGGCTTGATACCCCCGACAGTAACACCTACTCGGGTAATGATCCCGATGACATCTTCTATGTGGTGCCGCCAAGTGAGTGATGTTATGGCAATGTGGACGATGGGAAGAGAGTGTGGATTCGGGAGCGCATCAGTGTGCTGTGCCGAGGAATGAGATAGTGGAGCACGGAAATGGGTATTATGTCCCCAGAGTCATCTAGGGATGGGCGCGCGATGTCGTAGCTTCGTGTTTGACTTCGCTGTGGTACTTCATCCGTACTTGGCCAGCCAGTTCCGCGGATCGCTCGCAATGAACTGGTAGACCTTGGACAGAAGTCCCATCAGTCGGCGACAGAATGGCGCGGCTTGTCTGACGGTGATCCCTCTCACGTTAATCCTGGAACCGTATACTCCCGCTATAAGAGGTATGATAATAATGCATTCCTTCTTCAACCTTAACCTTAAGGGGAGGGTCAAGATGACTAAGACAGGCTGGCGAAGCCTCCTACTCGTGTGCCTATTCTCGACCACGATGGCGGCAACGGCATTTGCACTACCAAGTTTCTCCGATCAGAACATTGCTGCAGGAAACCTCAACCCAACGGATCGCATCCTTGTGCAAGAGGTTCGCATAACGGGTGATTCCTCGCACACGGTCACCGTCACTTCGGCAACCGTGCAGAATTTGGGAACCGCTGGAAGTGGACAGATCGACAAAATTGAGATCTATGACGGAGCAAAAAGCCTTGGCTGGACGACAAACATCGCTGGATTGGGCTCTGGCGTAACGATCAATCTTGGCGGATACAGTGTCCCGAAAGGGACGACTCACTACCTCAAGGTTTATGTAACAGTAGGGACGAGTGTTAGCGGCGGAGAGACTGTTTCACTGCGCGTCAAGTTCTACTATCAGATGAACGGTTCTTCCTACAGCAGCGCTTGGGATTCCGACCTCACCGGTGAGACGATCCGCAACGGCGGGTTCGATCAGCTCACTGATACCGCGCTCGATGCCGGTTTCTTGAACCCTGACGATGAAGCGCAGGTACAGGTTGCGGTCTTTACCGACAACGATGCCAACGGAAACAACGTCCTGTGGGCGCAAACAGGGAGCCACACCATCGGCAAGGTGGAAAACCTGGAAACAGCGACTACAGCCGACATCAAGGACGTTAAGGTCACCCTAACAATTAACGGCACCGACTATGTATGGGGCTGGGTGGCGTGGAACCCAGGCAGTCCGATGAATTTCAACTTCGCTGATTTCGCACCAGCTCCGATCAACATTCCGGATAACAGTGGTGTTACAGTGACTATTGAAATGCGGATGCAGGATCAGGGAAGCGTTACCGATGGTCGGACCATCCGCACTCGCGTGAGCGTCCTTGTCAAGGAAGGTGGGGTCGACTACGAACAGGCCATCACCTCAAGCACAACCCAGACGATCCGCAAACAGGGATTCGAGGCGATCGCTGAGCAGAGCACAAGCCTCGTCTCCGGGACAGTAACTGCGGGAAGCAATCTGGAGCAGATAGTGGTGGTCACAGACAGTGACGTGAACACTAACCCGATAACGATCAATGCCATCCATATCCGCAACCTGGGAACAGCGTCGGGCGATGAGATCCACCAGATCCAAGTGAAGGCCGGTACAACGATATTGGTGACCGCAACCGGAGCAACATTGGACAACTTCAAAGCGGGAATCACCATTGTGCTGGCCAATAAGGTTGTCACAGACAACACGTCTCAGACAATCAAGATCTATTACGAGATCGATGTTCCGGTGGACGGGCACACATTGCAGCCAGCAATCAAAATTCAAGGCAAAGAGAATACCACCGACTACTGGTCAGATGAAGCCACTTATCCGGACGTGATCGCTCTCTACCAGCCGGGGTTCGAGATCGTGGAGAACGTCACTCCCCCTGAGGGTGGTACCGCATACTCAGGACAGCGTTTGCTGGCGCAGAAGATCCACCTTGTCGATCGCGATGAAAACGATGATGGCGTAACCATCAACCCGGTCGTCGTGAAAAACATCGGAAGCGCACAAGCGAATCCTGACATCACAAGGATCGAGGTCTGGCGCAAAGATAGTGCCACTAGCGAAGAGCTGAAGCTGGGAGAGGCTACCGATCTTGCCGGACTGCGCACAAGCGGCGTGACGATACCAACTCTCCAAGACAACATCGTCATCGACAAGCCCGCGGGTTCGGAGACATTCCTATACATCTACGTGACGATCGCCGGGCCAGAAGAGATGACAGCCAATCGCACCCTGCAATTGCAGACGCGCGTTCTCCATACCGAGACGAGTGTTTCGTACGACAAGATGGCCACCAGCAACCAGTGGACATTGGCCATTAACCACCGCCCGGTTGTCGATTTCACCTACGCGAAGGTTGCCACCGCGTCCGTCGGGCCAAAGGCGGACTTTACCTATGAAGATACGGTCAAGTTCACGTCGACCGTCACCGATGCGGACAGCGACGCGATCACGAGCTACCTATGGGCCTTCGGTGATGGCAATACCTCTACCGCAGCCAATCCTTCACATCAATACCCGACTGGTGGCACGTTCGACGTTACTCTAACTGCGACGGATGCACGTGGCGTGAGCGGGTTGAAGACGAAGACGATCGTTGTTGAGGGGCCACCAAACGAGCTACCGACGGCGGACTTTACATGGGACCCGGCTGCGCCAGACACCAATGAGGCGACGACGTTCACCGCCACGGTGACCGACTCCGATCAGCCAACAGGAACAGCATTCACCTACGCCTGGGACTTCGGTGACACTACGTCCAGTGCCGCATCCAGCCCACAGCACGCATTCACCGAGAAGAAGGCATACACGGTGACCCTGGTGGTCACAGACGCCCAAGACGGAGCAACCACGGTCACCAAGACAGTCTCCGTTGGTAATGAGCCGCCAGTAGCGACAATCACCGCTCCCACCGCTCCAGCGACCGCCAAGGTGGGCGAACAGGTGACATTCGCTTCCACGGTAACCGATGACGATCAGCCAGAGGGAAAAGCGTTCACCTACGCCTGGGATTTCGACGATGGCACGACAAGCACGGCGGCAAACCCGACGCACACGTACAAGACCGCCGATACTTACACGGTGAGCCTCGTTGTAACCGATGATAAGGATGCTGACAGCGCTGAGGTCACAAAGGACATCACGGTAAGCGGCCCGGAGAGAACTGTCATCTACAGCTATCCAAATCCGGCATCGACACAGGCGTCGATCGTCTACTACCTGCCGACAGGAGCTACAGATCCGGTGCTGCGCGTTTACAACATCACCGGTGCGCTGGTCTTTGAACAGGAACTCACCGCGGGCGCGTCGCCGTACACATGGGACCTCACTTCGACCGGTGGCACGGCGCAACCGAATGGTCTCTATCTGTGCGTTGTTGTCGCCAAGGATGCTAACGGCAGTACGATCAAGTCGCCGATATTCAAGATGCTAATTGCAAGGTAAGGGAGGGAGAACAGTGAAAAGAGCACATGTGCTGATGATGGCGGCCCTCCTTCTGGCTGGGCTAGCGAGTGTCGCGGGCATCGCCGAGACCGCGGTTTCGGTGATCGATATCGATCCAGGCGTGCAGGTGATCGGTGTCGGTGGAGCGGGGACCGCTCTTGCTAGCGGTGCCGAGACGCTGTACTACAATTCCGCGGGGCTATCCGCCCTACCCGGAATCAGTTTCAGTTCGTTCTACGCCTCGTATCTGGGAAGCGCCAGCTACACATCACTCGCGTTGACATTCCGCAATTGGGGCATCGGAATGCTGATGCTGAACGCAAGCGACATCGCCGGATACGACGCTGATGGAGAGACAACAGACGTACTAGCGTACAGCAACAACGCACTCTTGCTGGGGTTCGGGATCGATCCGAGGGATCTACCGTTCATTCCTACGCTGCCGATCGACTTCTCGCTCGGCGCAAGGATCAAGTATCTCTCCGTAACCAACGGCACTGTCACTGGATCTGGCTTTGCGTTTGATCTTGCCTACCGCATGACCTTCTCCAGCATTCGAATCGGACCGATCGGGCTAAGCGACATGGCACTAGGGGTAACGGCAAACAACCTGTTTGGTGGACTCAACTACGATGCTCACGGCGAGTCGATGGGAATGTCGCTGCGCATCGGAGGGGCGGTAAGGGTCCTTGATGTAGTGCTACTGACGAGCGATCTTGACCTTTCGGGCAGATTCCACCTTGGGGTGGCGTACAGTCCAATCCAGACGCTCGTCTTGCGGGCGGGGATGATGACCCAGCCTGGTGGCACGTCGATCACGTTGGGGATGGGCCTAAACATCCAAGGCTTCATCCTCGACTACGCGTACATCACGCATCCCACGCTTTCCGGAACGCACCGCGTGTCGCTGTCGATCGACTTCTCCGGCCTCGACCTCTCCGGCTTCGGTCGCTCACTACGCCGCTTCCTGCCATAGGCAGTGGGTAGCAAGTGGTAGGTGGTGAATGGTGGGTAGTGAGTAGTTGAAAGAAAAAGGACAAGCTGGCTACGTATCGGGAGATTGAGTGATTCAACTGACCAATCAATAAATCATTCGATCTCCCGATCATTCAATTCTTCCACTCCTCCTCCAGTTCATCGAGCGCATCGCTCGCAATCGACTCGCGTATTTGTTGCATCAGGAGGACGAGGAAGCGCAGGTTGTGAATGGTCGCTAGGCGGTAGAAGGAGAACTCGCCGGCGCGACACAGGTGGTGCAGGTAGGCGCGCGAATGATGCTGACACGTGAAGCAATCGCAGGTCTCGTCGATTGGACGAGGGTCATCGCGGAAACGCGCGTTTCTTAGGTTGATCCTGTGCCTGTGCTCACCTTTCAAGAAGACCGTTCCGTTCCTGGCAATGCGCGTCGCCGCCGCGCAATCGAAGGTGTCTACTCCTCGGCGAACACCGGCGAAGATGTCCTCAATCTCCCCAATCCCCAGCAAGTGACGCGCCTTATCATCCGGCAGCAGCGGGATCGTCCAATCGAGCACATGATGCATCTCTTCCTTCGATTTTCCGAGTGACCCGCCGATGGCGAAGCCGCCAAACGGCATCTCGCCGATCACCCGTGCGCTCTCACACCGCAAATCCTCGTACGCCCCGCCCTGCACGATCCCGTACAGGATCTGATTGGGATTAGGGTACGATCCATCCGCTGCGGAGACGTTGAACGCATCCAGCGCACGTTGCGCCCAACGGTGCGTGCGTTCCATCGCGTTCTTGGTATAAGCATAGTCGTGCAGTGGCGAGGTGCACTCATCGAGTACGAGGATAATATCCGCTCCCAGCTTGCGCTCAATCTCGATCACCCCTTCGGGGGAGAAGAACTGGTTGGATCCATCGATGATCGACCTGAACGTTGCTCCTTCTTCCGTCAGATGGACGAGTGATTTCCCCTGCCGGTAGTGATTGGCCATGCGCGGCATCCCCTCGTCGGGGAAGATTGAAGCGACCTTTCCCACCCCGTGCTCCTTACCAGCCCCGAGGCTGAACACCTGAAAACCGCCGGAATCGGTCATCGTCGGGCCGGTCCAGCCAGAGAAAGTGTGCAGACCACCGAGCTTGGCGATCGTATCTTCGCCAGGACGCAGATGGAGGTGGTACGTGTTAGAGATGACGATCTGCAGGCCTACGTCCCTTATCGCCTCCGGCTCGACCGCCTTCACCGATGCCCGTGTGGCAACAGCGACAAACGCAGGCGTGGATACCGTGCCGTGCGCGGTTACGAGCGTCCCCGTGCGGGCGTGCGAATCCTTATGTTGATGGTCTATGCGGAACATATTGTGCTGGGGCTAGATGCGTGATGCGCCTCGCCAACTCCTATTATGTGAAGCTGGAACAATGGTACAAGAAAGACCCGAACGGATAAAGCCTATACTCGAAACTCCGTATTGGGATGGCGGACAATATCGAATAGGAAGCAAAATCCCTCTGCGATCTGGAAGTAGAATCGCCATCCCTCGTTGAGATGAGCAATGCAGCATCTGGTTT
>Ga0307379_10013614_pt1 | contig 10531 bp, 7 predicted proteins | sample UN2MG_FD_202237 | JGI IMG/M metagenome (GOLD analysis project Ga0307379, IMG submission 202237) | Soil microbial communities from Risofladan, Vaasa, Finland - UN-2 | ecosystem: Environmental > Terrestrial > Soil > Coastal area > Acid sulfate soil | place: Finland: Risofladan, Vaasa | collected... | reverse complement strand
TACGGCATAAATCTTGATCTACATTCATTACAGGGAAATCTAAAGTACGTGCATCATATGGGCAAGACACAACACAACCCTGACAGTTAATACACCCACATTGCAAACAGCGTTGAACTTCTTTCCTGGCCGCATCTTCTTCTAAGCCCATTTCCACTTCGTCAAAACTAAGAACTCTTTCTTTAAGAGATAATAATTTTGTTTCTTCCCGCGATATATAATCATTGTTTACTGCTCCAAAATGCATACATCTTCCTTCTTCTTCCTCTGGTAATTTTTCTTTCCCCTGCAAGTATATATTTATCGTTTCTGCCGCTTTCTTGCCATCAGCAATAGATTGAATAACCGTCCCTGGCCCCTTGACACAATCACCTATAGCATAGACACCTTCAACTTTAGTTTCACCTGTTTCTTTGTTTTTTATCTCTGGTAGAAATTCAGTATCTATTTTTTGACCGGCCGCAATTATAACTATATCTGTTTCCAAATTTTTAGAAAGTTCTCCGGTGTGTATAGGGCTTCTTCTACCTGAACTATCTAATTCACCTAATTTCATAGGTTTATAATATAATTTTTCTACATTTTCTTTTCCGATAATTTTGTCTGGAGCAGCTAAAAATATAAACTTAACTCCTTCTTCTTCAGCATAGTTAACTTTCTCCGAAAAAGCAGGCATATCTTCTTTTTCTCGGCGATAAACTATCGTAACTTTCTTAGCTCCTAATCTCAAAGCAGATCTTGCAGAATCAATAGCCGCATTACCTCCTCCAATTACCGCTACCTTTTTACCATTAAAATTAAGCTTGTGTCCTAAATTAATATCTCTAAGAAAACTAATTCCGGATAATACTCCTGCAAGATTTTCTCCGGTAATATTTAATACTGAATCTCTATGTGCACCAGTAGCAATTAAAATACTATCAAAACCCTGCTTTTTTAATTTTTCCCAGGAAATATCCTTACCTACTCTTATACCTGTTTTAATTTCCACTCCCATATTTTCAATTCTATCAACTTCTTTTTTTAAAATTTCTTTGGGTAATCTGTAATCAGGAATTCCCACAGCCATCATCCCTCCAGCTACAGGAAGCGCCTCAAATATTTTAACCTCATATCCTGATTGTGCTAAATAAAAGGCAGAGGTTAATCCCGCAGGTCCGGAACCAATAATAGCAATTTTTTTACCATTATTGGGTTGCATGGGTGGCAAAGGAAGCTCATAATCACAATTTTCTAAAACTTGATCAGCCGCAAACCTTTTTAATAATCTAATTTGCAAGGGATCATCAATCGTAGAACGTCGACATTGTTCTTCGCAAGGATGATCGCATACTCTACCGCAAATCGCAGGGAAGGGATTGGTTAAACTAATAGTTTTATAAGCGCCTGTATAATCGCCCTTTCTAATATTATCTAAATATAGCGGGACGTTTACTCCCGCCGGACATGCAGTCTGGCAGGGTGCATAATCAGGTTCGTAATTAAATTCTAATTTAGCAAACTTTTCTTCCTTGGGGAAATTGGACAAAGCTACCCCTTTTACAGCAGAAATTGAATTATAGCCTAATCCAGCCAATAATACAGAGATGTTATTGCATAGTTTAGTAAATTCTTCAATGCCTCTAAGAATTGCAATAGAACAAACACCGATAGCTCCAGCTCCAACCATTAAATATTCAATAGCATCTTCTGCACAAGTTACTCCACCAATCCCAATTAGATTATTACAACCATTACGAGCAATTTCTGAAACAATCCTCAGGGCAATCGGTCTAATGGCTCCACCGGATAACCATCCATAACCATCAGCGCTATACATTTCCGGTCTTGCTTTTTTAATATTAATCTTTAAAGTAGGACCAATAGAATCAATGGCTGATATAGCGTCTGCTCCGGTTTCCAAACATTTTTTAGCAGTACCTACCGGATCAGGCCAATTCCCACTCATCTTACAAATTACCGGAATAGATACTCTTTTTTTTGCAGCCTCAAGCATTGGCAATAGAGTATCTTCTGTATAAGATACCAACTCAATAAAATCTGCCCCTGCTTTTTCACAATCTTTCACTAGAGCTTCGGCTTCTGGTAAAGTATGTCCTACGCTGGCAATAACTACCGCTCCAGCATCTTTGGCCATAGGAATCTCTCTTTTAAACCAGAGATCTGCTTCACTATCGGCCCACTTTTCACAGTTAATCAGGGAATCTTTATTTATCTTGCTTATGTGGCAAACAGAATTTACAGCTGCTTTTAATCTTATTGTTTTAGTAACTACTGCTCCTGCCCCTGCTTGATGAGCCTTAATTAATCCTTCTGCAGCATAAGAAAGAGGACCGGAAGATAAAATAAAGGGACTTTGTAATTTTACTCCACATAATTCTGTAGAGATATCTGCCTTATTTAATCTTTTATTTTCCTCCAATTATTGCACCTCCACAAATTATCGCTTTAATTTAATTTCCAAAATTTTTCCGCAGTAGTTCTAATTTCTGCCTTAATCTTTTCTTCATCAATAGTTAGCAACTCCCCATTCCTTAAAACAAATTTACCATCTATCATTACATCAGTAACATCGTTTGGATTACGGAATAAAATAAGTTGGTCATAAACATTTTTTGAATTAATGGGGGTAGGAGTATCTATATTAATAGCAATTAAATCTGCCAAACAGCCAACTTTAATAAGACCTATATCATCTCTTCCCAAAGCTTTTGCTCCCCCATTAGTTGCCATTTTATATACGTCTTTAGCTGGCATAATCATAGGATTTTGATGGTAAGCCTTATGAATTAAAAAAGCCCCACGCATAACTTCAAAAAAGTTATTGATATAACCATCTGTTCCTAAGCCTGTTTTGATACCTTTTGCTAAAAGAGCAGGGATAGGTGCTATTCCTCCCCCTACCTCACAATTAGATAAAGGCATATGAACTAATCTTACCCCTTTTTCAGCTAAAATATTTATTTCATCAGGTTCTAATTGTACACCCTGGGAAGCAAGAACGTTCGGCCCTAAAAAATTTAATTCATTATAAACTTCTACTGGTCGTTTGCCATATTTCCTTATGCACCAACTTGGTTCATAAATGCTTTCTGATAGATGCATATGAATATCACATCCTAATTCATCAGCTATTTTTTTAGCTTGAATCAAATACCCTTTATCTGCAGTAAAGAGGGTATGTACTGACATAATCCCCTGGACTAATTTACCCGATATATTATTTTTTCTTATAAAATCAGCATTTTCTTTTAAGCCTAACTCTCCATTTTCTTTATTCATTCTCTGGCATGCTTCAAAGGAAATAATTCCTCTCATACCTGCTTTTTGAATTATCTTAGCCTCAATATCCAATGCACCTGGAATAGAGTTAGGACCTTCTAAAACATCCATAAAAGTAGTTATCCCGCTTTTAATCATCTCCACACAAGCCCATTTAGTGGTTATTTCTACTAATTGATGATTAATCCGATTTTCTACATAAGGCCACCAGAAATCTTCTAAAAAACTAGAAAACTCACTGACCATAGTTTCAACGGTAATTCCGTGAGCTAAAACACCATACATATGCATATGTCCATTGATAAAACCCGGTGCTAAAATTTTATTTTTGAAATTAATTATTTTATCACCATATTCTATTTTGATATTTTCATTGGGGGCAACTTTGACTATTCTATTATTTTCTATCATTACTCCCCAATTTGACTTTAAACCATCTTCTAACAGCAAATAATCACTCTTAATTATTGTACTAACCATAATCTTATCCTCTTTATTTTTAACTAATAACCTAAAATAAATGCCTATACTTCATTCATAGCATAAAATTGTATTAACACAAAACCTGTACTTTTACATATGAATTTTTTTAGACATTTTTGCAAGCACCAACTGCATCTTTCAACAATAATGTTCTTTCTCTAAAAGCAATCTGGAAAATATTTTTCACCCATTTTTTATAACTGTTATAATTCAATAAAATCAAAATCAAATTGATATAATTTTAAGATTTACCTATTTTAATAAACCTGTTTTGGCATTAAACTCTTTAATTAATTTATCTATTTTATTTACCTGTTTAATTCTTAGAATATTTTTTTCATTCCCGATCTTCTTATTCGCTCCATCGTGTAAATAAATTATTAGGAATTTTTAAACAATCCATAATTTTCCCAACTACAAAATTTACTAAATCATTTATATTCTGAGGATTACTATAAAAAGCGGGCATTGGCGGTGCAATAACAACTCCCATCCTTCTTAGTTTTAACATATTCTCTAGATGTAGAGCATTTAAAGGCATCTCTCTTGGTGCCAGAAGCAAGAGACGACCTTCTTTTAAAGTAACATCCGCTGCTCTTTCCAATAAGTTAATGGATCTGGCTTGAGCAATTCCTGATAAAGTTGACATAGAACAAGGTACCACAGCCATCCCTTCGGTAATAAAGGAACCACTACTTATAGGACTATCCATTTGATCAATAGGAAGATATTCCATCTTTTCTCTTAAGTCTCTCTCTATAATTTTTGTCTTTCCTATTAAATGCTTAAGTAAATTTTTTTTAATTTCTTTTTTATCTTTTATACCTGTGTATAAATTTATGTTTAATTCTCTTTCTATTATCAACTTTCCCATTTCAGTAATCACTATATATACTTTATAATCTCTTTTTATGAGCTCTTCAATGAGTCTGATTCCATAAATTGAACCGCTAGCTCCACTAATTCCTATAATAAATCGCTTCATACATTTACACCTTCTAAATATATACCTTTATAATATATTTTTTATTATTCTAATAACTTATAAATTAAAACATCACTTCGCAACTCGGGTTCAAAGAATTGCTTTGTTACTTCATGCCCCATATCTTTTAGGGTGCACACAGCCCCTTTGTCCATTCCATCAGTTACTAATATTCTTAACATCTTTATCACCCCTTATAATCCTAAAATTTCATCAATCAGAGAAAGAAGTTCTCTAATTTCAGCAAGAGTCGCTTCTGCCATATGAGCTATTCTAAAAGTTTTTTCTTTCAGTTTTCCATATCCGTTAGAAATCATAAAACCTCTTTCGCCTAATGCTTTATTCAGATCGCCTACGCTAATTTCTCTGGTATTCTTTACACAAGTTACAGTATTGGAAGCAAATTTTTCTTGGGCCAAGAGAACAAATTTTTCTTTTGCCCAGGCCCTTACATAATTAGCCATTTTTGTATGGCGGGCAAAGCGGTTTTCTAAACCTTCTTTGACTATCTTATCTAATTGATAATCAAGAGCAAACATATGAGACAGAGAAGGAGTAGAGGGATATTGATAATCTTTCTTCTGAATACAATTATATATCTGTAAGAGGTCGAAATAAGTCCCTCTGAATTTAACTTTCCTGGCTGCCTCCAGGGCTTTTTCAGAAATAGAGCAAAGAGAAATACCGGGAGGTAAACCTAAACATTTTTGACTGGAAGTTATACATACATCGATGCCTAACTTATCCACTTCTATCTTAGTTCCACCTAAAGAACTTACCGCATCAACACAAAACACTACTTCGGGGTATTTTTTCATCACCTCGGCAATCTCTTCAACCGGATTCATTATTCCGCTGGAAGTCTCATTGTGGGTTATAGTAATAAGGTCATATTTGCCGGTGGCTAAAACTTGATCTACTGATTCCGCAGTGTTAGGTAATCCCCATTCAACTTCAAATTTATCAGCAGGCACATTATTGTCTTCTGCCATGGCAAACCAGCGGTTACCAAAGTTACCACAGGAAAATACTGCTGCCCTCATTTGAGTACAGGAACGAACAGCTCCCTCCATCAGGCCACTACCAGAAGAAGTAGATAATAAAATCTCATTTTGGGTATACATCAGCTTTCTTAGTTTATCACTGATGTTTCTCTGCAGGTTCGAAGCCTCTTTGGTTCGATGACCAATCATGGGAGTAGCCATCTTTTGCAAGGTATCTTCGGTTACATTAACCGGTCCGGGAATAAAAAGTTTTTTGTACATTATTCTTATTCTCCTTCTTGATTATTAATCACTTGATTATTTCGAATTATTTTAATTTAATTTTATAAAATAAAATAATTCTTTATCTTACTTAAATATTTCAGCAAATATTTTGCTACAATCTTGAGCTGAAGCTTGGCGTGGATTATTCTTTATTAAAAACATACTTGCTGCATTTTTGCCATACTCATCTAAATCTGGTTTAACTTTTATCTTTTCCTGAATAATCTTATTTAATTCTAAGTCTTTTTCTAAGTTAAAAACGCATTCAATAGCTTTTTGTGCCATTTCTCTTTTTGATATACCAAAAGTATTAGCCCCTAGTAATTCAGCAATGTAAGCCATTTTAGATTGACAAGCTATTAAATTATATTTCATACCATAAGGTAAAAGAATTGAACAAGCTAAACCATGAGACCAATGAAGATAAGCACAAACTGGGCTTGCAAGAGAATGAACTATACCTAAACCTGCTTGATCCATTGCTAATCCCGCCATAGTACTTGCCACTGCCATATTATGCCTGGCTTCTATATCATTACCATTAGCGTATGTACGGGGCAAGTATTTACCGATTAACTTTATAGATTCAATTGCCAAACTATCGGTAAGAGGATTAGCTCTCAGCCCTAAATAAGATTCAATAGCATGCGAAAGAGCATCCATCCCGGTAATAGCAGTTAGATATGGAGGTAAGGATGTCATTAAGTTCGCATCTACAAGAGCTATTTTAGGAAATATTTCTTTAGCATTTATTCCCTTCTTAATATTTCTACTAGTAATTACTGAAACCCCAGTTACCTCACTACCAGTACCAGCTGTAGTAGGAATTGCAATTAGAGGCAAAGGATGATTTTCAAAAGGACGATTATTCCACTGATAGTCTTCTAATGAGCCTTCATTAGTAGATAAACAACAAGCTACTTTTGCTGCATCAATTGTACTTCCTCCTCCCAAAGCTATTATTTGTTCAAATTTATTTTTTTTAATAAGGGAAGTTATTTTATTAACTATTTTTTCATCGGGATTTGGTTTTATATCAGTATATACATCAACTTTAAACTTTTTTTCCAATAGGGTATCTCTTACTTTATCAACTATTCCCGCCTTAAGCACACCCTCATCAGTAACAATCAAAGTGCTTACATTAGGATTTAAAAAGCAGTATAACTGAAGATAAATTCCTGGCTCAGCCACAATCTCTGTTGGTAAATTAAACGTCATTTTCATTATTTTTCCCCCTTCTTATATTTATAAATAATATCTAAATTATTAATACAATTTAAATTTAAATATAATTATTTAGGTCAACTTTTTTATATACAACCTTTTCTAAATTCTTCTTTTCTTCCCAAAGAGTAGCATCTATTCCCATTTTAGTTTGAACCCCTTGCTCATCACTCGCAGGATCTAATTCATGACCTTGCGAATAAGGTATATAAAAAATATCTTTCTTGGGATCAACCCGAGTAGAAAGAGCCCACATTATTTCAGCGGGATTATATATATCAACATCGGGATCTACTACAATAACATTCTTTATATTTACATGGCTAGTCATCGCTGCTATGGCAACATTTTTTGCTTCTCCCGGATTTTTCTTTTCCAAGGAAATAATAGCTAAAAATCCAGAACCGTAAGGAGGTATATACACATTTTTTACATTTTTAGAAACATAAGTAGTAAATTTCTTTAAAAGAGGTTCGCGAGGTAGTACATTACCTAAATTAATATGTTCAAAAGACCCTCCATTTAAAGTTTGCCAAATAGGATTATTACGATGACATATAACTTTCACCTTAAATACTGGACTTTTAGATATATTTCCATAATGCCCAGTAAATTCAGCTAATGGCCCTTCATCTTCCCGTACTTTAGGAATTATTTCTCCCTCAATTACAAATTCAGCATTTGCTGGAACATAAATATCACAACTATAGCATTTTGCAACCTCAATTGCTTTTCCTCTTATTCCACCAGCTATTTCTATCTCGTCTCCCTCATATCTAATTCCAGCAGCTATCATTATTGTTGGGTCAACACCAACGACTACAGCTATTGGTAAGGGTTTATTGGCGGCTTCTGCTTTATCTAAAAACTCTTTCAAGTGTCTCCACTCATTAATCATAATCCCTGTCTTATTATTACTTTTAATATGTAAGCGTTGGAAAGAGAGGTTCTGACGTTTATTATTAAAATCTTTAGAAACCGTTACACCAGCAGTGATAAATGGGCCCCCATCCTTAGGAGCATGAATAGGAATAGGAATTTTATTTAAGTCAACTTGTTCTTCAGTTAAAATATTTTCTTTAAATGGAGGGTTGTCTATTATTAGTGATTTTATTGGATTACTTAAAGCATGTTCCAATTTTTCAGATATTTCATCTACTTTACATCCTAAGGCAAGAGCAATCCTTTTATGACTTGCTAAAAGCCCCCCAACTACTGGTATTGAATATCCTTTAATTTTAGAAAAATAAATTGCCTCGCCTTCTACCTTTTCCAAGGTTGCTAAAATGCTACCTAATTCCCACTTTAAATTTACTTCCCTATCAATGGTTATTAGCTGGTTGTTATCTTTTAATACTTTCAAAAAGCTACGTAAATCATTAATTTCTCCCATCGAAACAGTCTCTCCTTATAAAATATTATAAATCTGAAAAGATTCCATCCAATTCTTCATCACTTATATCCCAAGTTAAGTTAAAAGGAGGTAATCTTTCTTCTTTAAAGAAATCAGGAATACGATTATCTTTTTCTCTTATCCCGGCAGTTTGATTATATTTCATTTCTAACAATATAGTTGATTTCCCTATTTCATTGATATATTCTGGTTCTAATTCTAATCCATATAAACTATTTAATAATGCTACAATTATATCCGGATGAGATGCCGTTGCTGCCATCAAAAAAACACACAAACCCAAAGAATCGTATGCGGCACGGCTAATTTGCATTAATCGTGAAATTTTAACCTGATCTTTTTTATTGTGATGATCTATGGGCATAAAGATAGTTAATCCAGCAGTATGGTCAGCCCCCATAGGTGACGTGGCATAAGTAACCCCTGTGCCCTTTACAGCACGAGGATCATAGGCTGACATACATTGATTTTTCACTACCGGAGAACGTCTTACATTTAAAAATTTTGCCGTAATTCCTGTTCCCATTCCTACCATTCGGCCTCTCCATTTATTTTTAGGCACTTCTTTCAATATATTAATAAAGTCTTTGGCATCACCAAACTTTACTAACCCTGCCTCAGCCATTACACCTAATGCTCCCCCGGTTTCAATAGTATCAAGCCCATAATCATTACAAATATAATTAATTTTAGCCACTTCATCTGGGTCTGAAATACCTAAATTGGAACCAATTAAACCTAATGTCTCATATTCTAATGGTGCAACAATTTCTTTTCCTTTTATGTCTGGATAAACATTTGAACATTGAATTAGACAACTCCCCATGCAGGCTTCGGTATTTTTCCCATCTCCACCACGATTTTTAATTAAATTATGAATATTTTCCCCGGAAAGATTTTCTGCTCCATCAAATTGTCCCCTGCTAAAGTTAAAAGTGGGCAAAGCGCCTATTCTTTGAGTGTCCATAACGGTTGAGGCAGTCCCATACTCAGCCAAAACTTTAATTCGTTCACATTCATTAATTATTTTATGATATGCTTTGCGTGCAGCTTTAAATTTTTCGCTATTAATTTTATGATTTTTATATGTTCCTTTTTTGCCAAGCAAAATCCCTTTTACCTTTTTGGAGCCCATTACTGCTCCAAGTCCACCCCGAGCAGCCATTCGACTAGGTCGATTATACAAATCAGTTATAGCTAAACCAGAATTGACAAATTTTTGCTCACCGGCTTGCCCAATAGTTATTAAACTATATTTATTCCCAAACTTTTCAAAAAGTTTTTTTGCAGTAGCATAATTACCTAATCCAATGTATTCATCAGCAGAAATAAATTCAACTTCATCTTCTTCTATTTTAATCAAATACCAATTATCTTCTTTGATGATTCCCTCTAATATTATAGCCCTTAATCCCGTTTTTGCCATTGAATTAGCAAAAGTTCCCCCGCTATTACTTTCTTTAATTCCTCCAGTTAAGGGACTCTTTGCACCTATTGAAATACGACCGGCACTAGATATTCCCAGACCAGCAAGAGGACCATTGCTGATAATTAATTTATTTTCAGGCCCTAAAGGATAGCATTGAGGATTGACTTCTTTGCTCATTAAGTTAGCTATTAATCCTCGCCCTCCAATCGTTAATAATTCTTTAGATAATTTCTCATATTTCACTGTCTTTTTGTTAAGATTAACTCTTAATAATTTCATTTATTGCCCTCCGTATCTTTCGTTTTCGGTTCACGAACAACCTGGACGGCAGTATAATCAACTATTCCGCCAATTGCGACGTGTGGCTTTTTAACTGTCACCTTTACTTGATTAACAGGATAACTCTTAATAACCTCATCTGCAATTCTTTGTGCAATTCTTTG
>Ga0307379_10013613_pt1 | contig 10531 bp, 10 predicted proteins | sample UN2MG_FD_202237 | JGI IMG/M metagenome (GOLD analysis project Ga0307379, IMG submission 202237) | Soil microbial communities from Risofladan, Vaasa, Finland - UN-2 | ecosystem: Environmental > Terrestrial > Soil > Coastal area > Acid sulfate soil | place: Finland: Risofladan, Vaasa | collected... | reverse complement strand
GTAACCACACGGACTTTCCCCGACATGCATCCGGTTTTTAATGTCACAAACATGGGCTCCATTGATGCACTCGGACAGTTACGGGACTGCACATGATTTCACGGGCAAAGTTGTTTGACACGGATCACCTGGTTAAACAGCATAAAGGAAAATAGGAATGATACATCAGATTTCGAAAATTGCTTTGTTGGCTGCTATCGGAATGGCGGGGTTGCACCTCACTGTTGCGATACCGGCCCAGGCGCAGGATTCCGCTGAACCGACGGCTGAAAGCGCAAAGCTCTATAAGGGTCGACCGTATTCACCCTATGCCGAACGCAAGTTTCCGACTGATGTCTACTTTGGCGACACGCACGTGCACACAGCTTTGTCGGCGGATGCCGGAGGTGGCGGTACAAGGCTGTTACCCCGCGATGCCTATCGTTTCGCCCGCGGCGAGCAGGTAACATCGAATACCGGTCAGCCCGTGAAGCTTCGTACACCGTTCGATTTTTACATGATTACCGATCATAGCGACGGAATGGGGGCCATTGTCGATATCCTGAAAGGCGCGCCGAACATCGTCGCCGATCCTGTTGGCAAAAAATTCTACGAGGCCTTCGCCAAGGGGGGTGATTCCGCCGGTCAGGCGGCGAAGCAGATGACCGCGATGTTTGCCCAAGGCAAAATACCAGAAGCCATGAACTACCAGCCCGGCAATCCTGCATACAGGGCAACCTGGGAAGATATTGTCAAAGCCGCTGAAGAATTCAACGATCCCGGTAAATTCACCACATTCTTTGCGTTTGAGTGGACTTCATTGGTCAACGGCAACAACCTGCACCGTAACGTGATTTTCCGGGACGAGGCTGATAAGGTGCTGCAGATCGTACCCTACACGACGACTCCGCCGATCGGCAGTCGCGATCCACGCGACCTGTGGAAGTGGCTCGAAAGTTATGAAGAGAAAACCGGCGGGCAGGTGCTTGCGATTCCCCATAACGGCAACCTGTCGAACGGCATGATGTTCTCCATTGTCGATGACTTCGACGGTGGCAAGCCTCTCGACGCCGAGTACGCCCAGACTCGTGCCAAATGGGAGCGGCTTTACGAAATTACCCAGATCAAGGGCGATGGCGAAGCCCATCCATCCCTTTCGCCTAACGATGAATTCGCCGATTTCGAAACCTGGGACGCTGGCAATCTCGATCTTAGTAAGAAGAAGACACCCGGCATGCTGCCGCACGAATATGCCCGCTCAGGTCTCAAACTTGGCCTGGAGTTGGAAGCAAAGCTTGGGGCCAACCCATTCAAATTCGGAATTGTAGGTGCCAGCGACACGCATACCGGTCTGACGACTCCCGACAACGACAACTTCTTCGGCAAGTTCACCCAATATGAACCGAACCCGCATCGCGCGACACATGTCTCAAGGAAGCATGTGGAAGAAGGTGGTAAGGATCTGTATTCCTGGCAATATATTACGTCTGGTCTGACGGCGGTCTGGGCCACTGAAAACAGCAGAACAGCGATCTGGGATGGTATGCAGCGCCGCGAGGTCTACGGCACGACGGGACCCAGGATGCGGGTGCGGTTTTTTGGCGGGTTTGATTTTTCTGCCGACGATGCAAGGAGCCGCAACCTGGCCGAGGTCGGTTACAGAAAGGGAGTTCCGATGGGGAGCGATCTTTCAACTGCACCTGACGGCAAGGCAGCAAGCTTCCTGGTCTACGCTCTTCGCGACCCTGAAGGCGCCAACCTTGACAGGGTCCAGATCATCAAGGGCTGGCTCGACAGAGACGGCAAGGCGCAGGAGAAAGTTTATGACGTTGCGTGGTCTGATAACCGCCAACCAAGCGCAAACGGCAAACTGCCACCAGTCGGCGACACGGTCGATTTGTCGGTCCCGAGCTGGACCAATACGATTGGCGCTGCGGAACTGGGCACAGTCTGGCAGGACCCCGATTTTGATCCTGAGCTGAAGGCGTTTTACTATGCCCGCGTGATTGAAATCCCGACCCCGCGCTGGACTGCCTATGATCGGGTCAAATTCAATCTTGACCTGCCAAAGGACATCACCCTCAAGACACAGGAACGCGCCTATTCATCGCCGATATGGTACACGCCCGGCAGATGAGCCGATGTTGCATTTGGGCCGCGCAGAAATCAACTTGACGGTACCCGACAAAGTCATAATCGGGTAACAGGAACACTTCACGTTACGTTCAGAATTGACAACTGCGACCCAAACAACACGGAGACATTCATGAAACGATTTGCATTGTACCTGGTCCTGGCGCTCATTCCGCAGACCGCGCTCGCGGCTGAGAAAGTGACGGGAACCGACTTCTTTGTCGTGGAACAGGAGGACTGGGAGACCGGTGACGATGCCGGCTTCTGGATATGGCACGGCAAGGGAGTGTCCCAACCGCATACGGGTCCGCTGGAGTCGGAAGCCATCGATTGCCACGGCGCCGGTTTCTGGGACGACGACAAGTACTGGGGCGAAGGCATTTGCGTTCACGGCGAGGGTGACGACACACGCACGAGCAGCTGGAAAAAGGCAAAGGGCGAGGAAAGGGGCCAATGGAAAATTCTGACCGGCACCGGCAAGTACGAGGGGATGACCGGCCAGGGCACCTACAAGTCAACACCATTGGCCGGAGACTATCAGGTCAGCGAGGTTGAGGGCGAAATCACGATGGGGCAGTAGAGTTATGGACCCTGTGATGGATCAAATGACAACCAGCATGATTTGATCCGCTTGAATTGAATCTGCATTTTGGAAGGAAAAGGATTGATGCGTAAACGAGTATTACTACCCGTCCTATTGGGACTGTTGTGTTTCCCGCTGACGGGGTTGAACATCGACAAGGCGCGTGCTGCCGTTTCGCCCCTGGCCGGTGAAACAGCCGGTACAGCAGACAACACTGCAGTGAAGGACAAAGGCATACAATATGCCCGAGGCGGCGGACGTGGGGGCCGCGGCGGTGGTCGTGGCGGCGGCGCCCACCGGGGCGGAGGCGGTCACAAGAATGTCAATCGCGGCGGAAACCGCAGTCATAATGCAAATCGCAATACCAACCGTAACCGGAACGTAAACAGGAACCGGAACGTAAACAGGAACCGGAACGTAAATCGCAATGTGAACCGCAATGTGAACGTTAATGTCAGGCATCGCGGTTACGGCTGGAGGGGCGCGCGCTGGGGTGCAGTGGCGTTTGGTGTCACCATGGGTACCGCGATCATTGTGGCGGCGAATACGCCTCCTTACCCGCCAGATCCTTCATTGTGCTGGACGTGGAGCAATTCGGCGTTGACCAGAGGTTACTGGTATTACTGCTCCGGTCCCTGACCGGCTCCTTTTAATACCATGGCTGGCGGACGGCGATCTTGTTGCAAGGACAGAACAATTGCCAGCCAGAAATCAACTACGCGCTCAGCAGCAAAAAGCTGTCTGCTCGTCTAGGAACAGCACGGATCGAAGCCTTAATGGCGGGTATCCAGATGTAAAGTATGGAAAGGGAATTCTATGATTTTTGAAACGCTTAAGCGCCAGGCCCAGCTGACATTGCTGGGCGCCGGATTGGTGCTGACGTCATTCACTGCAGGCCATGCGCAAGACTCCGTAGCCGAAATGGTGCTTGAAGACTGTGAAGTGGAAATTCACGATTATTGCGAATGGGTAACTCCCGGAAGGGCGCGGATCGCCGCGTGTCTTTACGCCCACAACAACAAACTGTCTGAGCAATGTGCGGTCTCACTGCGTGTTGGTATTGTACAGTTCAAGATGATCCTGGCAGCCGTAGAGCAAGTGAAAGCCCAGTGCCAGGTCGACCTTGACAGGTTTTGCGATGGCGTCGAGGTTGGCGGCGGCAGAGTGAACCGTTGCCTGGCCGACAACCATGACAAGCTGAGCGAATCCTGCAGAACTGCCTATGACGAGGCAAAGGAAGACCTCAAGTAGAATGCCCCCGCTATATGCATAGGTTGGACCGGACTGGTCCGGCCAATGCAAGGGCTGGGGCAGCGGCAATGAGTGCCGCGGTGACTGAAAAAATTGCAAAAAAATTTGTCTTCAATGGTTCTTGATTCTCTGTTTCTTCGGGTTGGCAGCAGCAGTTTTGCTGCTGCTTGGGCACTTGTCTAGCTGGGCGGCGTGTACCAGATGGGTGAAGTCCAGGCCCGCTCCTGTATAGTTGACGGCACATTTTCCAGAAGCGGCAGGCCGTTCCTGACGGCATCGTAGGTGGTCCACCGCGGTGTAGGTATTTCCAACACGCGAACATAATAAAGCGCCGGTTGAGAGGAATCGAAGTCATCGTCGGTCCAGTGACCGGTCAACTGCGGTGCACCAATGTTGTTCGTGTAGCTGGCCGTCGTCAGATCGACCGTACTGCCTATCGCAGCGAGCTTGCCGTTTCCATCAAGCTGGCGGTTGCCTGACCACACTACATCGATAATGCGCTCCTGCGGTTCTCCGGCCGCATTAACCCATCCCTTGATGATCTGAATTCGGTCGAGATGGGCGCCATCCGGATCTTTCATCGCATGGACAGTAAACGAAGGTGCTCCGGTTAACCCAGCGAGGGTTCCGCCCATCGGCACGCCTTCGGCGTAACCGCGCTCAACCAGTTCCACCGGGTCATTTGCCGGCGCCAGATCCGCGCCGGCGAAGAAACGTGGTTTGATGCGAGTTCCCGAGGTTACAAAGGTTTCGCGTGCGGCCATTGCATCGTAGATGGCTCCGCGTGTGTTTCTGGTTGCCCAGACACCGGCAATCGATCCCGGATTGGCTTCCGGTCCCTTGATCCATCCATCGATCTCGCCCGTGCGCCGGTCCGCTACCAGACGGTCAGCCACGCCATGACTACCACTGTAGTTGTTCTCGACCACATCACTGGGAGTTCCGTTGTGGTTGTCCGTGCCGCCGACAAAGCCAAGCTTGTAAGGGTTCTCTCCGAGATCCCTCTGGTAAGCAAGACCCTTGGTTACCGCCCAGCGGACAAAGTTCTGTTTCCTGAATGTCCGCTCACTATAGGTCGCAAGGCTTGGCGCATTCTCGAAGTCAGCAAATTCGTCGGCCGGCCATAGTGATGCGACCACCTCGGAGTTGCCCTTGATCTGCATCATCTCGATCAGAGGCTCCCATTTCGAGCGGTTCTTAGCATAAGCTGCGTCGATCGGCTTGCCGGAATTGTCGACCGGCTCAAACATTTGCCCCTTGCTGCCATTGGAATTGTGCGGAATGGCGAGAAGCTTCGCGCCACCAGCCTCCTGCTCGGCCATCCAGGCCCAGAGTTTTTCTTCATCCTGAGAGTCGAGCGCCGTGAACGGAATGTCCGGCACCACGGCGTCCCGGAAGATAACGTTGCGATGCATGTTTCCACCGTTGGGAGCAGAGGTCCATTCATAGCCGATCAGCGTAGTAAATTTGCCCGGCTCGTAATGCTGGTTTGCAGCCTTGATCGAGTACTCCTTCCACGCGCTCCTGGTAGTTTCCGGGCCGGCATAGAACGGTGGATGAGTTGGATTTGCGGAACGGTTGTTCTTGACGACGTACTTCAAAAACCACTTGCGCTGCTCGTCGGCGTTGTTCAGTCCGCGCAGCTGGACAAGTGCCTCCTGGTAGTGTCCTGGCGCGGTTTCAACCTGTGTTGAATACATCTCTCCCAGAAACTCGGCATGATCTGTGACCGCAGCAAAGTCGAGTGGTTTCCTGATGTTGTGGATCTTGTTGTTGAGGGCAACGTCTTCGCCCTTGGCAAAGCGATAGGCATCGAAGGGTGTAAGTCGGCCGCCACCAATATAGGCGTCAAGGGAGAACGAGGTGTGCATATGCGTTTCGCCGAAATAGGCATCCTTCAACGGATTCTCCGGTACAGCGGCTTCGCGGGCCGTCAGCTCGGTGACGCTCTGTAGATCTGGAGTGAGCATCTCGGCTGCGGCTGAACCGCTAACCCAGTTTGCGCTGACGGCTGCAATTATTGCCAAAGCAGACGCTGCCGCCAGATTCGAAAAACAGGGAAATCCTGTCATCGCAGTACAAGCCAAAATTCCGGTTTTTCTCATTGCGATTTCTCCAGTTCTCTGCAGTTTCTCATCAACAGTTGCAAGATCCCGCCTGTGCTTCCGGCTTGAAATCACTGAAGCGAAATGCGGCTGCCCGCTTTTCCTGTCCGGGCATTGTACGGGACGAGTCAGTTAACGTCTTTGAAGTTGTTACGGCTAGAATTTCCCTTTATGGTAGCGAGTGTGGAGGCACAAGATGTCAAAACGCTAGGTTGATCGCTCCCCAGAAGATGTCTCCCTCAAACCGGCGTTTGGCGCCGAATTCGTGGGTATACTTGGCCTTGAGTGACGTTGGAATTCCGCCAATTTTCGTGCGATAGGTCACAATCGGACCAATGCCGAAGACACGCGCCTGCAGGCTTTGTGCGTCTACCTGCATCTTGAAGTTGTCTGCCCCTGACCCGCTGTCTTCGCCCAATTGCTGATAGAAATAGCCAGCAGCCCCGATCGCCACTCCGGCCGGGAGATTCTGCATGATAGCTCCTTCAAAGCTGAGCTCAGGCGCATTCTGCCAATCAGTGGCGGTATTACGCGTACTAAACCCGATCCCGAGCGAGCCCGAGACTTCCAGCCCGGCTGCCGGGTCAAAATAGGTCGCATTGAGCGTCGGCATGAACATCCATTTGTTCTTGCCAAAATTGAGCAGGTTGTCGACCTTGGGCGGCGCAAGGCTGATCTCTGCGGAATCATACTCACCGGTGGGCATGAAGACAGACACGCCGAAACTGTAATGCAAATTACCCTCATGCCAGCCTATGACCGGGGTAATGGTGAGGTCGCCGAAGCCCGCGTCCTCGTCCTTAAAGCCGTCAAACGGAGCTGCTCCTGGCAGAAACTGGCCTGACACGTTGCCGGTAACAACCGGGATTGATATCACGACTCCCAATGTGCCGTCGAGGAGTTGCCCTTCAAAGAAGTGGGCAATATCCGTCTTGTTGATGTAGACACTGGTTTGCGGACTGGTAACCGGAACGCCGGATAGTGAAAGCACCGGCGCAGTGCTGTCGACGAAAACGGAGTTGTTGGTGATATAGGTACCTGGCGGCGGCACGACGCCCGCCAGTGAGTCCCTGCTGCCAAGTAGATAGGCGCCTAACCCACCTTCAATCGCCCAGGCCGTCCCGCTTGCCTGCATGACCAACAGACTGGCCGCCAATCCTACGATCCTGCGCATCTCTTCTCCAATTCCAGGCCATTAAAGACGACAGTAGCAGAGCTGTTTTGGCAAAATGTGCATCTACGGACATTTCGAAATGTGATCCGGAGATGGAAACTGGCAAATTCCAGGTCGGAAGCAAGCACAATAATACCCGGAAACGGAGTGTCGGTAGCCGAAGCCTCGCAACACCGCTTCGCAAGTCACAATTGCCTTCCGGCAGAGGTTCGTGCTGAACCGCGGGCTCTCATCTTGAGCGCCAAAGACAGCAGGATTGTCGATTCAAGAATAAAATACACAATCAAAAAGCTGACAAAACTACCTTCAGGAATGATGGGTACACCAACCAGAACGGCGATACCTACATTGCGTGCCGGAAACTCGATCATGACGGAATTGCGGTCAGTTGCAGGAAACGGCCGGGAAACCACGAAGCCGACCAGAAAGGCACCCAGTGTGAACCCGATAGCGAACAATCCCGTCTTTGCAACATTTGCCAGGAATTCAGGCCAAATTGCCCAGGAGGCAAGCAACAGAGTTGCAACCATCAGCAGTACTGACAGGCGGGTAAAGATTGTTTGCCATCGCTGAACTCTATGCCCGAAACGCTTTACCAGGGCCAGTCCGGCCGCCAAAGGCAGCCACACCAGGATCATGAGTTGGATGACTATCTGGCCGGCAGGCAGTCTAGGCGCCGTGTGTTCGAGATTCAGCACAAAGACGGCAATTGCAACAATTGCAGGAACGGTAAAAGGGGACAATACTGTCGACACGGAGGTCAGAGAGACCGAAAGAGCGACATTTCCCCGCGCGAGAAACACAAAATAGTTGGAGATATAGCCGCCAGGGCATACGGAAAGTATTATGATGCCAGTAAGTAGCTCGTCACCAGCCGGCAGCGCAGCGGCCAATGCGATTGCCAGCGCGGGTAACAACACCAATTGTGATACAGTAGCGGTCAATACAATGAGTGGGCGTTGAAAAACCCGCACAAAATCGTCCAGGCTCAAACCCAGGCCAAGTGTCAGTGTCATGAAAAAGAGATTAAATGGCACCAACCAATCAGTGACAAAGGATATCAGTTTCATTGATCATCTTCTCCCTGCCGCAAAGGACAGTTATGGACCAATTTTCGGGGTCACACAGCCAGCTTTTCCGTAGCATTGTTTGTAGCGGCCTTGCCGGTTCATGCAAGCCGCCGGATCAACCTGGCTTCTTCCCAAATTCAGCTGGCGCAACAATCGTGCAGAGTGTGTTTTGATCGTGAGTTTGAGGGGTAGAGGCAAAAACAGCGATGACAGCCGAATGCGCTTTGAGGAGGCTGTTTGCAACCGCGGCTGGTTGAGTGAACAGCCGGAACCTTTCCGCAAAGAGTTGCTGCAACACTGCAAGCTGCGCTCGGTTGCCCGTGGCAATTCCATTTTTCACGCCGGAGATAGTACGATGGACCTCTACGGGGTCGCCAAAGGAGCCCTGATGGTTGAGATGCCCCAGGCAGACTCGGGACTGCTTGATGTTCATCTTTCCACATCAGGTCATTGGCTGGGCGGGTTTGCGCTGGTCACCGGTAATGACCGGTTGAGCACCATCAGAGCTGTTTCGGATTCACACATTTTTGTGCTGCCTCGCTCAGCCTATAAAATGATGATCACTTCGCATCCGGATTACAACAGCAATTTCCTGAAGCAGCTGGAACTCGAGTACAGGCTCATCTTGCGTTCGGGACTGGACCTCCTGATCCGTAATCCCCGCGCACGCATGATCGCGCGACTGCTGACCCTTGCCGGTCTCAACGGCAATTCTGTCAAGCATAGGACAATCGATCTGCTTGTCACCCAGGAACAGATGGCAACAATGAGCTGCCTGTCCCGGAAGAGTTCGCACGCCTACATGAAAGAGCTGCAAAATGCCGGCATCTGTGAGGTCTATTACGGCGGCATCACAATTGTCCGTCCAGATATGCTGATTCAGGTTTTTCGTGAATACTCCACCGACTAGGTGTTTAGTCCCACGAAGTGATGGTTAGGTTCTGAGATGAACCTTCTTGGTTCATTTGTCCAGCATTTGACTATGTGCTCAACCGGTGTGAGGCCTTTGAGCGTCTTCAGGCGTTTTGCGAAGTTGTAGGCGGTGCCGAAAGCCTCAAGGTGTTCCTTCAGTTGAGCGTGGGTGTCGTAATAGTACCGCTTCACGGTAGCCTCTTTCAGTGTCCGGTTCATGCGTTCTGCCTGTCCGTTGGTCCACGGATGGTTCAGCTTGGTGAGACGATGCTCGATGCCGTTCTCGCCGCAGACCCGGTCGAAAATGTGCACGCCTGAGTGCCTGTCACAGGCCCGGTTGGTGAACTGGATGCCATTGTCGGTGAGAATGGTGTGGATCTTGTAAGGCAAGGCCTTGACCAGGTCGCTCAGGAACCGGGCAGCAGCCATCTTGCCCGCCTTTTTCACCAGGCGCACAAAGGCGAACTTCGATGTGCGGTCAATGGCCACGAACATGTAAAGCTTGCCTTCAGCCGTGCGCAGCTCGGCGATGTCGATGTGAATGTAGCCGATGGGGTAGTTCCTGAACTTCTTCCTGGGCTTGTCGCCTTCGACCTGAGGCAACCGGGAAATGCCGTAGCGCTGGAACAGCCTGTGCAGGGCGGATCGGCTCAGATGCGGGATCGTTTCCTGCAGAGCATAGAGGCAATCGTCCAGTGCAAGGAGCGTGTACTTGCGAAAAGCTAGCCGTTTGACAAGCGTGTCGAGATAAGATCACGCAGCATAAGGCAAGAATGCCCCAGTGTTGTCGTGTGTGCCCTTGGCCGGTGCATCAAAGTTCGTCAATCATTCGGTTGATTCAACGCCGGACTGTGGTCCGTGACTTTGAAAGCGGGAGATACGACTAATGTTCACTGGGCTGCGCAAATCCACTGCTACGGGCATTCTGGCTTTTGCAATATTTCTATGCAGTCCAGCATACCTAACGGTCGCCCAGTCGAGCGATAACGGTCAAGCAGAGCAACGGGCACAGATAGACCCGCAGGCGATGGACCTAATCCTTCGTTCGGCCCAGTTCCTGGCTGATCAGAACACCATGTCGTTCAATTGGTTCGTCAGCTATGATGAGGTGATCGACGACCGAGAAAAGGTCACCCTGATGCGCAGCGGTTCCAACCTGCTGGTGCGCGACAAGGGATTCTTCTCCAGTGCCGAGGGCGAGAACGGATTGCGGGAGTGGCACTATGACGGGACACAGGTCACCTACGCAGCGCCGCTTGAAAAGTATTACGCTACCAGTGAGTTCAAGAATGGGTTCGATGCTCTAGTTGATGCCGCACGAGAA
>Ga0307379_10013612_pt1 | contig 10531 bp, 9 predicted proteins | sample UN2MG_FD_202237 | JGI IMG/M metagenome (GOLD analysis project Ga0307379, IMG submission 202237) | Soil microbial communities from Risofladan, Vaasa, Finland - UN-2 | ecosystem: Environmental > Terrestrial > Soil > Coastal area > Acid sulfate soil | place: Finland: Risofladan, Vaasa | collected... | reverse complement strand
AAATGATAGTCCCACACATTCTCGAGCAGCATGGTCCGGGTTACCACTTGGCCTGCGTGTTTCATCAGATATTCGAGCAAGCGAAACTCACGAGGCTGCAACATAATGGCTTCGCCGGCCCGCGTCACCTTGTGGGATAGGCGGTCGAGTACGAGGTCGCCGACCACAAAGCGCGTCGAGCCCTCCTCCGGCGAGGTCCGCCGGGCCAGGGCCTCGATGCGGGCCAACAGTTCGCTGAAGGCATATGGTTTGGTGAGATAGTCGTCGCCCCCGGCCCGCAGGCCTTTGACCCGGTCGTCCACCTCGCCGAGCGCGCTCAAGATCAGCGCAGGTGTCCGGATCTCCTCGGTCCGCAGCGACTTGATGACCTCGAGCCCATCGCATTTGGGTAGCATGCGGTCGACGATCAACACGTCGTAGGCGTTGGATCTGGCGAGATCGAGCCCGGTCTGGCCATCTGCCGCATACTCGGCGACGTGCCCGGACTCTTTGAGTGCCCGCTTGAGGAAAGCTGCGGTCTCCTGATCATCCTCGATCACTAGAACGCGCATATCGGCGGACTTTCCTGACAACGGTGTCGCTCGGCTGGAAAAAAGGGCGGGCAGCGCAGCGGGGGGAAACCGCGCCGCCCTCCGGCGTCGAAGGCTCTAACTCAAGCCTTCTTCAGTGAAAGCGCCACGAAGCGCGTCTGATCGCCGGTTTTGACTTGCATGAGGACCTTGACGGTATCCTTGTCCGTCGTGGAGGCGGCCATGGCCTTTTTGACCCCGGCCGCAACGTCGCCCGGTTCGGACACGGTCACGCCCGCGACCTGCAGGATGATGTCGCCGGGCTTCAGGCCCTTGTCGGCGGCGTCACTCGAGGGATCGACCTCGGTGATGACGACACCCTCTTCGCCGGCGCCCGGGAACTTCACCGCCGGGGCAAGCGACAGGCCGAGATCCTTCATCTGCTCGCCGGAGTCGCCAGGCTTGTCCTCTTCAAGAGACGCCAGCTTCTTGGCGCTCGGGAAGGCTCCAAGCTTCATGTCGACCACGCGCTCATCGCCGTAGCGGACGATGGAGAGCTTGACCTGGGAGTCGGGCTCGAGCTCGGCGATCTTGCGGGCGAGGTCCCGGGAGTCCTCGACCTCGGCGCCGTTGACCCCGACGATCACGTCACCGGCCTTGATGTCTTCCTTGGCCGCCGGGCCGTCCTCGGTCACCTTGGTGATCATGGCGCCCTTGGGCTCTTTGAGACCGATCGAGTCGGCGATGTCGTCGTTGACGTTCTGGATCACCACGCCGAGCCAGCCGCGATCGACGCTGCCATGGCTCTGCAGTTCGGTGACCACCTGCTTGACGAGCGCCGCAGGCACGGCGAACGCGATGCCGACATTGCCGCCCGAGGGCGAAAAGATGGCGGTGTTCACACCGACGACGTTGCCGTCGAGATCGAAGCTCGGGCCACCCGAGTTGCCGCGGTTCACCGCCGCGTCGATCTGCAGATAGTCGTAAGGCCCTGAGCCGATGTCGCGGTTATGCGCCGAGATGATACCGGCGGTGACCGTGCCGCCGAGGCCAAACGGATTGCCCACAGCCAGCACCCAATCGCCGACGCGCGGGTCCTTGGTCGAGAAGTTCACGAACGGGAAGGATGTCTTCGTCTTGTCGGTGACCTTGAGCAAAGCCACATCGGTGCGCGGATCGGTGCCGACGAGCTTGGCCGAGAATTTCTCGCCGTCTTCCATCGTCACCGTGATGTCGTCGGCGTCTTCAACCACATGGTTGTTGGTCACCACATAGCCGTCCTCGGAGATGAAGAAGCCGGAGCCTTGCGCCAGGCTCGGGGTCGGCTTGGACGGACCCTGCGGCATGCCCTTCTTGAACTGCTTAAAGAAGTCGTAGAGCGGATTGTCCTCCGGCAAGTCAGGCATGCCAGGAATCGGCGAATCGTTCTCGGCGACCTTCGCCTCGCCCTTGACGTTGATGCTGACCACAGCGGGGCTGACCTTGGCGACAAGGTCGGCAAAGGTGAGCGGTGCATGGCCGAAAGGAGTCTCGATTGTCTGCGCCGGCTGGGCTGTCTCGGCAGCCGCGAACGGCACAACGTTCCCGAGCGTCAATCCCAACGCGCCGGTCGCGATCAGGGCAGCAGCGGCGAGGAGCGCGGGCTTGCGGGTCAGCTTCCGCACTCGCGGGCTCTCATTCGCGGCAGGGCTCTGGTCAGTGTTCATTAGTCGTCACCTCTCTCCTGAGAAGGAAAAATCCCGTTGATCGTGCCTAGCCCCGATCTCTCCAGGGGCAGACGCTTACATATAGGCCTTCGCCAATTACGCCGCGGTTTCGGCGGGATTAAATTTCGGTAAGGTTGAGGCCGGCGAACACACTGGCTTTCAGGGCGTTCACGGGGCTTCGTAGCGGCTGTCCTCGCGGCTTGTCAGCCCTCGCCCATGATCCGCTTCAAGCGGCGCTTTTCGTTGGCGGTCAGTGGCTTGGGCTTCTCCGCCACCGCGCGCCGGCGATAGGCGATGACGATGCCGGCAAATGCCATGAGAAGCGCGAGCGGCGTGGCGAACCACAGCAGCCAATTATGCGGGGTGAAGCGCGGCTTCAGCAACACGAACTCGCCATAGCGCGCCACCACGAAATCGATGATCTCCGTGTCCGAATCGCCCGCCTTCAGCCGTTCGCGGACGAGCACCCGCAAGTCCTTGGCCAAAGGCGCGTCCGAATCGTCGATCGACTGGTTCTGGCAGACCAGGCAACGCAAGCCCGCCGACAGCGCCCGGGCCCGCGCCTCGAGCGCCTGATCTTGCAAAATCTCGTCGGGCTGAACCGCGCCGGCGGGACCGACCGCCACCAGGCCGATCGCGCAAGACAACAGCACGGCGACAAAAGACCGGCGCAAGGACATCGTCACGGCGCCGCCCTCACTTGGCCGCCGTGGCGGTCGCCAACTTGGGCCGCGCCCGTTTCGGCGCGCCGACCCGCAAGCGGCGGTCGGACAGCGACACCCCGCCGCCGAAGAACATGATCATTGCGCCAATCCAGATCAGCCGCACCATCGGGTTGAAATAGACCCTGACGCTGTAGGCGCCGTCCTTCAGCTGATCGCCGAGCACCACATAGAGGTCGCCGCGCCAGCTATTGTGGATGCCGGCTTCCGTGGTGGCGCTCTTCTCCACGGCGAAAGCGCGCTTCGACGGGGTGAGCTCGGTAACGGGGCTGCCGCCGCGCGTAACGACGAACTTCCCGACCCGCTCGCTGTAATTGGGGCCTTGGCGCGGTGCCACGCCCGCGAACACGAGATGATAGCCGGCGATGTCCAGCGTACCGCCGGGCGCCAAGGCCTCGATGCGCTCGGAGCGCCACGCCGTGGTGGAAACCAGGCCGATCACCATGACGCCCATGCCCGCATGGGCCAGCGCCCCGCCGAACGCCGCGCGCGGCAGGTTGCGCGCCCGCCGCCATGAGTCCGACCACGAGGCGTCGAACAGCTTGGCGCGATAGGCGATCTCGGTGGCGGCCCCCATGATCAGCCAGATCCCGACACCGATGCCGAGCGGCGCCAGCCAGGGTCCGCGCTGGTTCACGGCGAGCACCACGATCATCACGACGAGCGCGGCAATCGCCGCCACCGTCAAGCGCTGCGCCGCCGCCAAAAGATCGCCGCGCTTCCAGGCCAGCAGCGGCCCGAACGGCATGGCGATCAGCAGCGGCACGATGAGCGGCACGAAGGTGAGGTTGAAGAACGGCGCGCCGACCGAGATCTTTTCGCCGGTAATTGCTTCAAGTGCCAGCGGATAGAGCGTGCCGACCAGCACGGCAGCGCACGCCACCGTCAACAGGAGATTGTTGAGGACCAGACTGCCCTCGCGGCTGATCGGCGCGAACAACCCGCCTTGGCTGAGCAGCGGCGCCCGCCAGGCGAACAGCAAGAGCGCGCCGCCGATGAACACGCCCATGATGGCGAGGATGAAGACGCCGCGCGCCGGATCGACGGCGAAGGCATGCACCGAGGTGAGCACGCCGGAGCGCACGAGGAATGTCCCCATGAGGCTCAGCGAGAAGGTGATGATGGCGAGCAGGATGGTCCAGACTTTGAGCGCGTCGCGCTTCTCCATCACCAGCGCCGAATGGAGCAGCGCCGTGCCCGCAAGCCAGGGCATGAAGGAGGCGTTCTCGACCGGGTCCCAGAACCAGAACCCGCCCCAACCGAGCTCGTAATAGGCCCACCACGAACCCATGGCGATGCCGATGGTGAGGCACATCCAGGCGGCGAGCGTCCACGGCCTGACCCAGCGCGCCCAGGCCGCGTCGATGCGGCCGTCGATCAACGCGGCGACGGCAAATGAGAACGCCATAGAGAAGCCGACATAGCCCGCATAGAGGAAGGGCGGATGGAAGGCGAGCGCCGGGTCCTGGAGCACCGGGTTCAGCCCCTCCCCGTCGAACGGCGCCGGATCGAGGCGTATGAAGGGATTGGACGTGATGATGATGAACAGCAGAAAGGCGACCGCGATGGAGCCTTGCACCGCAAGCACATTGGCCTGGAGCTGACGCGGCAGATTGTTGCCGAAGGTCGCGACCGCTGCGCCGAACAGCGCGAGGATCAGCACCCACAGGACCATGGAACCTTCATGGTTCCCCCACACGCCGGAGATCTTGTAGAGCAGCGGCTTGGCCGAGTGGGAGTTCTGCCAGACATTGGCTACGGAGAAATCCGAGGTGACGTAAGCCGTCATTAGCGCGATGAAGGCAATCGCGATCAGAATGAATTCGGCCTGCGCGGCTGGCACGGCGACGGCGGTCAGCTGCGGGTCGCGGGTGCGCGTACCGATAAGCGGCACCAGCATCTGTACGATGGCGACGCCAAGGGCGAGGATCAGCGCATAGTGGCCGGTCTCGGCAATCATCTCCGCCTATCCTAGTTGGTTGCGCTCGACGCGTCCGCGCCGGCATCGCCTTGCCACACGCCTTGTTCCTTCAGCTTCGCCGCGACCTCGGGCGGCATGTAATTCTCGTCGTGCTTGGCGAGCACGTTGTCGGCATGGAACACGCCGTCGGGCTCGAGCGTGCCTTCGGCGATCACCCCCTGCCCTTCGCGGAACAGATCCGGCAGCACGCCGGTAAAGGTCACGGGCAATGTCTTCGCCCCGTCGGTAATCACGAAGCGGACGGTCGTGCCCTCGCCCCGCTCCACGCTGCTCGTCTCGACGAGACCGCCGAGCCGGAACCGCTGTCCCGGGGACATCTGCATCTCGGCCACATCGCTCGGACCGTAGAAGAACACGATGGAGTCTCGCATCGCGTAGAGCACAAGCCCCACGGCGACACCGAGCACCACCAGGCATGTGCCGATCAAAACGCCTCTACGCTGTTTCCGTGTCATGACTTCAATCCAAGCTCCGCGGCGAGCGCGTCGAGCTGCTCGATGGCTTGCACATTGCCGGCGAACTGGCGCCTAGCGCGGATCAGCGCCTGCCGCGCCTCGTCCTTGCGGTCGAGCACCGTATAGGCCCGGACTAGCCGGAGCCAACCGGCAAGATCGTCGCTGTTCTGCTCAACCCGTGTGGCCAGCCGTTGCACCATGGTCTCGACCATCGCCTGACGGTCGGCCGGGCTCATATTCTGCGCCGCGGCGACATCCGCCGCACTCGGGCCGGCCATACCGTCTTGGGGCGCCAATTCGTGGGCCGCGGGCGGCTTGCCGGAAAGATGCGCCTCGGCATCGGCGATGCGCGTCTGCACCATCGCCCGCCAGGCCTCATCGGCGCCTTCCTTCTTCAGCAACCCGCGCCAGCCTTCGATGGCGGCCGTATAGTCGCCGTCCTGCTCCTTGGCGATGGCGATGAGAATACGCGGCTCGACAAGAGTTTCATCGAGCGCCAGCGCGCGCTCGAGCGACCCCCGTGCCTCTTCTGTCACGAGGCCGCCCTTCTCCAGGACCAGCGCCTGGCCAAAGCCGGAAAGACGGTTCGCCGTGGCCCCGAGCAGCCGGATCGACTGTGCATAGGCCTCCGCCGCATCGCTATAGCGGCGCACGCTCAAATAGACGGGCGCGATCGCATCCCAGCCTTCGCCCTCTTCCGGGTGAGCGCGTAAGCGCGCCTCGACCCGTGCGACCAGTGCCGAGATATTCTGCTCGGATGCGGGATCTGTCAGGCGCGCGGCAAGCGGTTGATCGGGAAGGCGGGGAGAACCGTAAAAGAGATAGAGGCTGAGCGCGGCGAGCGGAAGCGCCAAGGCTACGGCAATCAGCGCCGCGCGGGCCGGTCCGCCGCGGCTGCCTGCGCCGAGCCCTTTCGGCGTCTGGGCGTCGGCGGCGAGCAGCCGGCGCGCCACCTCGACGCGGGCGGATTCAGCTTCCGCCTCGCCGATCAGCCCGCGGGCGCGGTCGCTGTTGATCTCCTCGAGCTGATCGCGATAGACGGCGGCGTCAAACGCCTCGCGCGCGGGCTCCCGCCCGTCGCCGCCCACAAGCGGGCGCAACAGGAAGAACAACACGATGGCCGTAAGGCCGGCGAGAATGACCCAAAGCAGCACGAGCGGCGCGAGCCTCCAAAAGCCAAAGCAGGGCTAGGCATAGGGAAAGGCGCTTGGCGGGGCAAGGTCCGGCCGGCGCACGCGGATTAATTCGCCGCAATGTCCGGCGAAAGCCAAGCCCACGCGGACGATAGACCGACTAGCCGACCGGGTTCCAGGTGCCGTCCGGCCCCCGGCAGGCTGTGCCACGAGCCGTCTGCGGCTGGCCGCTAATATAGATCGTATGGGTGTAGGGACGGCAGAATGAACTGCCCTGCTTGTACGGCTTGCCCGGCACGATCTGGCCGCGATGCTGGTTGGATGGGTTGTTCCACGGCGTCGCCTGGCCCGCCTGACCATATTCGAGCGCCTGATATTCCGCCTGAGCCGCGAGTTTACGGTCGCGTTCGTCCATGTCCGCGCCGATCAGGTTGCCGAGAATACCGCCCGCCATCGCGCCGATCGCTACGCCGCCGATACGGTTCTTCTTACCGCCAATGGCAGCGCCGGCCGCACCGCCGGCGACGGCGCCAAGAATGGTGCCCGTGCCCTGCTTGTTACCCGGGCCGCAAGCCACGAGAAAAGCAGGCAAAAGCGCGATAGCGATGATCGGCGTGAATCTCATTTGTTTCCCCTCGGCCTTGTTAACCAGTCGGCCCCCGGCGAGAGACTGAAGTGCTGGAGTTTAGCGTCTCAGACGATCCTTAAGAATAACAAATCTGGCCAAAATAGGTTGCAAGAGAGCAAACGGTTAAATTTCAAGCAGCCGGCAGGGTCAGACGGGCTCGCAGGCCCCCTTCCGGCGAGGGTTCGAGCTCGAACCGGCCCTTATAGAGATGCGCCAGATCGGCCACGATGGAGAGCCCCAAGCCCGAGCCAGGCTTACTCTCGTCCAGGCGCTGCCCCCGTTTCACCGCCCGCGCCCGCTCCGCCTCCGTCAGCCCGGGGCCGTCGTCATCCACGACGACGGTGAAACTGGAACTGCCGGGCAAGCGCTCGGCACGGGCCGTGACGCGCGCAGTCGCCCATTTGCAGGCATTGTCGAGCAGATTCCCGACCATCTCCTCGAAGTCCTGCTTCTCGCCCTGGAACTTCAAGCCGGGACTCGTGGCGACTTCGACGGCCACACCGCGCTCGCCATAGATGCGGTCGAGCGTGCGCCCCAGCGCTGCGAGCACCGGGGTCACGTCGGTCGTATCGCCGATCACGCCGGAGCGCGCCGCGACCCGCGCCCGATCGAGATGGTGGGTGATCTGGGTGCGCATGATCTCCGCCTGCTCGAGCACCTTGTCGGCGAGCTGGCCTTGATGGCTGCGCGTCTCGTTGCTGATCACGCTGAGCGGCGTCTTCAAGGCGTGGGCCAGATTGCCCACATGGGTGCGCGCCCGATCGACGATGTCGCGATTGGATTGGATCAGCGCATTCAGCTCGGTCTGGAGCGGCTTAATCTCGTCGGGCAACTCCCCTTGCAGACTCTCCGCGTCGCCCGACCGGATCGAGGCGAGGTCGTGGCGGATGGCGCGCAGCGGCAGCAACCCGAAGCGTACCTGGAAGAAGGTCGCCGCCAGCAGCCCGAGCCCGAGCACGGCGAGCGCCAGGATCAGCATGGTGGTGAACTCGGCGAGATCGGCGTCGATCTCCGCCGCATCGCCGGCCACCGCATAGGAATACGGCGCAGAGTCGGAGCCGCCAGGCCGGATCTCGCGCTCGACGATGCGCAGGTTCTGGTCGTCAGGACCCGGCGCGTAGCTGCGGCGCGTGAGGGTCTCGTCGGCGGCGATGCCGTCGCTGCTCGGCAGGTCGAGCTGCTGGTCGAGCAGCGAGTCCGAGATATAGAGCGGACGCTTGGCGCCCTTGAGCGGCTTGATCTGCCAATACCACCCGGAGAACGGGATGGTGAAAATGGGATCGCCGAGACTGGCTGGTTCTTGGGGAGTGCCCGCCCCCTCACTTGTGGTCGAGGCCACGAGGCTCGTCAGATAGACGTTGAGGCGCGCGTCGAAATTGCGTTCGACGGCTTGGCGGTAAAGGGAGACGAGGAGAATGGCGGCGATGGGGATGACCACGAGGGTCCACGCCGCGGACGAGGCAAAAAGCCTAAAGGCGAGAGATTTAGGCCCCATCTTCTTGGTCCGTGAGGCGGTAGCCCAGCCCCCGGACTGTCGTGATGAGGTCGATGGGAAGCTTCTTGCGCAGGCGCCCGATGAACACTTCGACCGTGTTCGAGTCGCGGTCGAAATCCTGTTCGTACAGATGCTCGACGAGTTCGGTCCGCGAGACCACACGCTCCCGATGCAGCATGAGGTAATGGAGGACGCGGTATTCGTGCGAGGTGAGCTTCATCCCTTGCCCGTCGACCGTGACCCGCGCGGTCTTGGTGTCGAGGCGTAGCGGCCCGCATTCCATCTCGTTACGGGCGTGCCCCGCCGAGCGGCGCAGGAGCGCGCGAAGCCGCGCCAGCACCTCCTCCATATGGAAGGGCTTGGCCACGTAGTCGTCTGCGCCCGCATCCATGCCGGCCACCTTGTCGCTCCAACGCTCGCGCGCCGTGAGGATCAAGACCGGCATCTTGCGGTCGTCGCGCCGCCACTGCTCGAGCACGCTCAACCCGTCTTTCTTGGGCAGGCCGAGATCGAGCACGACCGCATCATAGGGTTCGGTATCGCCGAGGAAGTGTCCCTCCTCGCCGTCGAACGCGCTGTCCACGGCATAGCCCGCCTCGCCGAGCGCGGTCACGAGCTGCCGATTAAGATCCGGATCGTCTTCGACCACAAGAAGCCGCAAACGGTGACCCTCCCTATTCAGGACGCTGCCTGCGCCCTCCTAGAATTGCCCGGTGCGCGCGTCAACGGTGAGATTAGTGACGTCACCCTTCTTGCCGAGCACGACGATCTTATAGACGAAGTTACCGCCGCTTTCGCACAGCGTGGCCGAGATGACCTTTCCGCCGGTCTTGGACTGGACCTTGTTGTAGATGACATTGCCGGGAATGAGCGAGTTCTTGGAGATGAGTGCGCCGGCGGATTTCCACGGCAGGCAGCCCGCCTCGGCGGGCGTCCAGGCCGCGGTCAACATGACCGCGGCCAGTACCGCAATGGCAGTTCGCTTCATCGCCCGAAACATCATCTCAGTCCCAATATCCTTGCTTTGTGGGTAACCCTAAAGGAGCGCCAATGAACGTCGCATGAACGCGCGTGCCGAGCCAGCCGCGCGCGCAGGCCACGATGGTCTCGGTCTCGATCATTTGACACTCAGCAACGAACGTGGATCGGATCGGTTGTGATATAGAGCGGCGCTCAAGAGAATCGCCGTCATGTCCAACAGCGACACGCCAGAGACCCGCCATGCCTGAAGACAAGGCCCCGATCGGCCGCCGCAAATTTCTGAAGACTGCGAGCCTCGCCGGCGCCGCGATGTGGTCGGCACGCGCGGCCACGGCCCAAGAGCTGACCGCAACGACGGACCCCATGGAGGATCCGTCATCCGGCTCGGCCCCGGTGTTCTCACCGGACTCGCCGGCCTCCTCCCTGGTCAACCCGGGCAAGGCCATGCCGTCCGACGTCACGGCCGCGCAAGTCCGCGAAGCGCTCAAGCTCGAGCCGGCGGAGATCTTCGGTTATGCGCGCGACACCTATCGCAGCGCGCTCTATGTCGCGCCGGGCGGGCTGCCCACGCCGTTCCAGACCGGACGGCCTCTAGGCGGCGCGCAATTCTTCATGGTGACACCGCAAGCGCCGGTCAAACTGCACCGCGTGAAGAACGATCAGCTCTATCACTATTATGGCGGCGACCCGATCGAGGTGCTGATGCTCTACGAGAGCGGCACCAGCGAACTCACCATCATAGGGCCGAATGTCATGGGCGGCCAGCTCGTGCAGCTCTTCGTGCCCGGCGGCACGTTCCACACCGCGCGCGTCACCGGCCACCGCCGCTGGTTCCTGGGCGGCGCCACGTCCTGGCCTGGCATCGACCCGGCCCGTGATGTGGAGTTCGGCGATCTGGAGATGCTCGTGGGGCAATATCCG
>Ga0307379_10013610_pt1 | contig 10532 bp, 12 predicted proteins | sample UN2MG_FD_202237 | JGI IMG/M metagenome (GOLD analysis project Ga0307379, IMG submission 202237) | Soil microbial communities from Risofladan, Vaasa, Finland - UN-2 | ecosystem: Environmental > Terrestrial > Soil > Coastal area > Acid sulfate soil | place: Finland: Risofladan, Vaasa | collected... | reverse complement strand
ATAGCATGGCTGTCATTACTAAGGTCTTAATCATAAAAACGTCCTTATAAAAACAAATGTTCCTAACACGATTAAGGCTTTCTTTAAGTCGCCAGAGGAAATCGCCCTTCTTCCTTCACCTTCATACCGAAATACACCAACTGCCTAGTTCTTAATCACCCTCCTTTAGGTATACCTAAAGATAACCTATTGCCAATTAGCGGAACTAGTACGGGCTTTTTCTTCGAAAATTTCAAAGGTTTCGATAAAAGTACCTTTGACGATTTCAAAAAGCCCGCCCAGAATATTTTCATCGTACACAAGAGACATAAAAAGAATGCCGAGAAGCGTGCCCAATACGATAGCTAACAGATTGCCCTTCATTTTTAGGACCTTTCCAAGTTTGGCGCTACCGTATCCAAAGTAACCACCACCCCTACCGTGGGTATCCGGTTCCGGCCTGCCATAGCAATTTCGCAGTGACGTACCTTATAAGGTTTGGTATCGATCAAAACCTTTTCGTCTCTTACAGGCAAGTCATCTTCGGGCGGGATCGTGACTATAGCTACCAAACCCCGGCCTGCGATGTAATGCCAATCCGTTGCGGTGTACTTTTTCATTTACCTTGTTCCTTGGTTTGGGCTTTGCTGTGTATGGTAGTTTTCAGAGTAACGCCAAAATCCCCACCTGGGCCGATTTAAAGATTTTCTACTTTAACTGATTGATTTCATAGTCCGTAAATTGATGTTATTTATTTTTGCTTTGTATGGTACTTTTTGTGTAATCTTGGTATAGATTTAGCATTTTGTCTTACACGAGGTCCAGTCTTTTTCTAGGGATACACGATTTTTCTAAAGTATTTAGTGTTTGTACCGATAAGTATTTTAGTCCTAGAGACTAACCAAAGACAAAAAGGGAAAAGGGGAAACGAAATGTCTACAATATTGGAACAAATAGTTGAAAAAGCGGCGGAATACCAAGACGATGAAACAGGGATCGACACTTGTATCGATCTGTTTTGCGAAGCTGAAGGGCTCGACAACGATCTCGCTGAAGCTGCCAAACGCTATGCTTTCGTCCAAGGTGCCTTAGAGGCTGGCATACCTTTAGCGGTGATCGAAGGCCGTGAGAAGCTTGCTATGAACCTTTCAGACATCGAAGTTACCGAGCTTGGTGATATTAAGGAAGGCCCGAAATTTGTAGACGCTTTTGTGCAGGAAGCTTATTGGAAAAGTAGTGGTCGAGATCTCACAGATGCCGAGCTTGATAGGCTGAACGAAAATCATTCCGAATTTGTTCACGCGCAAGTTTTAGATTATTTGTACCCGTTTCATTGGTCGTCTAACCTGAAGGAAAAGTCATGAACAAGAAATTACTCGAAAGAATCCAAAAACTTCTAAGCTTGGCTAGCAGCGACAACGAACACGAAGCCAAACTTGCCATGGACCTAGCTAATGAGCTACTAGTCAAACACAACATTTCGATGCAGCAAGCGCATACGGACCTTGACTATGAAAAAACCATCTTGTCAGAAGATCCCAAAGTCGCACCGGAAGATAAATTCCTATGGACAATTCTACAAAGACACTTTTTCGTTAAGATAGTGACTTCCCGAAGGTATGCCAGTACAGAATCTGTGGATTCTGTACTAGCTCAATTATTTGGGCGACGACGAACACGAAAAACCGTGACCTTTATACTCGGTTCGGATACTAACGTGCAGATAGCTTCCTATGTTTTTGGCTACCTAAAGCGGACTTTCAAGAATCTTTGGGTGGCTTATAAAAAAGAAACCGGATGCAAAGCAAACGTCAAACAGTCTTTTTATTACGGTCTGGAAACAGGTCTTCTTGAACAACTACAAGCCACAAGAAAAAAGGTTGAAACGGAACAAGGGCTTGTTCTGGTTCCTGACACAAAACTTAAGAGCTTCATGGACGATGCCTTCAACAACCTTAAATCAAGCAAGTCAAAGATCAACTTAAATAACCAGCAAGCCATTGATGACGGTAGCGATCAAGGCAAGAACATCAGAATCTCAAGAGGCATAGAATCTAAGGGGAAAGCCGGACTCTATTTAGATTAGTGTCCGCTCTTCCCCACTTCAGTTCAAACTTTCTAACTCTTTTCGCAGGTCGGCTTCCGACATACCTTTCAGTGTGTCATCCTGCTTGTCCTTTAGGATGCTTAAAATCCTTTGTTTCTTTTCGGATTGCACGGCAGCTTGTTCTTTGTTTTGGGCATCTTTCAACTTGGTGTCGATAACATGCACTACGATGTCCAACTTAGCTTTGGTTTCACTATCTGTTTTGCTTCTTGAAGTAACAAAACTTTTAACTTCTTCAAGTTGGTTGGATAAGGAAACAGCCAAAATGTCCAAGTTAAAGCTATTTTTACTTAGAAGCGGCATGTCCCACAGATCTTCTGTCGTGATAAGCCCTTTGGTGGTTTCGTACCTAAACTTCTTACGGACTGCTGTTTCAAATAATTCTTCCACTTCAATCTCCCTAAAACTTTATTTTCAACATCCGGTTAACGTTACCTGCCACACGGCAAATTAATTGATTTTCTATAGTAGATGAAAAGCCTAAGCCACTCAATTGCTGATCGGAAAAATCACACTTGGTTTTGTCCCCTAGAACCTCAAGCACCTTCCGATATTTGTTATACTTAGCTGGCAAAAATTCATTATAGAACCCACGAGGTTTGTCCTTATTCTTACAACCTTCTAGGATAAACATATAGTGTTTGTTGCCTTCGCGTTCGTCACCCCAGTGATTAGGTGACATCGTCATCAAAGACACCTTATGAAACTCGTTAGTATTAAGATCCCATACCGTTTCAGACGTTTGGCCTTCTTCGATATCAACACCCTTTTGGATACTTGTGATCCGGGTGCCATCGAAAGCCAAGTTACAGACGGTCACTTTACGGTTATTCCCTACGGGTTTGGTGTGATTAAACTCATGCAAAGACCCTTGGCATTCAACTTCAACTTCGAACCCTACGTCGATAGATTCCCTTTTAGCGTAGTTATGTACGACAATCTTATAATTGCCTTTTTGCATCCTGTCTTTGTTCGGCCAAGTGATGTTTTCTACCGCACTACGGGACTTACCGCCACCAGCATTCATATCGATATCCAGCTTACCGCCTGTGACACGGTTCACTTTGTCGCTAAAGTAAATTATGTTGCCCCCAGGCTCTATCGCATGGATGTCGAGATCATCGAAGTTAAACCAAGATAAAGAGGCACGCAAATAACCGTCCACCTTTCCCCCAGCCGCTTTGACCCTTTGCTTGATGCTATCCGTAACGTTTCCGTTGTACGACCACGAGAAGGGGTTGCTCCACTTGAAAAGGTTAGGGCTGTCTACGTGCGAAGGTGCCACCAAACTAACTAAGTTTCCTTGGTGGCGGTTTTCGAAACTAACTTCTATAGCTTCTGCTGTGGGCAAAACTTTGTGGATAAAATCTTCTATAGAAATCTCCGTCACCTTCGAAAAGTCTTTTGGGGTAGACTTCACTTCCGCTAACAACGAAGCTTCTAAGCTATCCCTCATGTGCGCTTTAACGCTCCGATCCGCGAAAAGGATATCGTTGACACTAATGTCTTCTATGGTAGCAAACCTGCGGTACAAGCTTTTTTCGATACCGTCTTCACGGATCGTGTTCATAGCGTCTGTAATCATTTTTTTCGTGATAACCGGCGTAGGTCTTCTGTAATTTTCAGGAGCTACTTTAGCTTCGAACGAAGCGACACAAGCGTCTAACGCCACATCCTTAGAGATGTCTTGCAACAAAGTGCCTATAGCCGTGTTTCGGATTCGCGCACTTTGATTATTGTAATTCGACCACACAAACAAATCTTTTTTGTCTGTGGGAAGATTTGAGTAGCCTGCTTTCAGCGCCCTGAATTTGATGACCCATTCCTTGAACTCTTCACCTTTGTACAGAGCATTCTGACTGATTAGGTCCAGCACGATGTTAAGGGAATCATCGGTGATTTCTTCCAACCCACGTTGAAAAACCCCCACGGTGGATCTGATATCACTCAAATAACTAGGTTGGTGATTGATATGGTTTTTGGGTACGGCACCGTAAAAATGGTTCCACGCTTTGACGTAACCGTCAGTCATTTCCTTATTGGTCTTAACCCCCGCTTCGGCACTTATATGGGTGTATACATCCCTTATTCTACACTGGCGGATCTTAGCAGCCAAAGCGTCAGCGACAACCTGGTAAGCTCCCCCGATATCAATATCCCACACGGTCATCACTTCGCCGTTGTTCACGGCAACCATATTACCCATGTCTCGAATAAAATGCCTACAGCAATTGCAATCGTGTTGGGTGCGCTCTTTGTAGACAGGGTTTGTACCTTCGGGGAAAGAGCCAAGGTATAGATCCCATAATTCTTGTTTATCTACATCGGCTTCAAGCAAGCTGCCATGGTGCATTTCTATAGTCTGTTTGTTAACTTTTTCAGCGAACTTCTTGAACATCACTATCCCCTTGTATTCCATACCAAACGAAAGAATCACCATAGTGTACACACTCAAGGTTTGCAATAGTTGAGTCTTATAAATCGATGCTTGTTGTCTTATAACCAGCCGAAATATCACCTAAAGCCAAATTAGCCCTAAAGTTATTTCCGTTTGCTCCGATAAGGTTCTTAGGTCCAGCGGGGACTTAACAAAGACAAAAGGGAAACGAAATGAGCACTTCACTGACGATAGTAAATCAAATAGCCGAAGCCATGGGCGGGGAACTTCTACCGGATAACGGTCAATACACCAACCGAATGGAAATTCGGTCTTCTTCTTCCGACAAGCTTTACATCGTAGCTCAACGAAAAAGTGACGATGAGTGGTGTTGCGGCTGTCCTGGGTGGATTTTTAAGAAAAAAGGCCAGGAACGTAACTGCAAACACCTCAAGGTCCTACGTCCCCTCTTAACAGGCTCTGTAAGCCGACAGGAAATTGCTGCTAAGCCTAGGCTTATAGCTGTCCAGGCCAAGCCGATTAAGAAAGCTGCTGCCAAGAAATCAGCCGCAAAAGAAGCTACTATCGTGCCTATCCAGAAGCCAGCCGCCAATCAAAAGAAGCTTTTCGAATCAATCGCTATGGTCAATATGGCAGGTTCGGCCTTGGAAAATTTACCGCTTCCAAGTGACGTACAAAAACGCTATGAAAAGCGTTTACTCAAAATCCAAGCTTCGATCGAAGCTCTTGCGGACGATCTTAGGGATGAGGGATAAATCTTGGCCAAAAAGACTAAAAGCTACGAAGTCGAATACGAACAGATCGTTACGATCAAAGCCAAAGTTGTGGCGACTTCCCAAAGGGAAGCGCTTCGGCTGGCTAAGGAAGAACGTGAGGACTACGATTGGTTAGAAGCTAACCGGACTGCGGCTTTTTCTTTTCGGATTGCTGGGACCAAAGGTTCGTCGGCCCAAAGGGTATTCGATCGCTATAAGACTTACGAAGGTGAGCGTGGTAGCCCCGAACAATGGAAAGCTAGCTTTGAAAAAGCTTATGCCGTTACGGCTTTATCGCTCTTGGGATTAACCGAGCTACCTGCTACTATCGGGGATCTTAGGATGGTTCGTAGACGAATCGTTGCTAAGATTCACCCTGACTTAGGCGGTACGGAAGAACAAACCGCTAGGGTCAACAAGGCGTTTGAAGATTTAAAAAAGCAAATTGAAAACCAAAAGGATATCAAAATCAAAATCAAGCCGATGCAAAAATCCGCTGCGACCAAGAAAGAAGCTAAGAATATGGACACGATTCAAATTGAAAAGCTCGCTAAGAAGCTTAAAGCGGCTTCTGCGCTCTACTACGATGACCAAGCCACTGGCATATCCGATGAAGATTTCGATGCCTTGAGAGACGAATTAGAAGCCCTAGCGCCTAATCATCCGTTCTTAAGGCAAGTAGGCTCACCCCCGACTTCTGGGGTTTGGCCTAAAGTTGAGCCTATGATGCCTATGGGTTCGCAAAAGAAAATCAAAACTGAAGAAGAACTTATGAATTGGTTTTACAGCTACACCAACGGTTCGGACCTATTTTGGTCGGATAAGTTGGACGGTGGTTCGATCGAGAAAATTTATGAAAATGGTGTTCTAGTCCGTGGGGCTACTCGGGGTGGTGGTAACTTAGGGGAAGACATAACCCCTAACGTCAAAGGAATGGGCGGTATACCGAAAGAGATATCTTACAAAGGTCGTATCGCTATCCGATCGGAAGTTATGTTATTGACGGCTGTTTGGTTAGAACATTTCCCAGATAAAAAGGAAGCTCGTAGCGCAGCCAGCGGCCACGCTAGGGCCAAAACCCCCGACAAGCTGGAACACCTTACACTTTTTAGTTTCGACGCCTTGGCTTTAGACGATCCAGACTTTTTCAAAACTAAAGCTGAGATCTTTGAATTTTTGATAAAAGAAGGGTTCACCGTCCCTAATCACGGCATGATCGGTCGGGATATCGACAAGATGCAAAAGATTAAAGATTCATACGAAGAAAGTCTTAGGGCTAATTTGCCTTACGAAATAGATGGACTAGTAGTCGAAGTTAATGACCTAGCCGTGGCCAAAGAGCTAGGGGTTTCGGACGGTCGGCCTCGGGGTGCCCGAGCTTATAAGTTTTCTTCCTTAGCGACGACTACCGAGCTTATCGATGTGGTGTGGCAAGTCGGTCGAACTTGTATCGCACCAGTCGGTATCATCAAACCTGTAACGCTAGGGGGTTCTACGATCAACCGAGTGACCCTTTGCAACATCGACAAGATCGAAGTTTGGGGTTTGGGAATTGGCAGCCAAATTAAAGTTTGCCGTTCCAACGACGTTATCCCCAAGCTGTTAGAAGCCCTAACCCCAGGGGAAAAGATCGTACCACCCGAATTTTGTCCTTCGTGCGAAGCTCCTACTAGGACCGACGGTGTGCGGTTGTATTGCACCGGAGATCTTTGTAACGCTTCCACGGCTAAGACAATCCGGCACTACCTAGTAGCCCTGGACGTTAAAGGCTTAGGCAAGTCTCAAATTACCAAGTTTGTAGAATCAAGCCGGATCGAAACTCCAGCAGACCTTTACAGCCTTAGTGCTGGGGAATTTGATTCGGAAAAGATCGGGACGAAGGTACTTGAGGACCTTCGAAGCAAAAGCCAAAACGTCAACGTCTTCGATTTTGTCAAAGGGCTTGGTATCCATTTATTCGGTCGTGGCAACACCAAAAAAGTCTTGAAAGTGATACCTACTTTCGAAGGCATCCGTAAAGCCACCGCGAACGAAATTAAATCTGCTATGTCCGAAAGCCCTAGCGATAAAGATGACTGGCAACAAGACGAAGGTAAGGTCGCCTTATCAGCGGTGCGTGGCCTTAAAGCGAAGAAAGACCTTATCGATGCTCTTTTAAAGCACGTCACTTTGAGGGACCACACGATAAACAAAAATAGTAATGGTGGGTGTGACCTAGTCGGCAAGTCTTTTGTGTTCACAGGCTACCGAAACAAAGAAGCTGAAGCTATTATTGAATCTCGGGGTGGTCGGATAGCTACATCGGTGGCTGCGAACTTGTCTTACATCGTCACCAAAGATCCTAATTCTAGTTCTAGCAAGATGAATAAGGCTAGGAGCCTAGGGGTTATAATTTTAGACGCTCAAGGGCTTGAAGCCTTATTGGGTTAGGGGAGGAGGAACAACAATGTATAGACGATTCATGAGAAATGCCTTTAAGAAACTCGATACCGCTGTCTTGTCAGCACTTAGATTTTTAAGTCGAAGAGATTGACTTGGCTTGGTTAAATTGAACGATATCGTCAAATAATAAGAAGAGACTAAAATGAATATATCAAATTTAAAAAGAGACTTACGAAAATTGGGGATCAAAACTTACAAGAAGGCTAATGAAACCTTTGTCAAAAAGAAGGACGTGATCGCGGCCTTAAAAGTGTTAGCGGAAAAAAAGCGGTTTGAAACCCCTGAGGAAGCATCCAAAGATTTTGGCCAGTTTGGCATCTCCAACACGACGGGGACATATTACTTTGGTCACAAGGGTGAAGATTACGTAGCTGTGTACCTAACCGATTCTCCGTATTGGTCTTGGGATGACGTAGTAATACTACATCAAGAAGAAGATGCCGAAGATTGGGTACTTTTGGAAGACACCGCCCTCCGAAAGGAGATCGAGACGAAGCAAGACGGCTCATTGATCAACTCAAAGATGGGAAAACAGTTAATTTCGCTCAGGAAAAAGAGAAGGTAAATATGAACGATAACGTGCAGGAGTCATTAAGGGACAACAGCGATGGCTACTAAAAAGGTGCTAGCAGCTTTAAAAAGAATCACTGGTGGTGATGTTTACGATTTCGGTTCCGGTGGGAAATATTCCGATACGGTAGAGCCCTTACCCAATGATGACGTTCTCGATGTCGGGATGGAAAAATCAGAATTACAAGCGATCCTTAGGAAAAATCCGCAAATGCTTCAATCCGAAGACGGCTATCCTTTTTGGAAAGTTGACGGGGTTTGGACCAACGGGGACATGACCTGGGGGGACGATAGCAAAATCATCCAATCCGTTTTGGATGAAGACATGACTTTTCTGGTTTACTACAAAGTCAATGTTGAACAATTTGAACAAGTAGAAGACAACATCAATAACGACATTATAGGTAAACCAGATTGGTACGACAAGGAACATCACGTTAAAAACCTTATGGCTAAGACAGAAGCCGCTTTAGCAGGCAAAAAAGGTAATTGGGAATCCGAAGGCTATACCCTAGTTTTCAAAAAAGGTACGATGGCTATCTATAACTACGGTCGGTCTTTGGAGGTCAACAACCTCCGCAGCAAGTGGGCTGTGTTTGCCTTAAGCCCTAAAGGCGAAGTCGCAGGGTGGTTGCTGGTCGAACCGGACGGTAAAGGCAAAGCCTACCCGCTAGACGTTAAGGTTTACCCCAAACACCGCCGCAAAGGACTAGGTTCTGCTATGTACGAACTAGCGGAAAAAGAAACCAAAAGGACCATGCACCCCGCTACGATCCAATCACAGGAAGCACAAAAGTTCTGGGAACAAGAAGGCAGAGACTTCGGGCCGGAAACCGCTTACGAAAGGCCTGATTATGGCAAATAGGATGAGGTCTAACACCTTATAGCCGCTCTGAAATTAGTAGCTACCAAAACTTACTACCACGGTACGTTGCCAAAAAACGTGGCTGACATTTTAAAGAATTAGAACAGCGAACGTAATGCGTAACCTTTACGGAAATAAGGCGGCAATAACATCATCAACTGCTACCAAACCAAATAAAAAAACCCGCTATAATCAAATTGATTCTCATAAATACCCCTTAACATTTTACAGAAGTTAGTCATCAACTTTATCGGTTAAATAAAGCAACCCAGAAATACCCAGATACCTTCTCATTGCCGTGCGATCAGGCCGTTTGGTTGTGATATGTATAACGCCAAGATCGTCTTCCAGAATAAGCTGTTCAAAAGGTAAGCTTGAGGTTTGAATCCAGTAATAGACTTCGTCCAACGAAGTATCCACAACACGGAAATCAGCGGCAGCAAAATTACCTAAGGCAAGGTGATGGCTATCAATAGTGCCCCCAACCGCTTTGTTTAACTTTGGGCATCGGTAGGCCGACGAAATAAGGATTTTGCCGAATTGATCCTGTATAGGCTGAAGAATCTGTTCCACTAACCATTGAAGGTTTTTTATCTCCTCTTCGCCGGGAATGTTAAGGATGTGCTTTTGGGAAGCTTTATCGGATCGGGTAAGTTCTTTTAGGGTAAAATCTTCTGACAGCGGAGCATACCTTCGAGCATCTTCTTGTAACAGCCGAGCAAAATTAGCGTCCCCCTTTGATAACTTATTTTGCCTAAAATCTGTTGTGGAGCACGAGCACAAGAAAATAAATAGCACTAACTTCATGACCACCCCCATTCTAAGCCTGTACATCGCGTTGAGATTGGGGTACTACGATGTATTCAATTTAACATGGATTGGGGAAGCTATGGGCGCTTTTGAACAGTGGGTTTTTGTGGACAAGCAAGGCCGGATTATCGAACACGTCGAGAACGACGGCCCTAGGTTTTTTCGGAAAGGCCCCGAGGCCGAAAACCGCGTCGTGACCCCGGAATACGTCAAGCAAGCCTACGGCGCAAAAGAATACAAAAGGGTTGAAGATGCTTTAGGCGATCACTACATCGCTTCTATGTAGCTCACGTCCAATCCCCCTAGTTATTCTTTAAGATATGAATCTTAGACTTAAAACAATCCGTGGTTTGGAGATCGTCTTGGCTGGTAAGTTCCGGGAGCTTGGGTCGATCCGTGATGTAACGCTTTTCGTTTACCCCGAAGCCGCCTACGGCACGGAGTACGTAGGGGACACGGTGCTGTTGCACACACCTTCCCGCGCCGAAGTTAGGGCCGGGTTGGCTAAAGCGTTAAAAGATCGTTACAATTTTTTGGTGATCTATTCGGACGACGAAGCGGGCTACCGGAAAATTTTCCAAACTTTAGAATCTGAATATTGCTTGC
>Ga0307379_10013609_pt1 | contig 10533 bp, 19 predicted proteins | sample UN2MG_FD_202237 | JGI IMG/M metagenome (GOLD analysis project Ga0307379, IMG submission 202237) | Soil microbial communities from Risofladan, Vaasa, Finland - UN-2 | ecosystem: Environmental > Terrestrial > Soil > Coastal area > Acid sulfate soil | place: Finland: Risofladan, Vaasa | collected... | reverse complement strand
TCAAGTAGAACGGGCTCTCATGCAAAGCAAAAGAAAGCCTGGTTGATAGTCACACCTGCATTCATTGCAGAGAATTGTTCCCTGTTATACGAGAACAGGGAACAACGTAAAAACATAATTGCACTGACGAAAGAACGCGATGTGCTAGCAGAAAGGCGGGGAAGACATGAAGTGCAAAACGTGTGGCTCTCAAGTCTCGCTACTGATCGAATCAGAAACCACGGCCTATTGTCTGTTTTGCGTGAAAGACCAGCGCGACGAGTTGGTCAAGGCCATATACAAGAGCATCAATGTCTTTCGTAAAAACGGTTGGCACCCCGAAGTGATCGAAGCCCTGCAAAGTGGCTTGCATTCAGCGTTTGGTGATGAATTGAAGAAAGCGGAGGAGCGATGAGCGAACAAATCCAGCGTGATGATTGTGAATGGCAGGCGCTGTTAGATTTTGTGAAAAAGCGATGCGACGCTGTAGAGAAAGAGCGCGACGAGTTGCGTGCTGCGCTGGACAAGATCTGTGCGGACGAGAGCGTTTCTGACAGGTGTGTAGATATCGCTGAGGCTGCGCTCAAGAAAGCAAAGAAAGACACCAGGATCATCCACGTGCGCTGTCCATCATGCTCGGCTCGCTACGAGTCAACCGGTTTCCAGGCCCGCGGCCAGTTCTGTTTGTGTGGATGGAAAAGAAAGTGATGAAGAAATGAGTGATCCAATCAGGGATGAGTGCATCTGTGGAACTGTCTATATCGTATCCGATGCGGACCGATACAGCCTATGCCCTCGGTGTCAGTGTGCTGAGATGCTTGAAGAAATCGAAGGGCTAGAATCATCGATTGACTTCGCCAGAAAAGAAATGAGAATAGCACGAGAAGAGCGCGACAAGTTGCGTGCAACTGACGAAGGAATCTTCGCGACTCACGACTTCCCATGTTGTGTACGTGGGTGCGGTGCGAAGGCGGTACTGGACATGAACGAAGGGATCTTCCAGCCCTGCTGGGAGCATCAGAGGACACTTGGCTGCCTGAAGACGAGGAAGCGCCCATGGTGGAAGTTTGGATCAATCAAGAAAGCGAAGGGGGAGTGATGGCGTGTGATTGCGGAATCTGGAATGACGCATGGAATTGTCCGAACTGCCCACCGTTCACAGAGGAACAACTGGACGCTAAGAACGCATATCGCGGAAAGCCGGACTTGATAATTGACTGCGGCGGAAACGGGTCGTGCAAGGCGTTTGCTTGTGTAGAGAAAGAGCGCGACGAGTCAGTGGGTCTAGTTGGTGAGCTGTACGTTGCACTGGAGTGTGTGCTTGCGAACCTGGTGGCAGTAGTCGAAGGAAGCAGCCTTTGTACTGATGCGATCAAACTTGGGACCGAAGCGCTCAAGAAAGCGAAGGGAAAGCGATGAGTCGTTTAACCCGTGAGATGGAATGTCCTTGCTTTGGTGACGTGGAGTGCGTCGCGTGCAGTCTGCGCAGAGATCGCGACGATGCCCGTAAGGATCGCGACGAGCTAGCGGATGCGCTGATTGCATTTGTCCACGATGCGCAGGGGTCGGCAAAGCGCGACATAGACGACCTTTGCTCTGATGCGCTCAAGGCTTTGTACAACGCGAGGATGACATGACCGAATGGGACGCGTGTGACGAGCATGAGCGTGCGCACTTGGTCGGCGAAGAATGCATCGAATGCGTGACGGAGGAGCGCGATGAGTGATGACTGACGATATTTTCGGCGAAGTTTACGCGCCACCGGTAGCCGAATATCCCGCATGGTATCGACCGTCGAAAGAGAGGCCGAAGGCAAATATCCATGTTCTGAACGGTCGCCATCCGCTAGGTAGCCAACTAGGCGCAGAAGCTAGTACGTGCGGCACATGCGCGGCACTCTACTCCAGGGCGAAGGGCTCGACGTACTACAAATGCACGGCGCACAAAATATCTTACTCGCCAGCGACAGACGTTAGGCTTAAGTGGCGCGGCTGCGAGTTGTGGGAGAAAGCGAAGGGGGAGTGATGAGTCGATTCAGCGATTTCGTACGCATGATTCATCGATCACAGGTCTCGATGGACGACGTGATACGACGTGCATACGACGCAGAACGCTCGCTAGAAGAGTCGTGCAAAGAGTGCAAAGAGTTGCGTGCTGCGTTTATTGCTGTCCGTGCCTGCGATTGTAGTGGATGGTGTTCGGCGTGTCTTGCGACCAGTGACTCTGCGCTGAAGGCGGGGGAGTAATGAGCGAACCCTTGGTGACTTCGAGTGCAGAAGAGTAAGAGCGGACCTTGCTGGATGTCCTGGGCTTGGTGCTTCGACTGCCGGGGCTGGAAGATTGGCTTGTGGTTTGAGAACGGTCATTGCCGGGCATGTGAGAACGAGGAACAGAAAGACACCATCGTTAAGGAGATGATAGAGCTGGCGAACAGGGCTTTGAAAAACGAGGAATAATAGTTTAGGAGGTACCCAAAGGCATGGGCCTCACGATCAAGCATAAGAGCCCGGGCGGGTGAGAGGCCCGTTTGTTAGAAAGAGAGAAAACGATGATGATTGAAAAGAAACCCTGCGTATCCTGCGGCGCTTTGATTCCAGAGTTGACGCATTATCCATACGACGAGTGCCTTCCTACGTAAGCGTGTGGCACTGTACACCATAACAAGATGGACAAAGACACTCAGATAATTGTTATCGCCCTGTGCGGTGGGCTGCTTGGCTGGGCTGTAGGGTCTTTGCTCAACTTCTATACCAAGTCCAAGCTGTTGAGAAGCAAGCTCTTTCTATGGGCGGTAGTTGTCGGAATGACCTTGCTCATTGTCTGGATAAAATTGAGTCGGTTGCCAGATTTATAAAGGAAAGAGTGATGAGTGATGATAACTGTGTCCCGCCCGCCGCAACCGCAATCTACACGAGCAATCCGTTCACCAAAGAGTTGAAATTCAACAGTGCTGTTGTGTTCACCGTGTGCGATGGCAGAGAAGTGCTGAAATTAGAAGCCAACGGGGATTTCTACGTGCAAGGACGACTCGTTGTTACCGATTTGGAAGTCTATGAATCGTTCAAATCTTGGCTAGGTGAATTCATTATCTAAATTATGGGACATCATGTCGTTCACGATCTGTGCATTTCTGGTCTCAGCTTCCTGATAGGATCGATCTTAACTCAGATCGTAACAAGCAAATGGAGGAGAAATGAGCGGCAAAGATAACATTACCGTTTCTCAGATCGTAAAAACATTCCTTGTCCAAAACAACTACGACGGCCTGTATAGCAACAACGAATATTGCGCCTGCGCCGTGGAAGACCTGATGCCATGCGAAGAATATGGCATAGGGGGATGCTCACCAGGATATAAAGGCCCGTGCAACGAAGATTGTGAGTTCGACATGGAGTGTGATTGGCATATCTATCCAAAACGACCCGTTGCCCAACCGCCTGCAACCTCAGTAACTGTACTCTTGAAAAAGAAGGTACAATGAGTAACAGCAAACCAAGCTGGTACATCCAAGAGTACCAAGCTGTTTACAAAGGAACCCTGATCAGCGTGTTCCGAAAAGGTTCCTCATGGATCTGGCGCGTGTATGGATCTGATTCAATCGATGGTGCCCCTTGTGACAAATTATGGCAGGCCCAAGCCGCAGCAATCAGACACTTGGACGGATAATGATTGGCTGCTTACATAACAAAAGTAAACCTTGAAAGATATTTTATTTGCAATTCATAAAGAATGACTGGTAATGTCAATTCCATTGGAACGACAAGGGAACCAGTCACGATGAGTACAGAAAAAAAAGAGAAGAAAAAAAAGAAAATCTCGACGACGAACTCTCGTAATTATAAGTACGGTCTTCTTCCTCCCATCAAAAATGGTGACAAATTCGATGAGCAAGTATCAGAAGCGCACAAATACAAAAATGCGCTTTGCAGAATCGAGCGTGACCGTCGTGTTGGCTTCCGAGAGATAGCTCGTACGGAAGAAACAGATGCAGTCCAGGCTAAAATTGACGCAAAGGTCGATGAGCTAAAAGAAGTAAATACAGAGATTAAAAAGATTCGTGCCCAGGCTCGTAATCGAAAAACCTCTCCGATTGAGGCAGCTCGCGCAAAGAAGCTCAAGACGGAAATCAAGGTTCTTAATACAGAGTTCAAAGTCTTGCGTAACATTTGCAAGAATGACCCGGAAATTGCAGCTAAGCTTGAGGAAAATAACGAGCTGGCAAATACTCGTGCCAAGGAAGCATACAAAACGTCTTCTTTGTACTGGGGAACTCGTGGCGTTTGTGATAGAGCAGCAAAAGCGGCCAGAAGCGAGCCCACAGACCCGCAATTTCGGCACTGGGACGGCACTGGGCTGTTAGGCATTCAGTTGCAAGGTGGCCGGACCATGGCCGACCTTGCCGATGATACGTACACTCAGATAGATACCGTATCAGAAGAAGCGTATCTGTCGCCCATTCGCGGAGATAGGCGGCGGCTATGCCGTACCACGGTCAGATTGCGTATCGGAACTGATGAAAATAATAAGCCTATCTTTGCCGAGTTCCCTGGCTTCATTCATAGGCCCATTCCATCAGACAGCCGTATTACTTGGGCCTATGTTAAGAAGTCTCGTTGCGGGGACAGGTATGTGTATTCCTTGATCTTGACCGTGGCCCGCGAGAAGGGTGCAGGTCCTATCTTTGGTCAGAGCAAGGGTACTGGCAAAGTAGGTGTCGACATCGGTTGGCGATTGCTGCCTGATGACAGTCTTCGCGTTGCGTATTGGAAGGACGGCAAGGGCAAGAGCGGAGAGTTGATTCTTGACCCAAGCTTCCGTAAGGCAAACAAAAAAATCAAGAAGTTGCGTGAAAATCGAGACAAGAATCTCGACGTGATGCGTCCGCTTTTGGTTGCCATGTTTAAGACCTTAAACCTTCCGGAGTGGATGGTTGAGCAGACGTCCCATATGGGGTTATGGAAGTCTACGAATCGATTCGCTAAGTTAGGATTGGCTTGGCGCGGCAAGCGTTTCGACGGTGACGCGCAAGCGTTTGCGTTGATGGATGAATGGCGTCGGCAAAACAAGCACCTGCTCGATTGGGAGATGAATCTTCAGGACAAGATTCAGGGTCGTCGTCGGGAGCAATACAGGATTTTTGCCGCTCGTCTTGCAGAGACCTATGCTGCTGTAAATATGGAGAACTTCGATCTAAGAAAGATAGCGATAGGCCCGAAGGTAGAAGAAAAAGGTGACAACCAAACAGCTCGCTATCATCGTCAGATTGCGTCTGTAAGTACATTGCGTGATGCAATCAAAAACGCTTGCTCAACTCGCGGTGTTATCTACAAAGAGGTTGTTGCAGCATTCACAACCAAGATTTGTTACGCATGCGGTTCTGTTGAGAGGTGGGACCAAGAGAAAGAGGTTGTTCACACTTGTTCTCAGTGCAATCTCACCTGGGACCAGGACAAAAACGCTGCTGATAATATTCTCAACGACCGTGGTATTCCGTTTACGAGCAGTGTAGTGTCGACGTAGTTACTTAGTTGCGATTTCAGGTAGTTGTATTGCGAGCGGTTTCATGTTTTTGGGACCTCTCGCAAATTGACAATCAAATAGTTGAAATTGTTCCCTTTCTCAGGGAGCCCTATTATAGCCTGCTCGGTGGCTTACGAACCGAGACCCCGACGACGGCCTCGTGGATTGCCTCCGCGATCTCGCTATTATAGCCTGCTCGGTGGCTTACGAACCGAGACTAGGGGGTGATGCGGTTACGCTTGGCCGAAGCCCTCGGGTCTATCACAGCCTGCTCGGTGGCTTAGTAGCTGAGACCTAATGTCACCTCACAGCAATGACCAAGAACTATTATAGCCTGCTCGGTGGCTTAGTAACTGAGACTTTGCGCATCGGTGCGCGTCCGGGAACTACATGCTCACTATTATAGCCTGCTCGGTGGCTTAGTAGCTGAGACTATACCAACACGGCCAGATCACGGAGGCGGTGACCTATCACAGCCTGCTCAGTGGCTTAGTAGCTGAGACCCCTGGAGACGGTCCCAGGCGACATTAATTATCACAGCCTGCTCAGTGGCTTAGTAACTGAGACTGTGGGCGTAGCTTGACCTATCACAGCCTGCTCAGTGGCTTACGAACTGAGACTCAACGGTATCGAGGACATTGCCACTCGGGTCTCAGCTATTATAGCCTACTCAGTGGCTTAGTAACTGAGACCACCTCATAGAGATGGCCAACACGGGCGAGTTACCACTGCTATTACAGCCTGCTCAGTGGCTTAGTAGCTGAGACTACCTCCATCGCCGTGAGCGCTAATCCAGGTCAGGGCTGTTATAGCCTGCTCGGTGGCTTAGTAGCTGAGACAAGCTTGCCCTTCGAATGCCGCATCACGGTGATCCACTGTTATAGCCTGCTCGGTGGCTTAGTAGCTGAGACAGCTTGGCCAGGATGAGTCTGGCTGCGACGCTCTCAGCTGTTATAGCCTGCTCAGTGGCTTAGTAGCTGAGACGCCCGGGTGACGTTATCACCTATCACAGCCTGCTCAGTGGCTTACGAACTGAGACGACCGACCCGGAAGTCGCGCTGTCCGCTTCACGCCCACGACTATCACAGCCTGCTCAGTGGCTTACGAACTGAGACTGAGTCCACGCGTACCAGTACAGATCGGAAAGGTTGACTTTGACATCATCAGCTCGTATCCATAACAAGCAATCAGGACCCTTAGAGGGGTCTTTTTAGTTTGGGTCATAATGAATGAATGGGCACGATGATCGAAGGAATGACTTCCAGCATATATCTGAAAGAATCTGATTTCTGTTTTGTTTTAGGAGGGAAAGAGGTTCTGCGAATCTGTGCGAACGGTGACTTCTACGTCAAAGGGAAGCTTGTCGAAAATGATCGAGAAGTTTACGAAGGATTCAAGGTTCTGGTAGATGGAAACCCAATTTCGCCTAGCGAAGCTCTTTATGGCTTTATGGGCTGGCTCACTTCTCGCCAAGAAATCTCCGGCCCCTTCTGTGGACGCTATGAAGCAGGTCATGCTGCAGTGCTGGTTAACGAATTTTGTAAATCACAGGGATTTTCAGATCCACGACATAATTTCATTAAAGTGTTTAAGGACTATCCCACCAGTAAGGCAGTGAGTCATCCTGCTCCACCAAACAAGACTCACACCTTGGTTTGCAGAAAATGTGCAGCGGAGGAAAATATTCCTCCAACTTTCAAAGGTTTAGACTCATTAAAAAACATCGATGGATGGACATTTTCCTCAGATAAAGGTTGGCGTTGTTTGGAATGCTCAGCTAAAAAGGGGAAGTAACATTCATGCCTAGGCGAATGTTCGTTTATGTCCTATTGCAGGCTGCTCAAGGCTTTGGAACTTGAAACTGGCTAGGCAAATAGCAAATGCCATAGCATACAGAGAGATTATCGATGCGGTTATCGATGGTCTCTCTGTAGTAAAGTATTCCAATGACATCGATCAGATGCGCACAGGCATTGAAGATATGATTTGCGCACTGTGTAACGTAACGAATTGTGTGGATGATTTAGACGGGTATCAACCAAGAAGGTGACAGTTGAAGCGAAAGACCTGGATGCATTTATCGCCATGCGGAAGCGTATGGAGGATGCGGAAGCGAAAGTCGACCAGCTGGCAGATGCCCTGAATCAGATCTTAGCAATCACACCAGCTTACAACATATCATCACCAGAGTGGAAGGCAGCTGAAAAGGCACTCAAGGGATGCGTTCTGGGCAGGAGCAGGAGATGAAACCCTGTGGAGCACAGTTAATTACAGCCTGCTCAGCGGCTTAGTAGCTGAGACACGAATCTGCCATTCTGTCCAGCCTTCTTCGCTGACGATTCCGTTAGCTGCGCAGATGCCTATCTGGACTATCGTTTCGAATATTTCCTCTACCCATCGTTTACACCAATTCGATGATGTTGACAGCGTGTTTTAAGTCACAAATTCGTGCAATAACTGCGCTGGCACGGGACCAAGATGAAAAACAAAACCAACGATGAAGCTGTTTGCGGATTTTTAAGCGCAAATATTTCGGCGCTTGTGATCGCTTTGCTTCTCTCCTCTTGCCACAGAACGTCGGTAGTTAAGGCTCCCAAGGAGAGACTTCCATGTCCAGAGAAGATAGAAGTTTGTGTATTAGCGGATGACCAAGAACAAAACGTGGTCATGGACAAGCTGGAAATGCTTCAGGCATGGATAGAGGAAGTGTGCGGGAAAAAGATGCAGTACGTAACGATGCTAATGCATGACCCGGGGGTAAGCATTTGCCTTTCAGGGGAAACTGCGCAGCCAAGCATCCTGGACTACTAAGACGTAAGTGGCTTGCTCTTGATATGCCAGGAGGGCTCTGCACAGGGCTTTATGCCAGGCTTGTCTCCGTGGCAGTACTTTGTGCGCAAAATGAAACCACGGCTTCTGGAATGGACATCACGGCCTGCCAGACAGTGTGGACAGGATGTACGGCCCAGGAGTGCTACAGAGATGAGATAGACTTCGTCGAGGAGGCTAGGCATGACCTGTGGAAAGGTTTAATGCCAGTTTGCCCAGAAGTCCATACTGTCTGGGTTGCAGTATAGGCGCCCATCTCTTCCGCAACGTCGACATTTAACTTCCCAGCAGACCTTGCTAGGAGAAACCTTCTTTGGTGGCCCATCGGTGGAACGGTACTGCCTGTGCCCAAAGAAGATGCATGTGAGTTCGGACCAGATAACTTAAGTATTGCTCGGAATGACGATCAGAAGCACTGATTTTAATATTACTATAAATATTAAGTAGTTATAAGTTTCAAAAAAACGTGGGGCGCTACGCGCCTTAGGAAAGAGAATTTACCTCTTAGAGTCCCAGGGTGGTGATGTGTAATTGGGGCGGGCCGTGTACACCGATTGGTCCTGGTGATACTGTTTTTTTATGGAAATTGAAATGGAAACTATCACTGTTGATTCAACAGTAGATGTCGAATCTTATTACCCAAACAATGAATTTCAAACTAGTGACAACTTCCATGTAACGACTCCAGCATTTGCCGTTATGAAGAACGGAAAGAGCATTCTGGTCGTAAATGAGAAGGGCGTATTTGAGATGGGCGACCAAAAGGTCAATATCATCTCCCTTGACAGACGGGTCAGCCTGGCCCTTGGTTTTGCTATGTGTGGGTTTGCTTTTAGTGTTGCTGTTTTGATCATCAGTCTTATTTAGTTAACTTTCATCTTCAAAACAATATCTTGAAGCTTGACAATCTAGTAATTCTAAGTCAAAACAGTAGTATGGATAAGTCTGAAATCGTTAAAGCCTATAAAAATCGCACATCACTGAAAAAGATTTCAGCAGCTTCCTCGTTAACAATACCCCACATTCGCAAGATTCTTGTTTCTGAGGGCGTTGAAATCCGAGGCAAGGGCCGAATTTCCGGTACCAAGCAGGGAACTAGAATCTCTGACAAAGATCAAAGCAAAATGGCGAAACTATACAAAAAAGGTTTTACCATGGAAGAGATAGCAGTTGATTACGGCATCTCTAGACAGCGCGTACATCAGATCTTGTTAGCTATTGGGACGACTTCTCGGCGCCGTGGACCGAGAAGCAATTAGGACAAATAACTCTTCTCCTGTACCAACGGTCTTTTATAACTGCCCACCCATGGTTTTCTAGCTTTTCCAGGTCCTTGGGGACCATGGAGATCCCAAACACAGGATAGCTAGCGGAGCAATTCATCATAAGCTCCAGTTCTATCTTCTCTGCGCAGTCTTTTGTGTCGCAGACTACGGTCGCTGGTGTACATGCATGAAATCCCATATTCAACTGATCGTCGATCAGGGATGAGATGTCAAATGGCAGTTAACAAACTTGGACAAGTACAGTTGATTGTTCCTGTCGCTGTTGTGCTCTGAATAGAGCATTTCCCGCCCTTGTGAGCAGACATGCAGTGGCCACATATCATACATGTCTCCGTTTTCATGAGATGAATCAGGACACAGGATATGCAGCTACAGAGAACTCCGTTTTGTCCTTCCAGGTGAACCTTGTGGAGTTCTCGCTCAATGCGACTACGAAGTGTTTCTCCGTCTTCGTTCTTCTCTAAACCGGAGAGGCCAAATGATTTCAACAGCTCTTCTACTGTTTCGTCATACGTCTTATGCTCAACCACTGTTTAAGTAGAGCTGGTAATAAGATGGATGTCAATTAGACAATACTGACAAGGTTGGGGAAAATACGACAGACGAAGGACCGGGTTGGTCGGGAACACAAGAAGCGCAGGACATCTTCTCTTTCACTATTTCGGATCCAAGAATAGTACCCCCACCCTCGTTGTAAATTCTTTGACGGGTTTCAACGATCACGCGAACAGGGGTTACGCTCGTTGGTTGAGACTTTTTACAAAATCCACAAATGAATGACATAGTTACTTTCTGTCCTTAGGCAGGTTGAATTTCATTGCTGGGTCGACGATTTTGCAACCCTCGGCACAATTGAAGCAGTACCGCTCTGCGCCGCAGTCCAGAGTTCTGACGGAGCCGTCATTTATGAAAATGGTGC
>Ga0307379_10013607_pt1 | contig 10533 bp, 21 predicted proteins | sample UN2MG_FD_202237 | JGI IMG/M metagenome (GOLD analysis project Ga0307379, IMG submission 202237) | Soil microbial communities from Risofladan, Vaasa, Finland - UN-2 | ecosystem: Environmental > Terrestrial > Soil > Coastal area > Acid sulfate soil | place: Finland: Risofladan, Vaasa | collected... | reverse complement strand
AAATAAAATAACCCATGCACATAAAAAATTCTTATATTTTTAACTATGAGAAAAGCACTAATAGCAGGATCGTTCGATCCAGTAACAAATGGGCATTTGGATATTATAAAAAGGGCAGCTTTTTTATATGACGAATTACACGTAGTTATTGGTACAAATCCATCTAAAAAACCGATGTTTGGTATTGAAACACGGATGAGTATAATAAGAAATACTCTGGATAAAGAAATATACCCAAATATCATAGTTGGTAGCTTTTCCGGGTTACTTTCGGACTATGCTTATGATAACGGCATACACGTCATTTTAAGGGGCTTACGCAATCCATCGGACTTTGAGGCCGAACTGACCTTATCTAGCGTTAATCGTGACCTGAGGGGCGTAGAAACGGTGTTTATGCCTTCTAAACCAGAGTTCTTTAATGTTAGCTCCAGTATGGCTAAAGCTATTGTCCAAGAAAGCGGAAGTGTAGAGAAATATGTCCCTCTGGAAGCCAAATATTACCTTGAAAACATAATTGGTAGATATAATTTAATTGGTGTTGTAGGAAATTCAGGTAGCGGTAAAACAACTTTTATAGAAGAGTTGAAAAATTCATTATTTTCATCTTTTAATGTCACAGCAATATCTATTAATATGGATGAATTGACCCATGAAATATATGATAGTCAAGTACCATATTGTCTGGAAGTTAAACAGAAAATGGGAGTATATTTCGGTGAAGCAATAATAGATGTAAAAAATAAGAGTATACACCGTGATTTGTTATCCAGAATAGTTTTTGGTAACGAACAAGATTTAGCAGTGTTAAATAGGCTTATGGCAAATCCATTGAGACACGCTCTCTATGAAAAATTAAAAACAATAAAAAGCAATCTTATTAGTGGCATGCCGTTCACTCCAATATTCATAGAGGGTGCAATGATACCGGAACATGGATTACTTCCATTTGTTAATAATAATGTTATTTATTTGGAATGTGATGATCAAGTTGCTATCGAAAGGATAATGAAAAGAGATAATATCGATGCATCCAAAGCATACAGGCGATTAAAATCACAAACTAATGATTTTCAAAAAAAGAGCATTATCAACCAATCAATTAAAGCCCATAGATTTGGAAAATTAGTCGAGAGCAACGGAATAAAAGAAGATGATAATATAGATGACTATTTATTTCGTGATTTTTTTGAAAAGAACCCCGAAAAAACTTAAATTTATAATACCTTACGAGGAGAAAAAAATGAATTGGAAAAAAATATTTTCATACATGGTGACTATTGCTAAGATTGTATCTTTCATTAGTCTCTGTTTGTCTGTATATATTAAAGTGAAAACTTTGATAGGCACTACAAAATCAAAAGAAAATACAGATGAGGAAGTAGATGATGACACAGAAGTAGCTACTGAAGGAAAACAAAGGGAGGTACCTAATGTTGAAGATTAATCATGCATTAATAAGAAGAATTATACAGATACTTGGAATATCTGCATTTCTAATTTCCATTTTCTTTAAACTAAAAGCAATACTTTTAATGGGTGGGACTCAATCTATATCAGAGACATTAGGCAACGATAATTCTGCACAGACAAAGAAGGCTGACGATGATGACGATGATGACGATGATGACGATGATGACGATGATGACAATGATGAGAATACCGTAGAGGAAGCCGTAGCGGCACCCGAAGTGGAAGGCAGCTCAGGTACAGAGGACGTGTATTAAACGTAACTAGTGGATTTTAATAATAAAAATAAAGGTAATATATGAGTACTGAATGGAATTTCGGGGATTCTTTCCCTTCAATAGAAATAGATACTGAACACTGGAAGACACTTTCTATTAGTGATAGGTTTAAATATCTGGGACGACTTCTTTTCCAAGAAAAAGATTTGCAAAATAGAATGAATATGATGAACTACATCATGAGCACAATTGCTACAGTAGGACATGCATTTATAAAAAACCCAGAAGCTAGGGCTTATCTTGATATCATGAAACAGTCTACTAATTTGGTATCTGTTAGCGCTGCAGTGGGTAATGTATTCAAAGCTAAACAAAATTACCGACATACTAAAAATAATGCAATTGCCAAACTCATGGGTTTCCCTAATGGTAATTATGTCGATAATAAAAGTTTAGATGTAACACAAGCAATGATCGATGCTTTCATTGATATAAATGATTATCATAAAGATAAGTATAATATCGTTATTGAACACGTACAGAGTAATGACGCAGAAGGTAAAAAACCTGATAATAAAAAAGAAGATGCAGATTATTCCCCAATTATTAAAAATATAAAAATGTGTGGAACCATTGATAAAGATATTAAATGGGGATTGACCATAAGATCTGTTGGAAATATTATGGATGATGGTTCTGATACAACTAATTCAGCAACATGCAAACTTTTTTATCCCGTAACAGGAATGAAAATCCATGCCGATGAGCTTAGGGATCGAATACAAGAAATTATGTATCAGCTTTATATTGACAAAGTAAATACATATGAAAATTTTGTGAGAATTAATGGAACTGCATTAGAAATATGCAAAAGAATTAAAATTAAAGAAGATATTAAAAATCTTAATATTCCTAGAATTTCTACGGCAATTACAAAAACCCTCAGAGATAAAACTCGTAGAGGAATTGTACTGGTAGGAGAACCTGGAGTTGGTAAGACTATTTCTCTCCATAAAATTATTAATAATTTCCCTAAATCACTTGTATTCTGGGTTACATCAGATAGTATTAATAGCACGTCAGGTATTCGCAATGTCTTTAAAATATTTAAGATGTTCAAGAATTCTATCATTGTATTTGATGACCTAGACGCTGCTCCTTTGACTATGAAGAATGAAACAACAGCAGAGTTTTTACGTCAACTCGACGGCACAAGCGACTTAATTGGGTTCCTTATTGCAGCAGTTAACGACCCTTCTAAGATCCATATGACTATAATAAATAGACCGGAACGCTTCGATGATGTATATCATGTTAAACTTCCTGAAACAAAAGAAGAAATAATCAGTATTATATTCAGTAAAGCTAATGATAAAGGTTACTATCCTAAAGTTAAAGGTAGACAACAAAAAAGAGTTGGTGCAATTGGTACTATTGATTTTACCGAAACTAATAAAGAACTAAAAGCTATCTGCAATGAAGTTATAAAGGCTGGCTTTACACAAGTTCAGGTTGCTGGTTTGATTAATGATTGTCATACATATACAGAAGCAAATAATATAACTATAGCATTATTGAAAGAGGCCGTCCAATCTAGATTAGACTCAGTTGGTGCGTCTAATATGGTACCCATTAAAGGCAAACTTAAAGAAGATAGGGAAAACTTGTCAGTCGAAGCCACCGCAAATCTCAACAGGCGCGGGTTTACTAATTGAGTTAGATCGGTATGTTTATATTAATAAGGGGAGTTAAATAACATCCCCTTTATAAACTATAGCAAAAAATGTTAAATACCATTCTTAAACACATAATATACGAAGCTTGTATTTCAGTATTCTTTCAAAAGATAGATTGCAATTTCTCTGCTATCATACCAGAAGAAAATATAAAAGAAGTTCGTCTGGGTAATATGGTTTTTAAGCTCAGGAAACCTATGGGAGCCATAACCGACCCACGAAGCAGGGAATGGATACACAGACACAAGGTCTAAATGTTAAAGATTTGGTTAAAACATAAAATATTTGAATATTGCATCGATATATTCTTTAGAGAGTTTTTTAGGAATTTTATTTTCCCCCAAATTACACCAAATATCTATTTAACAATTGAAAATAATATAATTATTGTGGAGGATGATAAAAATAATAAATTATCGAGAAAACTTCTATGGACTCCAATTAATAGCTTTTTGTACATGGATGAAATTACCAAAACAATAATGGATTTCTTAAAAAAGTACTATAAAAAAACTTATCATATAATAATAAACGACTTATAATAGATGGTAAAAGTACTACTAAAACATTTTATATACGAGAAATGCATAGATATTCTCTTTAATCAGATAACATTAAATTTTTCTGAGGTTAAACGAGAACGACTAGAAGCGAAACTCCGTAATAGAATAGATGAACTTATGAAACATATGGATTTACTAGGTTCTCGATATCCACATATTAAGGCATTCGTAGACCCCGTCCAACATACGGAAAACTCAGTATGCAGAGAGGATTTAAAATATTTCAAGCATAATCTTCTTAATGCTATGAAAGTACCACCGAGAAATGATTAAAATAATCCTAAAACATTTTATATACGAACAATGCATTAATGTTCTCTTTAACCAGATAGTATTAAATTTTTCTGAGGTTAAACGGGAACGAGTAAAACTTAGGGGAAGAAAACTTAGGGGAAGATTTCTCTCTTTGAAATATATCGATGAAACAGACATTATGCCGACAGTTCACTACAATGTAAGAGAAGGTACGTTTTAAGATGATTAAAATATTATTAAAACATCTTGTATACGAGAAATGCTTAGATTTATTATTTGACGGGGTAATAAATAATTTCACCCAACCAGAAGCAGCTTTTCTTACTTTATCTGATAAAAAATTTATTTTAAATTTATACGAAAATGAGGGCGACTCTATTGAACATCTAGCAGGCGTTTATTATAGATATGTGAATAATTATATTCATAAAGCTATTTCCTTTTCTACAGCGAAATACGAAATACTAAAATTAGTTAATGGGCCAAGATAATGAGTGCATATGAACTACCACTAATTAAAAAAACTTTTCCTGTTTTATTCGCAAAACATATAGATGATTAAAATACTTTTAAAACATTTAATATATGAGAAGTGCATTAATGTTCTCTTTGATCAGGTATCTTTAAATTTTTCTAACGCTAGGCGAGAAAGGATAGAAGCAAAAATGCATAGCCTTGAAGGTCTCATAAAACATGCACGATTGGCGAGGGCGGCGGCTGACATTGTACAACGAGCTTCTGTATATACCACGAATATAAATATACCATCAAGTCACTACAATGTAAGAGAAGTAAGATGATTAAAATACTGCTAAAACATTTTATATACGAACAATGCATTAATGTTCTATTTGATGCGTTTATTAGGAATTTTTCTCAGGTTAAACATGAACGGAGGATGCTGCGGAAACAATGGTGCGCACCAACTTTCATTACGGCTGATATAGTTTCAGTACAACCTATGACTGAACCACAAGGAATATATTTCGCCTTGAGATATTTATATGGTGAACGAAAATTAGATGATTAAAATACTTTTAAAACATTTAATATATGAACAATGCATAAATGTATTGTTCGATGGTATATGTAGAAATTTTCTTAGTCCTCTGGAATTAATAAACTTACGAGTAGAGAAGATACTTGCTGTTTCTCGTAGAATTAGTGCAAAGTGGTCACTAGAGTCAGCTGATTGGATGGATTTAGAACAGGAAATGCAGTTCGAAATACATAGAAACCTATTAGCTTCATTAAGGGGGCCAGACAAGGAGACACGTAGATGATTAAAATACTTTTAAAACATTTAATATACGATAAATGCATAGATGTATTATTTGACGGGATATATAGAAATTTTCTTAGCCCACAGGAATTAATAAACTTACGAATAGAGAAGATACTTGCTGTTTCTCGTAGAATTAGTGCAAAGTGGATATTTATCGAAGAACCGATGATATGCGCACATGGAGTTGATATAGAAAAAGAGTTGATGGATGCTTTAGAACAGGAAATAACGTATATTATCAAATACAGAAAGAAAAAGATAGAAACCTATTAGCTTCATTCAGTTCAGACATACAGGTAAAAGAAGCGGTATAAAAATAATAGGGTGGGGTACTATAATGGTGCTATTGGAAGATAACTCTATGTGGGTAAATAAGTTATGGGAGAATTTAACTTCTCCCATTAAAAAAGGGGTCTGATGACCCCTGCTATGCATCTCGGAATTCTGGATCGGCCTGTGAATCTGGAGTTTATCTACAACACTATCGGTTAAATGGATGATTAAAATTCAGCCACGTAGTAAAGTTCTTTTTTGAATTCTTCATTATTCAACATTGTACGATCAGCAAGAACAATATGGGGTTCTTCACTCATATCCTCGACATATACCAATACATAATCTTTACCATTAACATATCCGTATTTATTCATTACTTCTTCAATGCTATCATGAGTATCTCCCCCTGTGGAGAATCCCACACTATTTGGATTTTGTTTTCTAAAGTCAGAACTATCTGTAATTTCAGATGGATATTCAGATGAATATTCATAATTTTCAAAACACACCTGAAAGCCTTTTTTCACGCTTTCAATCAGTACATCTTGTCCTTTTCCTTTAAGGGAGTCCAAAAAATTCTGAAATTTTTGTTTACTATTCATGATATATCCTAAATGTTTAATATTTCTAATAGTTTATATCATCAACTATATTATTTTTTTTCCAGCAACACTCAAGTACCCCACCCCTAAAAAATAATTAAAATAATTGTTGCATCGGCCCCTGAAAAAGCCTATATTTAGATCATAATGAAAAGCACGAATTTTACATACAATTCTACAACGGAAACAGACAATGCTCTGTTCGTTCCGATGGCTTTCCCACCCTTTGGGTGGTAATTACTCTTTTACATATATAATATAGTCGTATTTTTACGGGCTGATAGTACTGCGTCGGATTCGCAATCCGCAGTAGGTGAAATTCCTACCAGCCCGACCAATTTAACGAGTTCTAGTTTAACGCAGAACACAGTCCATTCAGCGGACTGAGATTGGGGGTTTAAGTCCCTCTAGCTCGGCTAAGAAATAACGGGGATTAGCGAAGTCCGGTCTATCGCATCTGATTTGGGATCAGAAAATCGCCAGTTCAAATCTGGCATCCCCGAATAAATAACAGTCATTGGTGTAGGGGTTGCATCCAAGTTTCGGGAACTTGCTGAGATGGCTGAAAATAACTCAAATAAATAAATCCGTTAAATAGCCCCAAAAAACCTATATTTACTGTGAGAGACTATTATGAAACAAAATCGTAAGCGTAGAAAGTATTGTAGAACAAACAGGCCACAGGTTTTGGTTTTAGATAAGTCATGGAAATCAATCAACGTCGTTGATTTTGAGGACGCACTAATTGATTGGGCTAACGGTAGGGCAAAAATAATCCATCATTACGAAGATGATATCAGAATCCGTTCTGGTATAAATAGTATTACAGGCGAAAAAAGTGTTGATATGGCTTGTCCTTCAGTTATTGTAATGACAGATTGTAATCCATCTGAGTTCAATACTATTAAAGTAGATAAATTATTACCAACTAAAAAAAACCTATGGGAACGCGAAAAAGGCAGATGTTGTTATTGTGATCGTGAAATTAGTTATAAAGAAGCTACTATTGACCATGTGTATCCAAAGTCATGTGGTGGTTTAAGTGATTGGATCAACATGAGAGTTTGTTGTCAGCCATGTAATTCGTTAAAAGATGATAAGACCATTGGCGAATTGGGATGGAAATTTCCTCGCCGGGTAGGTATTCCTACGTTGACGGAAGAAGTTCCAAAAAACCTTATTTATCATATGGGTGGTAAGATTCCACATGAAAGCTGGCGAGCATATATTTACTGGGAAATTAAAACAGAAGAGAAAATCCGGGATATCGAATATCCCGTTACTTGGGAGTAAAAATGAATCAAAAAGAATTGAGAGTGATAGAAGATTTAGTCGCTAGTGTTAAAACAATGGGTAAAAACATTAAAGATTTAAATGACACGTTGAAGAAGAATAACAGCAACACCAACAAGAATACGCTTATGTACAGACTTGTAGAAGCCGTTAAAGATCTTGGTAAAAAATTAAAACCAAGTGATTAGTGTGTTAAAAGTATTCTTAAAGCATAAATTATATGAATACTGCATTGACCTGATCTTCGGTCTAGTTACAAAGAATTTTACCATACCAAAATCTGATGACTTGCATGTAGGGGATATATTCGAAATCATTAGACTTAAGGAACATTTCGATAATTCTTTTGTTACATTAACCAATGTAATTCTAGTTTCATACGAAGAAGTGGTGTTTTTTGGCGAAAAATACACAAAATGCTCATTTCAATCAGTCAGCCATCGGGAGTTAAATTATACTGTATTAATGGGAGAAATATGCGATTTCAAAAAATAAGTATAAACTTTAGATATGTTGCAGGTATTTATAAAACATTTTATTTATGATTTTTGCATTAAAGTCTTTTTTGATAAAATAAAGGCCAATTTTAGGACGGTAGCATTACATAGATTACCGCGTGTTGGTGAGTTTTTATCAAAGATATCTCATAGATATGACGATGAGCATTATTATAACTGCGTAATCAAAAGTACCCAAAAACAAACTAACGATCAAAAAGAAACATATTATATAGTTGAATTAAACTATCAATATTCTGACGGCAGTGTGTTTGAAGGAGTTGATGTTCATTCTTCGGACGATGATGAATATGAAGAAGAGATGGAAGAAAAAGAAGAATTTGATCAATATTTTGAAAAAGATGATTACGAATTATTAAGTGATGGAGAGATTGATGCAATTGAGAGAAAAAATGGGTTGTCTATCAGATATGAACGCTATAATTTTTTTAGATGATTAAGGTACTTTTAAAACATTGTATATATGAGTTTTGTATAGATAGACTGTTTAAAGGAATTTATAATAATTTTGATATATGCGAGAGGAAATTGATTGATTATAAAGTTGGTCAATATATCCCCCATTTACAACTTTCACTATCAATAGGCGAGGTATTGAATTTATATAAATGCAAATTGGTATATAAAAAAAATAATAAAGTAGTTTTAGAATGCGGAGATGGGAGAGTACCTACTTTAATTTGTGCAAAAGATAATACTGCTATAAAAATAATAGCTGTACAAATGGCGGTGTTTGATGACTACGAGGAACTTTTTGAAAATGAGCACTGAAATTTTCAAAATAACTATTAAGCACAAAGTGTATGAATGGTGCATTGATATCATATTTAAACATATTCTTAAAAATTTTCCATCAAAGGCCAGACGAATCCCTGAAGCAGGAGAAAAGTACGTCTATATCCGAGAACCTATGATAGACGAAACATACTATAATTGTCTTATAATAGATCCTAAAAAATTAGAAGATTATAATCTACTAGATGAGGAAGAAAAGCAAGATTTGGTATTTGCCATCAAATATAAAAGATTGATATATAAAGATGAAGACGGCGAAGTTATTGAGATTTTTGGTGATGGAGATGATGCCGAAAACGATGGATTTCAATATTTCACTACATCTGATATGGAAATCTTAGAATTCAAACAATAAAATGATTAAGACTTTTATAAAGCATTGGATATATGAATTATGTATTCAACAGTTATTTAACGCTTTTAACAGAAATTTTAGTACAACCTCTAGGTTGTATAATATGAAAGTGGGTGATACTTTTTATTCTATCACAATTTCACCATCTCCAGAACAAGAGATCATATATTATAGCCCAATAGTGGTTAGTGTTAAGGATAATTATTTTACCATAGAAGGCGTAATGTTCACTGAAACCGCTACATACGATGGATTAAGCGATGAATTCGATGGCGGTATATACCGAGTAGATATCTACCCGGCAGATAGGATTATTAAGTCTATAGGACAAAAGACTTAATTATTAAACATTAAATACAATATATAAAGTGATTAGTACAGCAATAAAACATTATATTTATGAAACGTGCATCGAAGTTTTATTTGATCGCATTATTAATAATTTTAAAACAATCCCAGTCAGATTTAAAATTGGGGAAAGATATAGTTTAATAATAATAAGACAAGATGATCAATTCGTAGAATTAGAAGGTGTTAAAATTAAAAATATAGACGGAGATCAATTGACTACAGGCGTGTGCGCTTACAGAGAATATGACCTTAATTACAAACTACAGTCATCAAACGATTGGAATTTGTGGACAGTAGATGTTAATGAAATAGTAAGTGCAATAAAATGATTAAGATAGCCTTAAAACATTTCATTTATGAAAAGTGCATAGATACTATTTTTAACGCCATAAACAGAAACTTCGCTGTTATTAAAAAAGAGACTAAAGTGCCACTATCTCCCTTTTTTACCCATGTACTTAATGATGGATCAATACACGCTCCAAATAGTCGAGAACATATGCAGTATAGAAACGCATTTGATACCTATACATCATATGTTTATAACAAAGGATGGTTTGTGGATTCTTATGCGATAAGTGATTTGGAAATTCTTGCACTTAAACTGATGAAGCGCATTCTCGCTGATGCAGAATATCGATTGAAAAAACTCAAAGAATTTAATGATAAATGATTAAGGTAGCTTTAAAACATTTCATTTATGAGAAGTGCATCAATGTACTATTTGATGGTATTATTAATAATTTTTCTACTCAGAAAGTAATAAAATTTACAGCAGATATGTTTCATAAAGGTGATGCATATAACTATATAAAA
>Ga0307379_10013606_pt1 | contig 10533 bp, 10 predicted proteins | sample UN2MG_FD_202237 | JGI IMG/M metagenome (GOLD analysis project Ga0307379, IMG submission 202237) | Soil microbial communities from Risofladan, Vaasa, Finland - UN-2 | ecosystem: Environmental > Terrestrial > Soil > Coastal area > Acid sulfate soil | place: Finland: Risofladan, Vaasa | collected... | reverse complement strand
GAATCTTCGCTAAATTGAGGAATACTGGAAACCGACCGCGGAATTATAGCATTTTGAGGCGGAAAATGCCAGTTGCGATGCCGAAATCGTAAGTGTTTGTTTTTCAAGGAGATAAATGTGCGTCCCAAGGGTGTCCTACGGGTGCTTGACAAGTACACATAGTGCAAGAAAATGTTGGCTAACATAGGTGTATTGACCAATAATTGTGATACTGATTGATGATTGAATATAAGCTTTGATATAAGTCGGGTAGTCGTAGGCCGTTGCTCATTTGTTACATGTTTTCTTCGTTCAAGCCAAGTTCCCGTCGATAGTCTTCGGGGCGATCCATATCGCAAAGCACTGCAGCAGTCGAGACGGTCAGTTCGAAGATGTCGTCGGAATTGTTGTGCAGCAACCCCCGCAGACCCACGTCGGTGTAATGCGTTAGAATCTCGTCACGATAGTGTGAGGAGAACAGGATGGGGTGGCCCCGCTTGCCCTTATGAAGCGGTATGAGAATACTCTTTTGAGTTGCTGCGAAAGATTGAAGCATCTGATCGATGAGTCCGGTAGTGAGCGAAGGCTGGTCGCCGAGTACAACCATGACAGCCCGGCACTTTTCCGGCAGACTCGCAAGCCCACAGCGTACCGAAGAAAGCATCCCGGATTTGTAATTTGGATTTTTCACGATTGAAATCGCCCGGCCGGATAATTCCCCGCTTATGCGTTCGTCCTGGTGGCCCACGACTACATGAACCTCGTCAACAGTACTCGCGAGAAGCTGATCGACGATATGGCCGATGACCGTTTTGCCGCCGAAGGGCAGCAGCAGTTTCTGAACGCCCATTCGGCGAGAGAGGCCTGCGGCAAGAACTATGGCACAAATCATGGCTGCTCCATCTTCATCGAGTTTTTGTGAGCAAGCCCCGTTCGTCGAACGGCAATTAGCTCGACGGTAATACTGGCTGCAATTTCGGGCACGGTCACGGCACCGATATCCAGCCCGATAGGCGTAAAGATCCGGTCGAATTGCTCTGCCGTCACAATTCCCGATTCAATGAAACTCTGTCGCATCATAGCGACCTTCCGCCTGCTGCCGATCATACCGACATAGGCGACTGGTGCGTGAATGCATGCTTCCAGGGCTTCGGTGTCGAGTTTGTGCCCGCGGGTGACAATGACTATATATGTATCGCTTGCGATGGGCCCGACAGCAATTTGTTCCGGAATATTGCCGCAGCAGGTCGCTGTCCCTTCTGGGTAAAGGGCCTGGTCGGTGAACTCGGCCCGGTCGTCTATGACGGTGATATCGAAGCCGACGAGGCTTGCCTGAAGCGCCAGCGCCTGGCCGATATGTCCTCCGCCTGCGATCAGCAGAAGCGGTTTGGGAATCACCGGCTCGACCAGGACTTCCGTTAGGACCTCGGGATTTCGAATACTTACCATGAAAAGCTCCGGCGTCTCGTGGGCCAGGCAGGAGCGGATCTTGTCTGCGCCAGGAAAAGCGGCATCCGATGAGATGGCTTCCTGCACAAACCACTGGGCGCAGACTTTCGTCTGCGCTTCAGTGCGGACGGTTGTGAGCATCACGCCTCGCTGGCGGTTCCGGACTGCCTCGGCCATCCCGGCGTAAGATTCCCTGTTTTTTGCCGCCGTGGGATCGACCAGAATCCGCATCGAGCCTCCGCATATTGGAATGTCGTCGGCCCTGTCGGCGCCGTACAGGTTCATGTCAAAGACCACCGGTTGTTTCGACCGGCAGGCTTCGACCGCTCGGCGTTGAGCCTCGGCCTCTACAAGGCCTCCGCCGAGAGTGCCGTGGATTTTGCCTGTCTGCTCGATAATGGCTCTGACGCCAGCCTTTCGCGGCGTGGAACCTTCTGCCTTCAGGACCAGGGCCACGGCGAAAACCTCGCCGCTGTCGATGAACTCCACGATGGTCTGACAAATGTCTGTCGGGCGTTGATTGCTGTTCATCTGATTCTCCCTGATTCGGCTGCTAAGACGTCAGATCTGCTCGCAAGGCCCTCTGCATGGGCATCGCACGCAGACGGATACCGGTCGCGGCAAAGACGGCGTTTCCGATAGCCGGGGCGATTGCGATAATGGGCGTCTCCCCGCCCCCGGCCGATGGGATGTCCGTCTTATTGATCAGGTGAACGTCGATCTTCGGGACATCCTTAAATCGCGGCACAAGATACCGGGCGAAGCTGGCGTTTAGTATCTTGCCGTTCTCGAATTCCATCTCTTCACGCAGGGCGCCGCCCAGGCCCATGACAATACAGCCCTGAACCTGAGAAAGCAAGTTGGCGGGATTCTGGATCGGGCCGCACTCGAAAGCTTCACAAACGTGATGCACCTTAATCTCGCCTCGCTTGCGGTCGATCCCGACTTCCACACACGCGGCCACAACGGAATTCTTTTCCGTCCCGCAGGCCAGCCCGACGCCTGTCTCAGGAGTGACCTTCTTTCTGCGGCTGGGCCAGTCGAAGTGCCTGGCGGCGGCTTCGAGGACGGTTCGTATGCGCTCGTTTTCGAGATGGGCAAGTCGAAAGGCCAGCGGATCGGCGCCCGCCGCGGCGGCAAGCTCGTCCATAAAGGATTCCCTGGCGAAATTATTCGCCGTGGCGGCCAGACACCGGTATGCGCCCTGGCGCATGGGAGAATCGGAACCGGCCGACAGGATGCTCGTATTGGCGATATTGTATGGTGTATCAATCGCTGAGCCGCCCGGATTGATGCTGGTAAAATCCCAGGCGGTAAGCGAGCCTTTGTCGTCCAGTCCGCCTTTGCATTCAATGACGGCTGCCGGCCGGAAATAGGCCCAGGTAAACTCCTCGGCTCTCGTCCATCGCACAGATACCGGGCGTCCGGCGGCTTTGGCCAGGCGGGCCGCTTCTTCGGCCGCTTCGCCTGAATGTTTGCCGCCGAATCCACTGCCCATATCGGGTACGATTACTCGAACGCGGTCGGATTCAACGCTGAGAGTGCGAACTAAATCACCTTTCACCTGATGGGGCCCGTCGACGCCCGCCCAGACGGTCAGCTTACCATCGTTCCATTCCGCTACTGCCGCTCTTGGCTCCATCGGAGTATGTTGAATGTAGGCTACGTTGTATGTTTCGCTCAGGACCTTGTCGGCTTTGGCGAGGGCTTCATCGATCGAGCCTTTGGTCCTGGGGCGTGACCGGTCGCCTGTGCGGGCATGTTCCTTTAGATACGCGAAGATTTCCTTACTGGATGGATGCGGCGCAGTTTTCCACGAAGCGGTCCCGGCAACGGCCTCCATGGCCTGGGTTGCACGAAACGATGTTGGCGCTGCGAATCCGACGAACTGTCCATCCCGGACAACGACAACGTCTTTCATCGCTTCGGCTTTGGAAAGATCGATAGATTCAAGCGTCGCTCCATAAGAAGGGGGGCGCAGGATTTTGCCGTAGAGCATATTGGGCCGTACGATATCCGAAGGATAACGATGTGCCCCGGTTACGATGTCCCGGATATTCGGCCTGGGAACTGACGTGCCCATTGTTTCCCATTTCTCGACCGGAGTCAGGTCAACGTCGGAAGACACGGAATTCTTAAAAAGCACGGCGACGTCTTTCGATTTGGCCAAATCCGCATAGGTGAGCTTCTTTCCGGTTGTCTTGTGTGTGATCGTGCCGTCGTGTACGTCCAACGTTCCGGGTTCCACGTTCCATTGCGTTCCTGCAAGACGTGTCAATAGCTCGCGTGCGGTTGCGGCACCCTGTCGTACGGCCGGGACGGTGCTTGGGGTTGTCCGGCTGCCTGCCGTTCTGCCGTCATCGGGTGTGAGATCAGAATCGGACATTACCAGGCGAATCTTATCGACATTGACTCGAAGCTCTTCGGCCGCAGCCTGCGATAGTTCTGCGCGGGAGCCCTGGCCTTCCTCGACCTTACCGGTCATAACGGTTATTGTGCCGTCGGTGTTGATCTGTACTCGTGCCGCTACGGCAATGCCCCGTCCGTCTCCGCTGCGTCCCTGAGCAAAAGAGACACCTTCGGTTACTGTAATCAGAAGTCCGGTACTCAGCAGTTGCATAAAAGTTCGCCGGCTTATCTTGATCTGGCCGCTCGACTCCTCGGCGGAATCAAAATGCTCGGGCTGAAGTATTTCTTTGATACTCGTATCTTTAATCATGGTATTTTCACCTCCGCAATTTGTGCCGCAGCGCGGCGAATGGCCTTCAGGATTTTCGTATATCCGTTGCACCGGCAGATATTTCCGTCCATCCACTCGACGATCTGTTCGTCGGTAGGATTCGGATTTTCGTTAAGCAGCGCCGCGGCCGCCAGAATCATGCCGGGCGTGCAATAGCCGCACTGAATCGCGCCCTCGTCGAGGAATGCCTGCTGTAGCCGATGGAGAGAATTGCCTTCGGCGAGCCCTTCTATGGTGGTGATCTTTTTCTTATTCGCCATGGAGACGGGTGTCGAGCAGGAGAAGGTGCGTTTACCGTCCATCAAAACCGTGCAGGCACCGCACCGGCCTTCGCCGCAGCCGTACTTGGGGCCGGTCACATGCAGATCTTCCCTTAGGACGTCGAGCAGTGGTCGTTGCGGATCGGTGACGACGGTTTTTTCTGTGCCGTTCACGATCAAAGTAATTGTGGCATCCATAAATATCCTCCAGTAATCTGGTTTTTCCAGGTCAAATCCACCCGGCACAGAAGCCGGACTTTACGTATTGCATTATATGCAAACTTATTCATTGATAACAGCTTCTTTCGCTGATTTTCTCGTGCCTGTCAGGTTGAGGTCAGCCACTCGATTGTCCCGCCGTACAAAGCTGCGCCCATGATGATAAAGGCGGGATGTATTTTGGTCAGAATAAAAAATGCAAAGGCAATCAATACGACTATCGCATTTTTCAATTGAAAGACACCGGTTTTATCTACCAACTGCAGGCCCACAGCGATGATCATCGCGAAGACCGCGTACTGGATCATACCGAGGCTGCCCTTGACAAACGGTACGTCCTTGTATTTCGAATAGAGAAGCGAGACCACCATAATGAACAACACGGGCGCCATTATATTGGCGGTGTTGGCCACGATCGCACCGGGCACGCCGGCGACTTTATAGCCGGTATAAGTGGCGAACTTAATCGATATCGCGCCGGGGAAAACCTTCACAATCCCGAGAATCTCCAGAAATTCCGACTTGGCGAGCCATTGGTTGTTGTCCACGACTTCGCGCTCGATCAGGGGTACGAACGAATACGCGCCGCCGAACGCGAACATTCCAATTTTCAAAAACGCCAGAAAAAGCTTCAGTAACACCATTTCGTGTCTCCTTGTTGTTAATGTCCGCCGCCGCGCATCATATCCACGGCGTGGGGCAGGACCTCCAGAATGATTTCCATGCATTCGCGCACGGCCTTCGGGCTGCCCGGCAGATTTATAATCAGCGTATTGTCCCGCATAGCCGAAACACCACGCGAGAGCACGGCATTGGGAGTTTTTTTGTAACCTTCGGACCGGAGAATTTCAGCGAATCCAGGAACCCTTCTGTCGCACACGGCTGTCGTAGCTTCCGGCGTGACATCACGCGGGCCCAGCCCCGTCCCTCCGGTGGTAAGCACGACTTGAACGTTTTGTTCATCTGAAAAACGCCTCAATGTCCTGGTTATCGTCTCGTAGTCGTCCGGTATGATAATTTTCTGACAGACCTCGAACGTATCTTCAGAGAGCATCTCCTCGATGGTCTGCCCGCTTGTATCTGCGTGTTTGCCTTGTGAGCACATGTCGCTGATTGTCAATATCGCTGTTCTAATCGCCATCATTCATAACCTCAATATCATCACCAACTATTATCGAGCCTCCCCGGCACACTCTTGCAAAAACACCTTCGCGCGGCATTATACAATCGCCTATCTGCTCGTAGATTTTACAGCGCCCGTGGCACTTTTTGCCGAACTGCGTGATTTTGATTTCGACCTCTTCGCCGAGCCTCAGTTTGTCGCCGATTTTCAATACCGCCAGGTCGATTCCTTCGGTCGTGATATTCTCCGCGAAGCCGCCCGGTGAGACGTTTGCTCCTTTCGCGATCATTATGTCGATGCACTCGATTTCGAGCAGACTTATCTGCCTGTCCCAGTCGCCTGCATGGGCGTCTCCGACAATTCCGAAGTCGGCGCGCAGCTCGGCCTCGGGCACGTTGACTTTTTGCATGCCCTTTTGTTTTGATACGGATATTGCCCTAATCCGGCCTTTTGTAGCTGCCACTTTTTCCACCTGTTTTTTCAAGCAACTTTGTCTCAGTTATGATCATGTCCCTGCTCTGATATTTGAGCATGTCGTATATGGTAAGGCTGGCCGTACTTGCCCCGACAAGAGCTTCCATTTCAACGCCCGTTTTGCCGGAGGACTTGACTGTCACAATTGTCGTTACCGATTTCTCCGGCTCGTTCAGCTCAAATTCGACGTCGACGGCTTCGATCAGAATAGGGTGACACATGGGAATTATCGCCGGCGTGGATTTTACCGCCGTGATCGTAGCGACTATTCCGGTCGCGAGCACGTCGCCTTTGATACATTTGCCTTCTGTGAGGGTCTGGAAAGCCTCGTCGCCGAGAACAATTGAGCTGCTTGCCTTCGCGGTCCTCAGTGTAATATTTTTAACGCTTACATCCACCATGCCGCCTTCGTTTGCCACCGTTCTCAACCTCCAATTTTGCACATGGAAAACTCTTCTTTAAGCGAGTTCGATTTCGTGTAGTTGACTTTTTCAGTGATAATTTTGCTCAGAAAGCTTCGAATCTGCCGGTCGCTTTGGCCGCTGCTGATTAGCGTTTTAAGATCGTGGGCTCGGGCCGAATACAGGCACGGCATGACTTTTCCGCCGCTGGTCAATCGAAGCCGGCTGCACGAACTGCAAAATGTCGAAGACCGGCCGCTGATAAAACCTATAGTCCCGGCTGAGCCCGGCGCTTTGAAATAACTAGCCGGACCGTTGCCGCATGACATCACAGTACGCGAGAGCGCTCCGTATTTTCGCTCGATGACGGCACGCACTGCTTCGTTCGGCACATAATCGGTCGCCGGCCTTGTGCTCTTGTTGGTCGGGCAGTACTCGATGAATCTGACGCTGATTGGTAAATCGACGCTCATGTCCGCAAGGGCGGTGATTTGCTCTTCGCTGTCGTTCAGGCCTTTTATGATAACGCTGTTGATCTTAACGGGCGTCAAGCCGGCATCTATCGCCCTGTAAATTCCTTCGATGACTCCCGGCAGCAGGTCGAATCCGGTTATCCGTTCGTAAGTTTCCCGCTCTATCGAATCTACGCTTATATTGACCCGGTGGAGCCCGGCGGTCTTTAGCTCTGCCGCCAGGGAATCAAGAAAGACGCCGTTAGTTGTTGCGGACAACTCTTCAATGCCGGCGATGGCGGCCAATTCACGCACGAGCCGGACAATGTCACGCCGTAGCAATGGCTCGCCGCCGGTAAGTCTAACCTTTTTTATGCCGCACTCGGCGAAGAGCCGGACGATACGCAGGATTTCTTCGAAATCGAGAATCTCCTCGCGTTCGATGATACCGCAATCGGGCTGGGGATGGCAGTAGACGCATCGCAGGTTGCATCTGTCAGTCACCGATACTCTAAGGCAGTCAATGCTCATTTTTCACACAGTCAAAATTACTCGTTCGTCAAATCAATCTGACCTGAACGATAGTTCCCTTTGGAATTTCAGCCACGCCGACATCCATACAGACCAATCCATCGGCGCCGCAGAGCGCATTAATGTGGCCCGAGTCATGATATTCGACTTTTATCAACGTTCCGGCATCCGTTATTGTAACGGGAGTACAGCCCCGCCGCTGCGTGTCCTTTCTCCTGATGGTTTCATCCAGCGGCATTCGAACGTTCGGCGGTGCATAATTGTGGCCCATCAGCTTGTACAGAAAAGGTTTCACTAACAACTCGAACATCACGAAGGTCGATACCGGATTACCGGGCAGGCCAAAGCAATATAAGTTCTCCGATATGCCGAAGACGGTTGGCTTGCCCGGCTTCAGGGCGATTTTCTCGAACAGCAATTCGATATTGTTTTGCTTCAGTATCCCCGGCACGAGGTCGAAATCACCCATGGAAACTCCGCCGGACAGAAGAACCACGTCGTTTTCAGCGGCGGCCTTTTTGAATGTCCGGTCGATCTCGTCGGTCGTATCTTTGGCGATGCCGTAATCGGTCACGGCCGCACCGACACTTTCAAGCTGGGCGGCAAGCTGGGGACTGTTGCTGTTTCTCAGCCGCCAGGGGCTCGGCTTCGATAGGGGCTCTACCAGTTCGTCCCCCGTTGCAATAATCCCTACCGTCGGTTTCCTTGCAACGAGCACCTCGACATGACCGACCGTAGCGAGAACCGCGATGTCCTGGGGCCTGATGCGGGTGCCGCTGCGCAGAACGACCTGGCCGGCCTTGATATCCCGGCCCTGCGGGCGGATGTGGTCCTTCGTCTTTTCGCCGGTAAAGCGGACCGTGCCGGCGGTGGGATTTTCCGCAAACTCCACCATGAATACACAATCCGCTCCGTCGGGTACCGTCGCGCCTGTCATAATCTTGGCGCACTGGTTCGGCCCAATCGTTTTTTTAGGGGGCATTCCGGCAGGAATTGTTTCGATGATCTTCAACTCATTGGCAAGGTCTTCACGCCGGCAGGCATAACCGTCGACAACAGCTCTGTCGCTGGGCGGCATGTCCATGTCCGATTCGACGTCCTCGGCTAATATCCGGTTTGTCGCCCGGGCGATATCGACGCGCTCGCCGCCGAGCTTATGAGCCGAATCCAACACAATTCTAAGAGCTTCATCGAAAGGCAGCATTTTCTCTGCTCGCAACAAATTTTCTGCACTGGGTCAAAGTATTAAGACTTCTAACCGGCTATTCTATTGTCATGACCTTATTTTTCAAGAAATATCCTTAGCTCCCGCCACAGTCTCGGGTCACGTCATATTGACAGCTCGTGTTCCGGCTTATTTCCCGACCGACACGGGGCAACAGGCGTCCGGCTACACAACCGGAGTTGTCGGATTTAGGGTTTTGTCCTAAGGATTCCTTATGGAGAGTTTTGAGCTTCGGATTTCCGGCCATAGCCCGGCGATTGGCTTTGAATTGGCTTTGTTTTTTCGAGCCTCGAGGCCGGCATATTGTACGGTGGTTTGCAACCTGCTCCTGCAAGCCGATTGCGGGAGGCTTACTCCCATCTCTGATTCCGCTTGCTGCGGCACACTGACATAATGCCCTCGAAATGGCACCAATTTCAAGAGGAAATCTATACAACCATTCTACAACTATACAACCCATTATCTGCCCATTTTTGAAGATCGCCATATCCATAAACCCTTCTTGAAAAAGGTGTTACGAAAACCTAAAAAATTGTCAACGTTTTCAATGAACGGGATGAACAAGGGAGAGTGACATCCCAACACTTTGTCAATCATTTGGCTGCTGTTTTGAAGATCAACTCTGACAAAATCAGCTTCGTTCAATTCAATATAACCGTCAGAGATACCATGAAGCGATTGGGAATGTGACGCCGGATGATGTGTACGATGGAAGACGCGAATCAATCCATCAAAAGCGTGCAGCCTTAAAGAAAAAAAAATGCTTGAACGGAAGGAATATAACCGTAAAATTATTGAAACCGGAGCCGAAATCGTCTCCTAATTGAAAGTGCTTTTTGTCTTATTTTATCTGACGACACACATTAGAGAGTAAGAGACTAAAAAGTTTGCTGGAGTGAACCAGTGAAGTGTACATAGGAAATCCTTGTTTAGGGAGGTATGAGACAATGAAAATGAAAATGATTGTTGCTATTTTAATGTTCTTCTGTATTGCTGGTGGCGTTGCTGGACCTGACGTTTATGGTCAAGATTCTACGGAGCAGTTACTTCAAAAAGCTTATGGGCTAATGGAAGCGATATATAAGACAGGAGAGTTCGCGGGGGAAGCTAAATCCTTTCGAGGCACTTGGCTTCCCGACAGTTCGGGCTACACGGTGACTGAGCCGGACTCGGCCTCCGACGGGCGCGTGCGGGTCCGTTATGACGTACCTACGGGTAAACGCACGGTCCTGGGGCAAGCTCGGAGAGAAGAGGAGGTCCGCGGTCGGCGGTCAGGTCGCAGAGGTCCCGGAGGCCGTGGTAATACGTCTCCTGATGGCCGTCTTATCTTGAATTACGAGGAGGGAAATCTGCACGTGCGTGTGGTGGAGAGCGAGGAGATGATCCCGCTGACGCAGAACGCAGATGGCGAGGCGATTTCGAATCGTAGCGCGGTCTGGAGTCCCGATGGTAAGTGGATCGCGTTTATGGAGAACGACAGGTCGGCTATCCCTTTTAGAGCTACGCTTGAACCGACCGATCCTACGTATCCGGAGGTCAAACAAACCCGCTATTCCCGTGTGGGTGAGCCTATTAGCAAAACGCGTGTCGGCGTTGTCGATCCCGAGGGAAAGACAATCCGTTGGCTCTCCATCCCCCAACCGACAGAAGGTTGTTATCTGGGAAAGCTCAGTTGGGCCG
>Ga0307379_10013602_pt1 | contig 10535 bp, 9 predicted proteins | sample UN2MG_FD_202237 | JGI IMG/M metagenome (GOLD analysis project Ga0307379, IMG submission 202237) | Soil microbial communities from Risofladan, Vaasa, Finland - UN-2 | ecosystem: Environmental > Terrestrial > Soil > Coastal area > Acid sulfate soil | place: Finland: Risofladan, Vaasa | collected... | reverse complement strand
TGCCGCTTACCATACTCGCTCAAGACATCATCCAGCGTGCTGAGGAATGCCTGATTCCAATGATGGGTCAGTGTGCCGTCGGCGTTCTTGGTGGGGGCGGTCGGCTCGAGGTTGCCCCATGAGATGACCACTCGCACGGTATTGAAGCCCCAGTCCGAGATGTTGTCGTACTGGGCCTTAGAAGGCCGCTGTCCCGCCGCCAGATTCGGGCCGCCCATGCCCAGCAGCCGAACGGGTTTGTCGCTCTCATCCAGAATCTGCGTGCCCTGGGTATGCAGCCAGCCGGTGATCCTCGGAGGGGTGACCTCCGGTTTCAGGGAGTCGGCGCGAGCAAATGTTGCAGCAACCGCGAGGATCGGTATTACCCATCTTGTCATTCCTTGCCTCCCTTTAGGTGCTTGTCGAAGAAGGCGTCCACCTTATCATCAACGTCCGCGCGTGCCGGCCAGCCGTGCTTTCCACCCTTGACCAGATAGAAGTTCGAGTCAACCCCCGCCTTCCTGAGTTTCTCATTGAGCAGCTCGCCCTGGCTGTAGTTGGTCAGGGGGTCCTGATCGCCGTGGAAGATATAGAAAGACGGATCGTCCTTCGAAGCGTAGGTGGTTGGGCTCGCCTTGCGGGCAAGATCCGGGTTCTCCCAGAACTTGCCGCCGAGCAGGCCCGAGGCCGAGTCCTTGCCATCATGGAGCATAAACCGCGCGGTCGCCGTGCCCTTTTTCACAAGCTCCTCAATCGCGAGGAAGTCGGTCATGCCGAAATAATCAACCACCGCCTGAACACGGCTGGACTGGTCCTGCCAGCCGCCTTTGCCCTCGAACTCTTTTACGCCGCCGGTCGTGCCCAGCATAGCCACCAGATTCCCGCCTGCCGAGCCTCCCCAGACTCCGATGTGATCGGGATCGAGGTTGTAGTCCTTGGCATGAGCCCTCAGGAATCGGATAGCGCACTTGCAGTCCTGGAGCTGGGCGGGGAAGATGGCCTCGGTGCTGAACCGGTAGTCAATGCTGACGCCTAAGTAGCCCCGCTGGACGAAGCGCATGAGACGCGGGTAGCCTGAGGTCTTGCTCCCGCCTCGGAAGCCGCCGCCATGTATCCATACAATGACCGGCATGGGCTCCTTGGGTGCGTTCTTCAGGCGAAGGATGTCCAACTTATGCTTTGCATGACCATCCTGGCAGTAGGCTATGTCCTTGATGAGTTCTACGTCATCCGGGATCTTGAACTCCGGCTTCGGCGCAGGTTTGGGTGCTTCCTCATCCGCCGCAAACCCGGCGCATGCCAAGATGATAACAGAAGCCATAATCATGATGAGTTTACTTCCCATCCTTTCCTCCTCGCAAGTGTTTGTCGAAGAAATCGGCGACCATCTTGTCCGTCTCGGGGTCGCGGAATCCATGCCCCGCACCCTTTACCACGTGGAGAGTCGCCTGTACTCCAGCTTTCGTCAGCGCATCGTAAAATACCTGGCTCTGGCTCAAAGGAACCAACTGATCTTTTTCGCCATGACCGATGAAGATCGGAGTATCGTTCTTATCAATATATGTGACCGGACTCGCCTGCTTGGCGACGTCCATTTTCTCCGAGAACTTGCCGCCCAGCAGCTTGGTGATCGCCCCTCCCGCATGCTGAGCCTCAAGTTGCTCCATGGTGATCCCCTTCTTCTTCGCTTCTTCAAGCCAATAGGCAAAATCGGTCGGACCGAAGTAATCCGCAACCGCCTGAACCTTGCTGGATTGATCTTGCCAGCCGCCCTTGCCCTCGAGCGACTTCGCGCCGCCCGATGTCCCCAGCAAGGCAACCAAATGCCCGCCGGCACTGCCGCCCCAGACTCCGATGTGGTCGGCGTCCAGGTTGTATTCTTTAGCGTGCGCTCGAACCCATCGGATTGCGCACTTGCAGTCTTCGATCTGAGCCGGGAATGGGGCGATATCGGTCAACCGGTAGTTGATCGTTGCGCCGAAGTAGCCCTTCTGGACGAGCGGGATCAGCCTCCCGAGAGCCGATTGCTTGTCACCCTTCTGCCATCCGCCGCCATGGATGAAGACTACCACGGGCATGGGATCTCTGGGCTGGGTCTTCGGACGAACGATATCCAGCATGAGCGGCGTGTCGCCTCCCTTGCCGTACTCGATGTCGCGCATGACCTCGACATCGCTCGGGGTGAGAGCATTCCTTCCCTGCTGCGCCGCCGCCATCCCGGCGATCAGGACAAGTAATATGGCAAATAAGGCCTTGCTTCGTGAGAGCTTCATGGTTTGCACCTCCGTTTGTTTGGCAGACGGCCTTGAGACAGAGAAGTTCACTGCACACCCGTCAACTTGAACGCATACGCATACTTGCACGGAAGTTCATCCACCGAGAGTTGAGGCACTTGTATCACGAGCTGGCCGTCCTTCTCATGCCACTTCAGTGGAGTCGAATAGCCAAGCATGGTGACAGTCGCATTCTTCGATGGCTTCGGCTCTGCCAGGACAAGCTCCTTGCCGGGCCATTTCAAGGCGATGGCATAGACGTCGCTGCCCTTGGAAGTGTAGGCAGTAAAGTCGCTCTCGGACGACACGCGCCAGGGCTTCGTGCCGTAGATCGCCTCGCCATTGACCTTCAGCCAGTCGCCCATCTCCAGCAGGCGCTCCTGCATGATGACGGGGATTCGACCGTCGGCGGTCGGTCCGATGTCGAGCAACAGATTGCCTCCCTGACTGACAATCTCCACGAGCATCTTGATGAGGTCGGCAGGCTTCTGGTAATCCTCGAAGTCCTCATTCCGATTGTAGCCGAACGACGCGCCTATCCCGCGGCACTCCTCCCACTTATGGCGCTCGGCAAGCTTCAGATCGGAGCCCAGGTGAACCTGCCCGTACTCGGTGGTATAGAAGCCTCCATGGACGCTTCGAGCCTCCTTGCCCCAGCGGTCGTTGACGGCAACCTCATCCTTCACCGGCGACTCGTTGAACAGCCATGCCAGGAACTCGGTGCTCTTCCAATCCGCGCTCTGCTTCTCCCACTCACCGTCGGTCCACACGAGAGACGGCTGGTAGCGCATGACAAGGTCCTTCATCTGCGGGATCATGTGCTCGTCCACATATCGAGGCAGATCATTCCGGTAATCCGGGTTATACCACTCATAGAGCGAGTAGTAGAAGCCCATCTTGAGGCCCTTTGCCTTCACCGCTTTGGAAAGGTCGCCGCAGAGATCGCGGTGTGGGCCGATGTCAACGCTGTTCCAGTTCCAACTCTGAGCGCTCGGCCACAGACAGAATCCCTCGTGGTGCTTGGAGGTCAGGACTATGTACTTCGCCCCAGCCCGAGCGAATATGTCCGCCCACTGGTCGGGATTGAATAGCTCGGCCTTGAAGATGGGGGCGAAGTCCTGATATTGGAACTTCTCACCGTAGGCTTGAGCATGGAACTTGCGGACTGCTTCCTGCTTTGGGTCGTTCAGCCAGTACCAGTACCACTCGGCGTACATGCCTTTCGGCGACCACGCCGGCACGGAATAGACTCCCCAGTGGATGAAGATGCCGAACTTCGAGTCATCGAACCACTGAGGCGTGGGCCGCTTGTCAATGGAATCCCATGTGGGTTGATAAGCGGCGTCCGCTTTCGCACAGGCCAGAAGTATGGCGCAGATCGCAAGGATGGCAAACAGGTGTGTCATAGGTCCCTCCAGATTAGGGCATTCGTTCTTTCAAGCCCATGATTCCTTCCTGGAACCCCAGGAGACAGGTTTTCAGGGCCTTGGAGGTCGAGGTCGTATCGAGGATCAAGGTTTCGGGGCGGAAGGCGCAGGCGGGGACATCATCCATCGAGGTAGGGACGATCAGACTGGCATCGAGCTCAAGGACCTCGGCGATCTTGACCGCGAACTCATACCTCGTCGAGGGTTGGGGACAGACGGCATGGAAGATGCCCGTCAATTCCCGCTCGGCGATCTCGAGGCACACGTCCGCCAGGTTACAGGCAGGGATCGGACAGCGGGTCTGATCGGTGAACGCCGCTATCGTCTTCCCGGCGTGGAGAGATTCGATCACCCTGTCGGAGAAGGAGTTCAGATGCGCAAACTTCCTCGGTCCGTAGATGACCGAGGTCCGAGCGATCGCCCAGGGGACTGTGGAGTCCTTAACGGCAGACTCACCCGCCCACTTGGTCATTCCATAGTAGTTGGGCGGGAGGGGTTGATCGTCTGGTTTGTATGCATGATCCCCGCCCCGAAAGACGAGGTCCGTGGACACGTAAACAAACCGGGCACCGACTTCCTCAGCCGCCCTCACGAGGTTACAGGTCGCCCGGATATTGGCGCGCTCCGCCTCTCGGGGGCTCTGGGCGCATATATCCGGCTTCGACAAGGCGGCTGTGTGGACGATCACCTGAGGCTGGATCTGTCTGACGGCCTTCGATACGTCGCGCAATTCGGCGAGATCGAGCGCCATCATCCGAACACCGGGAAGCTCTATAGGATGCGAATGATACGTCGCCCAGGTTTCCCAGCCCTTCTCAGCCGCTTGAACTGCTGCATAGCTCCCGAGCATCCCACTGCCACCGGTTATCAGAATCTTAGCCATGGCACAAAAAAGACCTTAGACATTAGACGTTAGACCTTAGGGTAGGAGAGTTTTCCCTTCTAAAGTCTAGAGTCTGGAGTCTAAGGTCTTCCTTCCAATCAATAGATCGCTTCTTCGGTTTCCTTGTCGAACAGGTGCGTCTTCACCATATCGAATACGAACTCGACTTCCGCCAGTTCCTTGGCCTTCGTCTCGGCGTCAACGGTCGCCACCAGCGAGTGCTTTCCGGTCGTGAGGTACATCGTCACGATTGCGCCCATCGGCTCGATCACATCCACCAGCGCCTTGATCGTATTCTCCTCGGTTGGGGGAACAAGCTGGCTGATTGCCTTGTCGAAGATGTCTTCCGGCCGAACGCCGAACACAACCGGCTTGCCGACATAGGACTCGAACTTCTTGCCGTCTTTGCCCTGGGGGATCATGACTTTGAAACTCCCCGCGTCAACGACAAACCGGTCGCCTGACTTGGTGAGCGTCGCTTCAATGAAGTTCATGGAGGGCGTCCCAATGAAGCCGGCGACGAACATATTGGCGGGCCTCGTGTAGAGGCCCATAGGGCTGTCTACCTGCTGAACGATGCCGTCCTTCATGACGGCGATTCGGTCGCCCATGGTCATGGCCTCGACCTGATCGTGGGTCACATAGATCGTCGTGATACCCAGCCTCCGGTGAAGCTTGATCAACTCGGCGCGAGTCTGGACTCGGAGCTTGGCATCCAGGTTCGAGAGCGGCTCGTCCATGAGGAAGACCTTTGGCTCGCGGACGATTGCCCGGCCCAGGGCGACTCTCTGCCTCTGCCCGCCTGAGAGCTGCTTTGGCTTCCGATCGAGGAGTTCCGCCAGGCCCAGCAATTTGGCCGCCTCATCCACCCTCCGCCTGATCTCCTCTTTCGGGAATTTCCTGAGCTTCAGGCCGAACGCCATGTTGTCATAGACGCTCATGTGCGGATACAGCGCGTAGTTCTGGAACACCATCGCGATGTCCCTGTCCTTCGGCGAAATGTCATTTACCAGGCGCTCTCCGATGAATATCTCTCCGGCGGTGGCTTCCTCCAAGCCGGCAACCATTCGCAGCGCGGTAGTCTTCCCGCACCCCGATGGGCCTACCAGAACGAGGAATTCCTTGTCCTCTATGGCGAGACTCATGTCGTTGACCGCAATGACAGTCTTGAAGTTCTTCGTAAGGTTCTTTAGCGTCACACCTGCCATGGTGTTCCTCCTAATATTTACCCAGAATCCCCGACAATCGGGGCAATTTTCTGTTCGATCTGCTGCTTGGGAATCAGGCCCACTATCTGCTCGGCGACTTCGCCGTTCTTGAATATGATAAGCGTCGGAATGCTCATTATGCCGTATTTTGCGGCGATTCCCGGTTCTTTGTCAACATCGAGCTTGAAAACTCTGAGCTTGCCGGCATACTCGCCGGCAACTGCGTCTACCGATGGGGCTATCATCTTGCACGGGCCGCACCATTCGGCCCAAAAATCAACTAGAACGGGAATTTCTGACTGGAGGACTTCCTTTTCGAAGTCCTCGGAGGTTATCGCGGCGGCATTGCTCACTATTGTTAATCCTCCTCAAGCTCCATACTGTCGAGGTTAAGCACGCACACATTGTATTGCAAGCGCACACTCTTGTCAAGAAACTGCTTGTAGATTGTGGGTTTTTTCCTGACAATGAACAATTCGCGCTGAGATGCATTCTTACAAGTGGATGAGCATCGTGTGCACACAAGTTGCCTGCGATCCTGACATCGAGCTGATGCTCCTGGTGAAGCAGGGGGATGAAGATGCATTCGGCGAGCTGATGAACCAGTACCGTCGGCCGTTGACAGGATTCTTCTACTCACTCTGCTGGAACCATGATACCGCTCAGGATTACGCGCAGGAAGTGCTCGTGAGTCTGTGGCTCGCGAGGGAGCGATACGAGGCCATCGGGAGCTTCAAGTCGTATATCTACCGAATCGCCAGGAACGTCTGGTTTCAGGAGCTTCGGTCGAGGAAATGCCGGCCTCAGCCGCTATACTTTGAGGAACTGGACCTGGCGGAAGACGACGTGGACATCGAGAAGCTGCTGATTCGCAGGTACGTTGATCGGAGGATCAGGCTCGCAGTCGCCGGCCTCCCGGAGCATCACAGGCTGGTATTCGTCCTGAGCCACTTCCAGGGGCTGAAGTACTGGGAAATCGCGGAGACTCTTGAGATACCGATCGGGACTGTCAAGTCCCGGATGTCGGCGGCAGTGAGCAATCTAAGAGGAAAACTATCCGAAGAAATGAGGGATCAGTTATGAAATGCGAGGAAGTCCGTGACGAGATGATCGCCTATCTGAAGGGCGAGTTGGACGATGAGCGCAAGAAAGAGATCGAGGAGCACCTGGCCAGGTGCCAGGGGTGTCAGCGGGAGCTGGAGATCGCCCAGCGGGTGCTCCACCAGGTTCAGTCGGCGAACGAAGAATCCATCATAGACCTTGCGGAGGATATCGTCCGCAAGGCCATCGAGAGCGGGGCATCCGATATCCATGTTGATCCTTACAAGGATGGAGCGGATATCAGATTCCGAATTGACGGTGTCCTGCATCCCATTCGGCAGGTGTCCATCCCTGCAAGGGATGCCCTGGTTGCCAGACTCAAGATGATGGCCGATCTGCCCATGACTGAGAAGAAGCCGCAGGACGGGCGCTTTGAATTCGAGATCAAGGACAAGAAGTATGACGTTCGAATGTCCACAATGCCGGTCGTCCAGGGTGAGACAATAGTCATGAGAATTCTGGACCGAGGCATTCCCCTGCTGGGTCTGGAGATACTGGGATTCAGTGACGAGCAACTCAAGATCGTGCGCAATCTCATCCATCAGCCCAACGGAATGATCATCTCCACAGGACCGTCCGGTTCGGGAAAGACAACCGTCATATATTCGATTGTGCTCGACTTAACCAAACCCGAGATCAGCATCGTGAGTGTCGAGGACCCGGTCGAGTATCTGCTCCACGGAGTGCAGCAGGCGCAGGTTAATGTCCGGGAAGGCATGACCTTTGCCTCGATTATGAGAAGCTTCCTGCGCAAAGACCCGGATGTCATAATGATCGGGGACATGAGAGATCTTGAGACGATGGAGCTCACTGCCCATGCCACGATGTGCGGCCATCTTACGCTCGCGACTATGCTCCCCGAGAATGCTTCTCAGTTGCCCCAGCGAATGACCGACTGCGGAGTCGAGCCGTGGATCGTAGCTCGAAGCCTCATAGGTGTCATCGCCAATAGGCTAGGCAGAAGAATCTGCAAAGATTGCCGCGAGGAATATACTCCCAACCCCGAAGCGCTGAAGTTCCTGGGGTTGAAGGGTGATGAGATGAAGTTCCAGCGAGGCAAGGGCTGCCCGACCTGCCGTCAGACCGGGCACAAGGGGCGGATCCAGCTTCACGAGATACTGGTGATGACCCCGGAACTCGCAAAGCTGATAAGCTCCGGCAACACCGACCCCGAGGCGATAGCAAAGACCGCCGGCTATCCTACCATGGCAGATGACGGACGGCGGAGAGTCCTGCAGGGCGACACCACTGCCGAGGAGGTCTACCGCATACTCTCCTGGGGCTAGTGAGTGACGTTTCGGGCCAAATGTGGTACAATTAGTTAGTTTTCTCAGTCAATTGCGGGCAGCGAAAACAGACGCTGCCCGTTTTTTCGTGTGGGGTAGATCGTGAAGGTAGGAATCATCGGGCTGCCGATGACCGGCAAGACAACTTTGTTCAACGCGCTCACTCGGGGCAAAGCCCCCGTGGCGAAGTTCGCAGGCTCGCGCAATGGGGCGAACGTCGGAGTGATCGCAGTTCCTGACAGCAGGTTCGATCTGCTGGTGCGGGCCTATGAGCCGAAGAAGGTCAGTCCGGCGAGCATCGAGGTCATTGATGGGGCGGCGCCCATCGGCATTGACCGGCAGGAGAGCTTCGGGACGGACTTCTTCACCGGGATTCGGTCAGTGGACGCCCTCATCCATGTCGTTCGCGCATTCGAAAACTCCATGATTCCCAGTGCGCTCGATCCCCTAGGTGACGTCCGCAAGGTGAACGACGAACTCACGCTCGCCGACCTCCAGCTCACCGAGAGCAGGCTGGAGCGGCTGGACAAGTCGCTGCGGAACAGGAAAGTCCCATCGGGGACTCCCGCGTTGGTCGAGAAAGACCTGGTCGTGCGAATTCAGAGCTGGCTCATGGACGGCAAGCCGCTCAGCGAGATCGAACTCTCGGCGGATGAAAGTAAGCTGATCAAGAGCTTCGATTTCCTGACCCTCAAGCCGATGCTTGTCGTGGCCAACGTCTCTGAAGGCGGAGGGGCGATTGACCTGTCGGGCCTCAGGGATCACTGCCGGGCGGAGAGCCTGGAGATGATCGAGCTGACTGCGAGCATCGAGGCCGAGATCGCCCAACTGCCTGAGCACGAGGAGAAGGAATACCTGGCGGCAATGGGCATCGAATACTCAGCGAGAAACCGCCTGGTGCAAAGCGCCTATCGTGCGCTGGGGCTGATCTCGTTCTTCACCGTCGGCGAGGATGAAGTCAGGGCCTGGACGATAGACGAGGGCATTCGTGCATTGGATGCCGCCGGCAAGATCCACTCCGACCTGGCGAGAGGCTTCATTCGGGCCGAGGTGCTCGCGTATGATGATTCAGTGAGAGTCGGCCATTGGAATACGGCGAAAACCTCTGGCCTCATTCGCCTAGAGGGCAAGGAATATGTCGTCTCGGATGGAGACATCATGTCCATTCGATTCAAGGTCTAGAGTCTAATAGTTTTGCGAAATAATCCCAGACCGGCGACTTCGTCCCGTCCGGGCGAATCAGCCAGAAGCCCCTGCAATCGGAGTTCTTTGGCCTGCCCTCATATTCGCCTGCCGGCTCATTACAGTAAAGCTCCCAGTACACAACGTACTTTGCGCCCCAATCCAGCGCAGTCTCGACTGCACTCCGGGTGAACTCCAACTGCTTGTCCGGTCCGCCGACATTGTTCTCCGGCGCGCCGAATTCTCCAACGTAGACATTCTTGCTGCCAAATAGCTTGCTGTCGGGCGCTTTCTTAGCGAGATAATCGAGCGCTGCCCTGAATTGCTTCGGATCGCGCTGAGTGTCCCACGCCGAGTAGGAATAGAGATCGCAATGAGTCTTCGGGAGCACATCATTGGCGACGGTAACCTTGCCCTCCATCGCTCGCTTCATGAGATTGACCTCGGCAGCATGAGCAACCGTCACACCCTTCATGCCGACTTCCTTCCTTGCCTGATCGACCCCATCTTGCCTGGCATTCAGCCAGTCAATCATGCCCTTGATAGTCGCTGGGTCCGGCTCCTTTGTGAATTGGGGGTTCGTGAGCACCCAGTCGCCCTCCCAATTCTGAAGTATGAAGGTTTTGCCGGTTCCTTTGTACTCGGTCAGCAGGTACTTAGTCAGCTCATAGAACTGCTTTCGTTCTTCGGTTGCTTCCTCAGGCGACAGGCCCTGAACAAAGTAATGCCAATCATGGCCGGGCCTGAATGTCTCGAGGATATATGTGTTGAAGGGCTTCGAAAAGACCTTTCGGAAATAGGGAGTCTTCGCCAGGTCCGTGAGAGTCTCTGTCTTCGGCCAGTCGGAGTTGAAGGGATAGACCCCCGAGGGATTGGGGGTGAACCAGAGCTTGATGACCTTAGTTCCCAGCTCCAGGAGCTTATCCGCCCCCTCATTCAGGAAGTCCTGATCCGTAAGATTGTACTTTCCTCCGACGTGCGTGCATCCGACGACGTCACGAAGATTCGTGGGTTTTGCCTCCACCATGTGTCCCCCCAACAATAAGAGCGGTAAGATTAGAATGACAGCCTTCATGAGTTCCCTGCGCGTGATTGGCTTGCTTCGGGAGGCTGGGGCCGGAATCCTGCTCTGCAGGCAAATCCCGGTATAAATACCTATCATACGCATCCCTGCATTCAGGCACTTCCCAAGCTCA
>Ga0307379_10013601_pt1 | contig 10535 bp, 14 predicted proteins | sample UN2MG_FD_202237 | JGI IMG/M metagenome (GOLD analysis project Ga0307379, IMG submission 202237) | Soil microbial communities from Risofladan, Vaasa, Finland - UN-2 | ecosystem: Environmental > Terrestrial > Soil > Coastal area > Acid sulfate soil | place: Finland: Risofladan, Vaasa | collected... | reverse complement strand
TGTCTTATTGAATGGACTACAGACATCGAAGCATATCATCGCGTGCGGTATCGTAAGCAGGGCGTTGACGAGTGGACAATTACCGATTGGAGTTCGCCAGCTAGCACATCGGCAAGTATAACATTATCACCGTTATTGATGTACCAGCGATATTACTATGACATTCAAAGTTGCTCCGTTGGTGATGGTTCAATGGCTTTTGATTGGTATCCGTTTTCGGTGACTGGAATATCGGCTGATTTCAAAACCTTGCCAACTTCAATCCCGCTCATTCTATCGCTCATAAATTTTGCAGTAACTAAAAATACTATCACGGCAAACTATACATCGAGCGAGGCGTGTACGTGCTCGATTACCGGTAAGCTCTCCACGTTTCCGTTCTATGCATCATGGTACAGCAACCTCGTCGAACACGCCTCCCCGCATTCGCATACGAAAACGGGATTAACGCCAAGCACTACATATCATATCAAGATAAAATGCACGACGGATGAAGGGGCAACGGCATATCTACCCGCAGAGCATTCGCACTACGTTGTGCAGACGGCGAATTCGTCGGGCGCGGGCGGCGGATTGCAAGAGATCGCACCGGACTAGGAGTGATGAAAACATGCCACGTACACAGAAATTTATTACGCAACTGAACGATTATGGGCATGTGCTGAGATTCTATCTCACCGAGCCGGACGGGTCTGCATATGCGATTCCCGCCGAGGCAACGGTGACGTTCGAGGCGTATATCAACGATGGATCGGCTCTTGCGATAACCGACACGGCGCACGTCACGATCGAGACCGGCCGAACCAGCTGCTACTACACGACGCAGAGCGGGGATATATCGACGGCCGGGAAATATTGGTGTCGAATGAAGGTCAACAACATTACGAGCTTTGAGGCGGAGTGGACCGTCAAGGCGGAATATCCAAGCGGGGAATGACATGTCGAATAATACGCTCGACACATATGCGCTGCTTACGGTTGACGAGGCGAAGGATTGTCTTGAGCTCGCAGACGATTTCGATGCGATCGATACGCTCATACAATTCATCAACGGCGTATCGGAAATTATCGAGCGGTACACGGGCCGGGCGCTTCTGTCCCGCGCGCGGACCGAGATATTTGACGGCAACGGCACAAACTATTACATCACAAAGCACGGCCTCAATACAACGGCGGTCTCGGCGATCTGTTTCCGGCATTATGGCGAAACGCCGTACAACGAAACGGCGGACGCGGTGGCGGCTGCATCGATCAAATACAATGCCGGAACGGGCGAGATATATCTGCTCGACGGGTACGCGTTCGAGAAGGGTTTCCAAAATTGTTTTATCACATACACGGCCGGGCTGTTGAGCGTACCGGCTTCGATCAAGCTAGCGGCCAAAATGATCCTCAAGGATTTTTGGAAGCGCGACGATGCGCAAACGCAAACGATCGCATCGATGACGGTCGAGGGCCAGACGGTTACATTCCGCGTTGAGGACATGCCGGCGGAGGCGAAGGGGATTCTCAAGTTCTGGAAAATGCCGAGGATCGCGTAATGCTCAAGACGCAAACGATCGTACGGGGAGCGAAAGAGATCGCCGCAAAATTCGAGCGGGCGGCGCGCGAGGAGGAGCGGACCATCCGCCTCTCGATGCAGAAGTCGCTCCGGCTCGTTCAGAACTCGGCGAAGTTGCACCTCACCGGAGGCAATCCGCTCAATGTGCGGAGCGGGCGGCTCCGGCGATCGGTTCAAACGGATATACGCGGATCCGGGCGGCAAATGGAAGGGCGAGTTGGGACGAATATTATTTACGGACCGGTGCATGAATACGGGGCAACAATTCAGGCAAAGGGCGGATACATGGTATTTCAGCACAAGGGCCACTGGTTCCACGTCAAGCGCGTCACGATCCCCAAGCGGCCCTGGCTGGAACCTGCATTTACGAGTAATACCGAGCGCATCAATTATTATTTCGGCCATGATGTGACCGGCATGTTGCAACGAACGGGGTTGATGTGAGCCAGCGATCGGACATAAAAGCAAATCTCGTCGCGGCATATGAGGCGATTACGGGCGTTCGCGAGGTGTCGACGAAGTTCAAGTTGATCGAGCAGGTTGACAGTGGCCGGATGCCATATATACAGGTGATGCCGGTTGTCGAGGAACGCACGCGCGCGGACTCGAATAAGAATTCCGATTGCAGTTGGGAAACCGCCGTCTGGTGCTACGTGCAAAATGAAGACGGCATGGAAACCTGGGTCGAGTATATCCGGGCGGCATCGGTTGCCGACAGAACGAGGGGAGGGTATGCGCGGGACACATGGGTCAAGCGGATATTTACGGATAACGTGCTGGCTGGCGCGACAACGCGCGGCCTGATAATCATCACGGTTGTCGTTGAGCATCGGGTACGCGATTGAAAAGGAGTGGAAATGGTACGGATCGAATTAAGGTACGTTGGGCGATTCTCTGACACCGAAATCGACGGCATTGGTTACGTGCGGCGTCGCGGCACGATCTTTGTGCCGGAGAAAATCGCCGAGGGACTTCTGAAGCGCAAGCCGCTCGAGTGGGAGCTTGCTGCCAAGAAAGTGGAGGAGACAAAGGAGATAGTGAAGGGCGGAGAGGAAAGGAAAAATGTCAGGTTACGGAAGGGATAGTTGGGGATCGGTTGTCGAGGAAACCGAATACGGCGTATCACCGGCGACCGGTGAGAGTTATTTCGAGATCATCTCGGAAGCCGTCAAGATGTCCTGCGAGCCGAAGGTGAGAAAATCGCTTCGAGGTGTCTCGCCGCGGTTCACATATCTCGGACACAAGGTCGTCGGCGGGCCAATCAATCTCGAATTGCTTTTCGAAGGTCTCGGTCTGTTCATTAAACACGGCATGGGTGGATACGATTTCACCGCCGACACGCCGATCGCGGGAGCGAATACGCATGTATTCACGCTCGCCGATACATTGCCGATCGGTCTGTCGGTCGAACTCAGTAAGGGCAACATCCCGGCAGGCAAGGTGTTTTTGTATCAGGGCTGCAAGGTCGATACACTCGATTTCAAATTCACCGAGGAAGAGTGTATCGGCATGGACGTTGGTCTCATCGCACAGACTGAGACGCCGAACACAACGGCCTCGGGAACGCCATCGTATCCCGGCGATCACCCGGTGCTGTGGCATTATGCGAGTACATTGACGCTCGCGGGAACGGGGTCGCTCAATTTCAAGAGCGGAAACATCACGCTCAATAACAACCTCCCGAAAGACCGCTTCTTAATGTCGCAGCAAACGCACGAGCCGCTCCGAAACGTCGGGCGCGCCGTGACGGGTGCATTCACGATCGAGTTTGCTGACCTGACATTATACGACAAGTGGGTCGCGCCGACAACGGGCGGGCTGGCTCTCGTGTACACAAGTGACGAGATGATCACCGGTACGACCCCGTATTCGGTCGGCTTCGGGATTACGAAGTTGCAGCTCGCAGGCGAGCCAGCTGTTGTGCCAGGCGAGGGAACGATCGAGGTGACGTATCCGTTCATCGGGCTGCACAACAACGACACGGCGGATGCGCTCTCGATCACGATCGTAAATGGAGAGTTGACACTATAAACAGAAAGGAAGGGCGACATGGATGGAATCGAAGCGGCAAAAGCTCTCAAGGCAAGAAACCGTGAAGAGATTACTTTGCCGAATGCGGGAGTCAATATCGAGATCGTTGCGCTGCTGCCATATGATTTCATGGAGGCGCGCGGCGAAATCAATATCCCGTCGGGTCCGCTTCTTGCGAAATCAGATGCGGCAAAAGAGCAGTTGCGAAAAGCTCTTCTCGATCCCGTGACACAGCGGCGATATTTCAATTTCCTTTTGGCGCGGGGTGTGCTTACGCCGCGCGTGATCGCTGACCGGGACGCCGACCTTGCCGATAGCGAGATATATGTGAACGATCTCGGCGCCGATGCTGAATACGCCCTGCTTCGGATTATCAAGCTATCGGGTCTCGGTGAGATGGCGGAGGTGGTGCGCAGCTTTCGCGAAACGGAAAAAGAGGAGCCTTCAGATGATCGACGCGATGGCGAGGAGGTACGGGAAACTCCCGCATGAAATTCTACATCAATATTTTCCCGATTATCTTTTCGACCTCTATTGCCACATGGAGGGCGCGAAGCATGATAGGCCGCAGCCCGTTGTATTGGTGAAGTGATATGGCCCGTAAAAATATAATCGAGATTCTCATTAAAGCCGACGACAAGGCGTCAAAGCAATTCCTTGCCGTTGGCGGGAATCTTCAGAAGCTCAATCAGCAAATAACGCAGGGCGCCCAGGTGACAGCCGCCGCCGGCCTCGCTATCGGCGCCGCGCTCGGGGCCATCATTTACAAAACCGCCCAACACAACGACCAGATCGCAAAGGGCGCAAAGCAGATCGGCGTGACGACCGAGTTCCTTTCCGAAATGGAACATGCCGCGAAAATTTCGGGGGCAACACAAGAAGACATAATGACCGGGATCAAGCGCCTTTCTAAATCGGCGTCCGATGCTTCGTATGGGCTCGAAACATATGTGCGTAGTTTCAATGCTCTCGGAATATCAGTTGTAGACAATAGGGGAAAACTGAAAGACTCTGAAGCCCTCTTTATGGAGGTTGCCGAGGCGATTTCAAAAGTCGAGAACGATACGCAGAAGGCGGCGCTCGCACAGGAACTTTTCGGACGCGGCGGGTTACGGTTGATTCCCATGCTCAACATGGGTGCGTCCGGGATAGCGAAACTCAGACGGGAAGCCAAAGCCCTTGGAATATCGCTTGATAAGGATGCCGCCGAAGGTTCCGAAAACTTGATCGATTCCATTACGCGCCTCAAGGGATCGCTTCGCGGTCTTGCTATTACTATCACCGATGAACTCGACAAGCCTATCTCGGATTTCATCGACCGGCTCGCAAAGGATGTAATCCCCAAAACCGGCGAATGGCTCAAGCAAAACAAGGATGCGATATCAACATCGACCAAGGTTGGAATAGGATTGACCGCGACATCCGTTGGCTTTTTGGCGCTCAATAAGGCGATGGCCGCCGCCACCGCGCACCCGTTCCTCGCGATCTTCTCCGCCGCACTTGCCATTACGATTGCGAATCTCGAAACGGCGAAAGCTCGAATGCGGGCAATGATGGACGAGGCGGGAAAAACGGAAGTTCTTGAACGCGGCGAGAAGGCAATCCGCGACACGGCCGCGGCGCTTGAAACATACATTATACAGGCTGAACGTTCCGGTAGGGTATGGATTGGATTTGATGATCAGGAACTTGTCGAGGCGCGGGCAAAATTGCAAGAGTTAAAACTGGCGATTCGCGGAATGGATCGGGCAAGGGCACCCAAAATCGAATTGCCCGAGCTGGTAGGCGGGTTGAGTAACGAAGAGAAGAAGGCGCGCGAAGAGGCCACGGCCGCTCTTCGCGATTATGAAGATGGATTGATCGATGCCGAAGAAATGCAGCGGCGTCTAAACGAAGCGATTAAGGACATACCGGATCCAAATATTCCGCCGCCTCCGCCGCCGCCGCTGACAGGCGAGGAGCGCGAGGAGCAACGTAAAAAATTGCTTGAGGCTGAAGAGGCGGCGATCGCCGAGCTTGTCAAGGCGTATGATGAACTACAGACCAGAAAAAAAGAAGCGGCCGAAGGATGGATTGTTAATTATCCGACAATGCCGGAGGTGGAGGGACCGCAACCGGACATATTCGAGCCCGCTATACGTGGAGCCGAACAGTTGCGCAAGCTGCTTGCCGATACGGTAACCGAAGCCGATGATCTCTCGGTGGCGCTTGAAGATGTTCCCGAGATCATCAATCGTGCCGCCGAAGAAGCGGACCGCGCAGCCGACCAAATCGGGAATATGTTCGATTATAGCGGCGAGGACATTCTCGTCGATCTCAATATGTCGTTTGGCAATGCGCTTGAAATGATGCTTTCCAATGCCAAAAACAAGACGCAACAGATCGAGCGGTTATTCGCTTCGATGGTCTCGCACATAATCGTAATGCTCGCAAAGGTGGCGGTATGGCATTTTTTAATCTTGCCTCTGCTCCAGAAAGGCGGTGAATTCACGGGAGCAAAGACGGGTCTCGAGTTCATCGGTGGGCAAAAGGGTCTTGAGCTCCTTGGCGCGCAGGAAGGCTTACAGTTCAATTTCGCACAACGCGGCCTCGAGGCGATGAGCGGTCAATACTTCCGTGATACGATCCCTGTTATGATTACCCGCGGCGAGGTCGTTTCCCCCTCACCGCACGTCGAGCGGGTCGAGCAATTTATGAAAGAGACCGAACACGAGGGCGGCGGCGACGTTTACTTCATCACGCCGTTTGTCACGGGATCGATGGAGGAGCGTCTCGGATTCGGCGCATACAGCCAGCCGCGCATAAATGATTTTGGAAAGTTCGTTGTCAGGGGGACGTTATAAATGGAACGCATACGAATCGTAACAACGAGTACGCCGCACCGGGAAGTTGACTTTCGGGACAACGCGGTATTTGTGCGGCTTCCCGATACGAATTATGATGCAATCGCGCGCGGGGTAAACGGCGCGGAAACCGTTTATGGCCGCGCACATCGCCGAAACTTCGAGCTTGAAATTGACGGCTTATCGGTTGCCGATCTTGAAATACTCCGCGCCATTCACGGCGACCGGCAAGCGGTATATTTCGAAGCGAACATCAGTGAGCATACAAAAATTTACAATCCATTCGAACGCTCGGTGGATCCGCTCATCGGTGCGGCGGCAACCTTCGCCCGCGCAACAGTGGCGACATACCTCGACGACGACGATCTCATAAAAGCGGTCGCCTCCGGTTACCCGCGATTCGAGACCGGCAAGCTCGGGAAGGGCATTCTGCTTGAATCGCAGCGAACGAATTACTTTTATCCCTCGCACGGATCGAGCGGCGATACGATCTGGAGTGTCGGCGGAGGCACACCGACGATCAATTGGGACACGGGCGTCGCAAGCAATATTGACGGCGAAGTCGGAACGATCCGTATTGATGGCACTACATCCGATTATGTTGATGTCGACGTGACCTTCCCGAATGCGACCCCGATGTCAGCTTTTGTCTACGTGCGCGGGCGTGGGGCATGTGTGCTTACGGTTGACGCTGGCGGGACCGCCACATCAATGCCCGTAACTCTTACGATGGAATGGCAAAAACTGTACTTTGAAAATTCCACATCGACCGCTACGACTGTGACGCTCTGCATTGGAATCTCCGAGGGTAACACAACGATCTGGCTCTCGGGCCATCAGCTTGAAAACGGCAGAGAGATTACATCATATATTCCGACGACATCGGCGGCCACGACGCGTAACCTCGATTCGCTCTCATACGCTTCGCAATTCAATTATATCGAGGGATCGATTGCTATGTGGGTCAGGTGGCCGCGGCGTGTAACCAGTTGTTATAACCGTATGTTGTTCTATGTGGGCGCGAACTTTTACGCTCTCATAGATGCGAGCGGGCAAATTTATTGGAAGGTATCAAGTTCAACGTCTTCATATATAACCCCTTCTCCGATGTTCACGGTCGGCGACATGGTACATATCGCGTTCGTGTGGAAAGATGATTACGCGGCCGTTGTCGTAAACGGCGTAGCATATGATGTTGACGCCAGCAATACCAGAAACGCTGGGAGCTTTACAACGGTACAGCTCTATAGCGGCATCAATACATGCCCGTATACAGTGATCGATGATCTGCGAATCGACAACCGCTACGTTGAGTGGCGTACCTCCGAGGATGGCGAATATATAAAATACTCCGGTGCGGCAACATTGCATCTGGCAAAGCTGACACAGGGGCGGACGTTCCGCGTGACGGCCGGGGAGCTTGCGCCGCGCGAAGCTGACCCGTCGTACTTTGACGGCAAGCTGAAAATATCCGAAGCATCGAGCGAGTCGGATCACACTGTAGAGGTGGCATAGTGGCGGTCGGATGGACAGCGGATGCACAAGCGGCGATCATCGCGGGATGCAAGGCGGAGATCACGGCTCACATCGACATTGAGCAGGACGGCGCGGGATCGTATGGCGTACAGATAATCGATATTACGTCGTATGTTTGCGGGCCATGGCCTCGCATGAAGCGATCAAGCTCGGCGGTCGATAAGGATTGGAAGGTTTCGCCGATCACGATCAGGGTCAATAACAGCTCTGGATATTTCACGCCGAACCTATGCGTTGCGGGCAAGACGCAGATCACAAATATCTGGCAGACGCGGCCAGCGGGTGAAGCCGATTTTCGCGAATGCAAAATATATATCAAAGATAAGGTCACGCTCCCCGACAAATCCACCGAGGAGTTGACGCGATACAAGGGCATGATCATTGACATAAATCCGATTATCGATGACAAGCAGATGATCATGGAATTGATTATGCGCGATCAATTACTCGACGCGCTCGATCGTGTATTCGAGATCGGCGACGGCGGGGTCGATTATTACGATGTAGGTGCATCATGAGCTTACCGGCGAACGATCCATACCGTGAACCCGATCCGATTATCAGCGGCTATTCGATTTCGTCAACAGGTGCATGGGGCGTAAATTATGACATTCGCATGATCACGCAAATTTCGCCGACCGTAGCGGCTGCAACAAAGGTGTCACGTTGGTATATAGAAAACACCGGGACGGGCGAAACGTGGGACCCGGACCTGATGCATGATGCGAGCAGCGGCGTTAGTGGATATACGATGCGCTCGTATGTAACCTTTTTGTTGTGGGAAAACAATTCACCGCTTACCCGTCGCGTTCATGTCCAGAATCCGATCTGGTACCGGCTCGAGACGCCACCCAATATCGCGCTCGGAATCGCGCATTGGTGGTGCGGTATCGCCGAGGCTGACATCGACGTTGACAGCTTCGACGCGACGCATGCATGGGCGGATGGAAACTCCTTTTACCGCACGGTCGCTTTTCATGCGCAAACGGCAATCGCTATTCTCAAGGAACTATTCGAGCAGACCTGGCAGATATATCTCTACGTCAACGGCGCGCATCAACTCGCCTGCGATCGCGTACCGCACACGCCAAGCGACACGTCGGACTGGACCATCGACGCCAACAACTACATCCGCGTAATTCGCTTCGGCGAGATCAGGGACCGCAAGCTCCCTGGCAAGGTTAAAATTTTTTACGATGCCCGACAGACTCCGCCCGGGAACCCGGACTTCGGCATATATCGACGGGATTACAGTGGTGCATCGTTCATCGACAAGGAGCAGATACTTGCCGATGATTATGAGGCGCATTATATCGACGACGTTGACGACCAGGGCGGTTTCGTGAACTGGACGCAATACATCATATGCCAGATCGAGGTCAAGGGTATCGGCCATTTGATGGACATCGGCGAGACGTTCAAGCTCGACATACCGTCGCTTGCAATGTCGATCGATGACGAATACCCAGACAATTTCGTAATTCACGAAATCGATCTCAACTTCAACAATATGTCGGCGATTATCACGGGAATAAAATTGAAGTGGTGGAATATACCGTTACCGTAAGGCGGTGATTGATCATGCTTGACGTAGGGATAGGGGTGGCGATCGGGACATTCACGCTCGCATTGCTGGGAGTGGCGTACAAGGTCGGGCGGATCGAGCAGTCCAAAATCGGACGCACGGAATTCAACGAAACGCTCGGGCGCATTCACGGTCGGATTGATGATCTCTTCGCATTAGTAAAACGGAATGGGAATAAATCGTGACCGCCTGGAAAAACATAATCGTTCATCATTCAGCATCCGATTGGGGAACGGCCCGCGTGATCGACGGTTGGCATAAACAGCGCGGTTGGTCCGGGATCGGTTATCATTTCGTGATTCTGAACGGCTTCACGAATTACGAGGACCGCAAGCGGGACCGATGTATGCATTCTCTTATCGGCTCGATAGAAACGGGCCGCCCGATAAATCTCGATCCGTTTATTTCGCAAAGCGAAGTCGGCGCGCATGCCCTCGGATTCAATAAGAACTCGATCGGCATATGTCTCATTCATCGTGACGGCGCATATCATGCGAATATGTATACCTCATTGATCGAGCTGCTCGATGAGCTCGTACATAAATTCGGCATCGACCCGGTGAACATCAAGGGGCATTACGAGGTTGATGCAAAGAAACCGCATTGCCCGGGGATTGATATGCGGATCATCCGGGACATTATCGGGCATGTGGAGAAGAGAAAGGAGGATTGCCGTGCCACGAAATAACGATACGATGCAACCGGCCACGGTCCCCGAAATGGACCTTGACGGCTCGCGCCCGGGCGTACAGGCCGGACCGTCGAAGCGCGCCGTTGCATGGATGATGACGCGCCGGGCGGCAAAGGGGTTGACGGCGCTTGGGGTCGACCTGCTCGCGCAAAGATTCCTTGGAGTTCCCGCCGGTGGGGGCGCTATCGGTTATCTCGCCGTCGAGAAGGGCATGAACGAATCCATCCATCGCGCGACCGGAAAGCCGATGGACGTTGACCCGGCGGTGAATATTCTGGAGCTGATCGG
>Ga0307379_10013599_pt1 | contig 10536 bp, 6 predicted proteins | sample UN2MG_FD_202237 | JGI IMG/M metagenome (GOLD analysis project Ga0307379, IMG submission 202237) | Soil microbial communities from Risofladan, Vaasa, Finland - UN-2 | ecosystem: Environmental > Terrestrial > Soil > Coastal area > Acid sulfate soil | place: Finland: Risofladan, Vaasa | collected... | reverse complement strand
CCAGCACCTCGGAGATACGACCCCGGAAGTCCTGGGGGATCCGGTCGAGGACCTCGGCCAGCGTCGCTGCGGCGTTGTACGCGACCACGAGGATCCCGATCTTCTTCATGACCGGCCAGATGGTACAGCGTCAGTAGGGTGCTTCCGATGCGCACGATGGTGGTGGTCCCCACCTATCTCGAGGCCGAGAACATCGAGATCACCCTGAATGCGTTGCGCAGAGCCGTCCCAGAGGCCGACGTCCTGGTGGTCGACGACAGCAGTCCCGATGGCACCGGAGACATCGTGCGGGCCTTCGCCGAACGGGACGAGGCCGTGAGCCTGCTCAGCAGACCCGAGAAGGAGGGCCTCGGATACGCCTATCGGGCGGGATTCCGCGAGGCCCTCGACCGTGGCTACGAGACCATCTGCCAGATGGACGCCGATCTCAGCCACGACCCCGATGCGCTCCCGACACTGTTGGCCGCACTCGACGACGGCGCCGCGATGGTCATCGGGTCGCGCTACGTGAAGGGCGGGACGATCCCCCACTGGCCTTGGCACCGTCGGGCCCTCTCGAAGTGGGGGAATCGATACACACGGATCGCGCTCGGTCTGCCCGCCTCGGACGCCACCTCGGGCTATCGAGCCTTCCGCGCCCAGACACTGCGCGACATCAGTTTCGACTCCACTCGCATGGGCGGGTACGGATTCCAGATCGAACTCGCGTACCGGGTCTTCCGCGTGGGCGGCACGATCGCCGAAGTGCCCATCGCATTCACCGACCGAGTTCGGGGATTCTCGAAGATGTCGCCGAAGATCATGTTCGAGGAGCTGTGGCGCGTCACGTGGTGGGGCGTCCGCGACCGGGTGCTCCGCCGGCCGCCGAAATGGTGACGAACAGCCGCGACCTGCGAGAGACCCGAAGAGGTGTTCCTGACCCGACCCAAGGACCGACCCTCAGCAGCCGCGCAATCAGCTGGTGGTACTCCCACGGCCGCCTCCGCTCAGGGATCGCCGTCGCAGTCGTGGTTCTCGTGCTCGCCCCGATGGTCCTCGGTGCGTGGCGCGCTCCGGGCGCCCCGATGGAAGAGGGCAAGCTGCTCATCGCCGGCGAACTCGTCCTCGACGGCAAGGTGCCCCATGACGACTTCGAGCACTTCTACGGCCCGGCTGACGTGTGGGCCGTTGCGACGTCGATGGCGGTGTTCGGCCGGAACCTGGGAGCCGAGCGGCTCCTCGGGGTCGGCTACTTCATGCTCTTCGTCGGCTCCATCTTCGTCCTCACCCGTCGGTTCGGGCTGACTGCGGCTGCCCTTGCAGCCATCACCGCCGGTGTCATCGGAGTCCCGTTCGGCGTCCACGCGTACTCGTGGAGTGCCGGCGTCGCACTCGGACTCGCGGCGATCGCACTCGCGCTCGCCGCCATGGGGCCCTCGGGCGACGACCGCGAAGGCACCCCTTTCCTCGCTCGGACCGACCACGCGCAGACCCGCGCGGCAACCATCTCGGGGGGACTCGCCGGCCTGGCGCTGCTGTACCGGCCGGACCTGATCCTCGCCATCGGCGCGGCCCTGCTCGTCCTCGCTCCCAGACTCCGTCCAGACCTCCGTCGGCGCGGGTTCCTCGCCGCAACGGCCACGTGCCTCGTGCCGTACCTCGTCCATCTCGCGATGGCCGGACCGGGACCGACCTTCGACGGCATCATCACCTCGACGCTGTTCCGACTCCGGGACGGCCGCAGCCTGCCGGTCCCGCCGCCCGGCAACGAGCTCACCGCGTGGCTCGACCTCTCGGCACCCGACCCACCACCGTCGCGTGTCCTGCCCGACATCCGTCTCGTGGTCCAGCTCCAGGCCTTCTTCTGGCTCACCGCAGCCGCCACCGTGGTGCTGCTGATCGTCGCCTGGTACTCGCTGCGCCGGCATCGGGCGCACCCGCTGACGCCTGCCCTCGCCTCGGTGAGCCTGTTCTCCGCCCTGCTGGTCACCCAGATGCTGCAACGAGCCGACGCGACCCACGTCCGCTTCGCCGCGTCGACCATCCTCGCCGTGGCCCCGGTCATGGCAGCGGTGGCCCTGCACCTCCTCGACAGACGATTCCCCCGGGACTGGGGGGCGGTCCAGTTCCTGCTGATGTCGGGGTTCGCCGTCGCGCTCCTCGTGCCCTACTACACCCTGCGGCTCGCATCGGTCGACCTTCGCTGGGGAGTCGGTGCCCGATCGGTGGCGGTCGCGACCAACGACGGACGACGGTTCCCCGTGATCGATCCGATCTTCGACGACGTGACCGGCGTCATCGACCTCGTCGACCGCGAAGGTCCCGGGAGCGGACGGATCTTCATCGGGCCCCAGGAGTTGCGACTGGCCAACTACGCCGACAGCTTCCTCTACCACCTACTCAGCGACTACACCCCGGCCAGCTTCTTCCTCGAGTCGAATCCGGGCATCGCGAATCGCCCAGGATCCCGACTCGCCGATGACCTCAGACGCGCCGATGTCCTGGTGCTCTCCGACGAATACGACAACTGGGACGAGCCCAACGCCTCACGCGTATTCGGCCCGGACGAGCCGAATCAGGTCGTCAAGGAGAACTTCTGTCTCGCTGGAACGTCGGGGCGGTACGAGGTGCACTTCCGTCTGGGGACCGCAGCCGCCGAACGTTCCTGTCAGTAGGGCCAGGGCGCGTCACCCGTGTGGCCGAGGCGTCGCGCAAGGCCGTCTCTTCCTGCGCTCAAGGCCGCCTTGATCGCGACCGAACGGACGAAGTAGCCGAGCTGACCCAGTTGTCGGCCGGCATTGCGAGCCCGGGCCGTCAGCTGGAGATCGACCTTCCGGTACTGCGAAAGTGACCGGCTGCGCCCCTCGAACACCCAGCCCGCGGCGAGCAAGAGCTCGCGGAGTTGGGCCAGGGTCACCCCCACCGAGTTGAACGAGTCGTGGATCAGCATCAACCCACCAGGCTTGACCCGACCGCCCCATTCGACGATGTCGGCCCGCGCGGGCGCGTAACGGTGGGCACCGTCGATGAACAGCACGTCGATGTCGCCGTCCACCTCGTCGTGGGCGCGATCGCTGAACGCACGGACGTGATCGATGCGCTCGACCACCCCGGCCTCGGTCAGGTTCCGGACGAACGCTTCGTGGTCGGTCTCGCCCGTTTCGGCACTGGTGGTCATCTCGCGCGGCCCGCGGTCGGTGCCGGCGTGGGGATCGATCGCCACCACCTGCACCCCTTCGGCTGCGCTCGACCCGAGGACGATGGCCGAGCGCCCCCGGAAGCTGCCGATCTCGACGACCGAGCCGGGCGGCGACACGTCCTTGGCGGCCTCGTGGAGCATCCGGGCTTGACCCTCGCTCAGCCATCCCTCGACCCCGTCGAGTCGCCGCCAGATGTCTTCGAAGGTGAGCCGATCCGCCACCGGCGGCACGGTACTATCGAACGCGGCCCGACCAGGGCACCGTGACCTGTGCCGACACCTGCCCCCGATCTCTCCCGGCCACCCGCCCACCCGCGAGAAACGGCCCGATCCCTGGTCGTTCCGATGTACAACGAGGCAGCCCGAATCGCCGCAACGGTGCACACGCTGGCCGACGCCGCAGACACCCTCGGTGACCTCGAGGTGCTGTTCGTCGACGACGGGAGCGATGACGCAACGGCCGCCTTGGCCGAAGACGCACTGATCGTCCGCCCCGACCTGCGTGGGCGCGTCGTCCGCCTCGCACAGAACCGAGGCAAGGGCGGCGCCATCGCCGCGGGCGTGACCCACGCCGGCGGACGCGCCGTGGCGTTCGCCGACGCCGACCTGTCGACCCCGCCGTCAGCCATCGCTGCTTGCTTCGAGGCGATCGAATCCGGTGCCGCTGACGTGGTCGTCACGAGCCGACACGCCCCCGAGTCGACGATCACGGGCGCGGCTCCGGCCACACGCAAGCTCTCGACCACGGTCTTTCGCCGCCTCCTCGGCTGGCGGCTGGGCCTCGACCGGTACACCGACACCCAATGCGGCCTCAAGGGGTTCACCCGCGAGGCCGCACGCTCGCTGTTCACCGACCTCACGGTCCAGCGGTTCGCGTTCGACGTCGAGGTCCTGCTCCGCGCCGAGGTCGCAGGTCTCCGCGTCATCGAGATGCCCATCGAGTGGCACCACGTCGACGACTCGACCGTCCGACCGATCCGCGACGGCGCCCGAATGGCCGTCGACGTGCTGCGGCTGCGAGGTCGGGTCCGCCGGTGGCAGGCTCAAGCCGACTCGGGCCTCCCCGTCCTGGCGCTGCTCGAGCGGCGCCACTGGTGGTACGTGAGCCATCGAGAAACCGCGAGCGATGCCATCGCGAACGGCCTTCCACCGAGCCGACGACATCTCGCGATCGACACCGCGGCCGGCACGGGCACCGTGGTCGACCGCTTCGCCGAGCTCGGGTTCGATCACCGGCTCGGCCTCGGCACCTCGGCCGGGACGCTCCGTTTCGCCGGCGGGCCCGCCGCCCACCCGGCGTTGTTGTCGGTGGCGAGCGGACGTGCGATCCCCTTGGCCGACAGCATGGCCGACGCGGTCACCGCGATCGACACGATCGCGGTCGCCGACGACGACGTCGCCGTCGTGGTCGAGCTGGCACGCGTCACCCGACCCGGCGGGATCGTGGTGATCACGGGCCCCGGCATGAGGTCGATGTGGAGCGACTACGACGCAGCGCTCGGCCACCGTCGCAGGTACGACCGCTCCGACCTCGAGGCACTGCTCGGATCGGCAGGGCTCGAGGTGGTGCGGGTGAGCCACTTCCACGCCTGGCTCACCCCTCTCACCCTTCTGCTGCAACGAACGCCGCTGCGTCGCGTCCTTCTCCAGAAGCCCGAACAGGCGACGTTCGTCGATGCCCGTCTCAACCGGGTCCTGAGGGCGTTCGTGGCGGCCGAGACGCTGTTGCTGCGGTGGATCGATCTCCCGTTCGGTCAGGCGGTCATCGCCGTCGGTCGCCGGCCCGACGTATGACCGTGACGTCCGTGCACGTCCTCGCGTGGCGCGACCTCGATGATCCGACGTCGGGCGGAAGTGAGGTGCACCTGCGCCATGTGCTCGCCGAGTGGGCCCGGCAGGGCATCCGGGTCACGCTCCGCACGGCCGGGGTTCGAGGCGAGCCGGCCGAGATCGAGCGCGACGGCGTCCGGGTGATCCGGCGCGGCGGCAAGGTCGGCGTCTGGGTCCGTCACGTGGCTGCGGCGGTGTTCCGACGTGACGGCGTGTTCGACGCCCGGCTCGAGGTCTGGCACGGCGTGAGCTTCTTCAGCCCCCTGTGGAGCAGGATCCCCACCGTCGGGATCTTCCACCACGTGCACACCGACCAGTTCTCGCAAGTCCTCCCGCCGGGGTTGGCGCAGCTGGCCATGCTGCTCGAACGCCACGTCTACCCGCGCCTGTATCGGGGCCACCGTCTCGTCGTCCTCTCCGAATCGGTCAAGCAGCAGATGGTCTCCGAACTCGGTTGGCCCGTCGACGATCTGGTGGTGGTCGAGCCCGGAGTGGCCGACGACTACGTACCCGGCGTCCGCTCGTCGGTCCCGATGGTCGTCGTGGTCGGTCGGATGATGCCGCAGAAGCACATGGTCAGTGCGGTCGACGTACTCGCCGGGGTGCGCGAGCGCCACCCGGAGCTGACCGCCACCATCATCGGCGACGGCCCCGAGCGCAGCGCGGTGGCCCGGCAGGTGGCTCTCCACGACGCCACGGACTGGATCGATCTGCCCGGAGCCGTCGACGAGGCGCGCAAGATCGAGGCCTACCAGCAGGCCTGGCTCGTCCTGTCGTGCTCGCAGAAGGAAGGGTGGGGCATGACCGTGACCGAAGGTGGCGCCTGTGGCACGCCTGCGGTCGCAACCGACATCAGCGGACACCGCGAAGCCATCGTGGACGGGGAGACAGGACTCCTCGCCAGAGGCATCGACGACCTCACCACCGCAGTCGGTGACCTCCTCGAGGACGACGACCGCCGAGCGACGATGGGCGAACGTGCCCGCCTCCACGCGTCCCATTACCGCTGGGAGCACGTCGCGCAGCGGATCCTCGACGAGCTCGAGGACGTGGCGCGATCATGACCGACCGACGCCGGGTGCTGAGCGACCGGATCACCTTCGTGGTTCTCGCCGCCATCGCCTACCTGCCACTGCTGCGGACCGGACCCGACATCATCGGCGCCGACACCAAGCACTACCTGTACCTCGACCCCGACCAACTGATGGATCGGGCGGCGTCGGTGTGGGATCCGAGCATCGGGCTCGGGACCGTCAGCCACCAGAACGTCGGCTATCTGTGGCCGATGGGACCGTGGTACAGCCTCTTCGAGAACCTCGGCGTGGACGACTGGGTGGCACAGAGGCTGTGGCTCGGCACGCTGCTGTTCGCGGCCGGAGCCGGTGTCATGTTCCTGCTGCGACAGCTCGGCATGCGCGGCCTCGGCGCGAGTGTTGCAGCGCTGAGCTACATGCTGAGCCCGTACGTGCTCGCCTACGCAGCACGGATCTCCGCCATCCTGCTCCCCTGGGCCGGCCTGCCCTGGCTCATCGCACTGTTCATCCTCGCCCTTCGGCGCGGCGGATGGCGATGGCCGGCTGCGTTCGCGCTCCTCGTCACCACCGTCGGGTCGATCAACGCGTCGTCGCTGATCTTCGCTGCCATGGCCGTCGTTCTCTGGGTCCCGTTCGCGGTCTGGCACCTCCAGGAGGTCGATCTCAAGACCGCTGCCAGGGCGATGGGCAGGGTGGCGCTGCTGACCTTGCTCACCCAGGTCTGGTGGATCGTGGCCCTGCTGTTGTCCAGCTCGCTGGGGCCGCCTGTCCTCGAGACCACCGAGACGTACCAGGCGGTCTCGACCTCGAGTCTCAGCACCGAGGTCACCCGAAGCCTCGGCAACTGGTTCTTCTACGGCCGCGACGCGATCGGGCCCTGGGTCGAGGCATCGGTGCCGTACACCCAGGAGGGCTGGCTGATGGCCGTCAGCTTCGTCCTGCCGGCGATCGCATTCGGGGCCGCAGCCATCGTCCGCTGGCAGCACCGCGCGTACTTCACGACACTCATCGTCGTCGGCGCGGTCATCGCCATCGCCGCCTTCCCGTTCGAGAACCCGTCGCCGTTCGGCGCCCTGACGAAGATCCTCACCGACCGATCCTCACTCGCCCTCGCGCTCCGCAACGCACAGCGAGCAGTGCCGCTGCTCGCGCTCGGCGTGGCCGCGCTCCTGGGCTCGGTCGTCAACGCCGTGGGCGACCGCATCGCCTGGGGCCGCGCCCTGACCGCTGCCCCGCTCAGCTTGTTGATCCTCGCCAACTTCCCAGCGCTGTGGACCGGTCTCCTCGTCGACGAGAACCTGCAACGGCCCCAGGAGCTGCCTCCCTACCTGCTCGACGCGGCTCGCCTGCTCGACGACGGCGGCGACGGAACCCGCGTCCTCGAGATCCCGGGAACCGACTTCGCCGCCTACCGCTTCGGCAACACGGTCGATCCGGTCCTGCCTGGCCTCATGGACCGTCCGTGGGTGGGTCGCGAGAGCGCGCCACAGGGCACCGAGGGATCGATCAACCTGATCGGTGCGCTCGACCGCAGGCTCCAGGAGGGCACCTTCGAGCCCACGAGCCTGGCCCCCGTCGCCCGGCTCCTGAACGCCGGCGACATCGTGCTTCGAGGCGACCTCCAGACCGAGCGGTACCGAACCCCTCGGCCCTCGGTGCTCGCCGAACTGTTCTCGACCGTGCCCGAAGGCCTGAAGTCCCCCACCGTCTTCGGCCTCGGTGTGCCCAACGTGCCGTCCCCCGAGGTCCCACTCGTCGACGAACTCGCCCTCGGAGCCGACCCGGCGCTGCGCGACCTCCCTGCGATCTCGGTCTACCCCGTCGCCGGTACGGCTCCGATCGTGTCGACCGCGACAGGGACCAACCAGGTGATCCTCAGCGGCGACGGCGACGGCATCGTCGATGCAGCTGCGGCCGGACTGATCGACGGCGAGGAGCTGGTCTTCTACTCCGCCGACCTCTCCGAGCTCCCAGCGAGCCTCGATGGGATCGTCTTCGATGCCGACGCCCACGTGATCATCACCGACACGAATCGGCGCCGGGCCGAGCGGTTCACGACCCTCCGCGAGAACGCCGGCTACACCGAGACCGCAGACGAGCAGCCGCTGACCGACGATGCAGCCGACGCCCGGATCCCGTTGTTCGGGCCCGACGCCGATGACGGCGACCCGACCTACTCGGTGACCCTCCTCGACGGCGCCGACGGTGTCCGTGCCACGAGCTACGGCAACATCGTCACCTACATCCCTGAGGAGCGACCGTCGCTCGCATTCGACGGCGACCCGTCGACGGCGTGGAAGACCGCGGCGTTCGGGTCACCCGTCGGCGAGCGCCTCAGGGTCGACTTCTCCGACCCCAAGAGCCTCTCGGAGCTCACGCTGCTCCAACCGGTGACCGGCGACACCAACCGCTTCATCACCGATGTCGCAGTGCGATTCATCGGCGACGCCGAGACCGAGATCGACGTTGCACTCGACGACTCGTCCCGGGCCGAACCAGGGCAACGGATCACGTTCCCGGAGACGACAGTCGATGCCGTGGAGATCGAGGTCACCGCCGACTCCGCCGGCCGCCGCAGCGACTACAGCGGCCTGAGTGCCGTCGGTTTCGCCGAGGTCGCGATTCCTGGCGTCTCCATCCAGGAGACCGTCCGACTGCCGACCGATGTCGTGGCACGGGCCGGCGGCCACAGCGGGCCGTTGTCAGTGGTGCTCACCCGTCTCCGCGCGAACCCGGCCGAGCCAGTCCGCTCAGACCCCGAAATCGCCATCGACCGTCTCTTCGCCCTCCCCGACACGCCGCTGGGCGGTGCCAATTACGACGTCGTCGGTACCATCCGCCTCGCAGACGAGACACCCGACGAGCTCGTCGACCGCCTCATCGGGCGACCCGGAGCGAATGCACGCGGGGTGACGGCCACTTCGTCGAGTCGGCTGCCCGGTTCGCTCGACGCTCGGGCATCGAGCGCACTCGACGGCGATCCGTCGACCGCATGGGTCCCGGCCCTCGGCTCGCAGGTCGGCCAGTTCGCCCGCTTCGAGTTCGGCCGGGTCGTCACCACCGACTTCCTCGACCTCCGGGTCATCGCCGACAGGTTCCACTCGATCCCGACCCGGCTCGAGTTGACCAACGACGCCGGCGACTCACAGGTGGTCGAGGTTCCGCCACTGGCGGTTCGAACCGCTCGTGGAGGGACCAGCGAGGTCCGCGTCCCACTCCCTGCGAGCTTCTCGGGGAGGACGATCGAGATCGCGGTCGACGCCGTCGAGGCCGAGACCACCATCGACTACTTCTCACGGGCGCCGATCGAGCTGCCTGTCGGCATCGCCGAGTTCGGCTTCTCCGGCGGCGAGGTGGTGCCGGAGGCACCGGCACAGATGAGCGACGAGTGCCGACCCGGGTTGCTCACCCTCGACGGCGAGGACCTGCCGCTCGAGATCACCGGATCGACCGACGATGCCACCGCTCGCAACCCGCTCTCGTTCCGGGCATGTGACAACCCGGTGCAGCTTGTCGAAGGCGACCATGCCGTGTCCACCACGCCGGGTGCCGAGACCGGCCTCGACGTCGATCGTGTCGTGATCGACCGAGTTCTGCTCGGTGACCCGCTCGCCTCCGACCAGGAACGCGACCGTGGCCCCGCAGTGGAGGCCACCGAGACGAGCAGGTCGAGTCTCGACCTCGTCCTGCGCGGCATCGACGATCCGTTCTTCGTCGTGCTCGGCGAGAGCTTCAGCGAGTCGTGGAAAGCCGAGGCGGACGCCGACGCGGAAGTCGACGTCAGCTCGCCCATCCGGGTCAACGGCTACGCGACCGCATGGTACGTCGAGCCGACCGCCTCCACCGGCAGCACGATCCAGATGTCGCTTCGATGGACTCCCCAGCGATGGGCGACCGCCGCGCAGCGGTTCAGCTTCGCCGGTGCCATCCTGTGCATCGTGCTCCTGCTCGTGGGCCGTCGCAGCCGCGAGCTCGAAGTCGCCGATCCGCCGCCGGCGCTCGACCGGGTGCCGACGCTCGTGCTCTCGTGGGATCACCCGGCACGCGCGCTCGAGCTGGTTCCCACCGTCACGGTCAGTCTGATCGTCGGGCTGCTCGGGGCACTGTTCATCGATCCGATCGTCGGACCACTCCTTGCATGTCTCGCGATCGTGATGGGTCTGCGTCCCGCCTTCCGTGCGCTCCTGCCCATCGCGGCCGCTGCATCCATCGCGCTCGGCGGCGCGCTCACCGTCGCCCTCCAGATGTGGAAGCAGTACCCGCCAGGGTTCGGATGGGCGAGCAACTACGAATCGCTGCACATGCTCGGCTGGATCGGTGTCGGCCTCCTCGCACTCAACACCGTGCTCGAAGTCGTCGCGGCCCGGAGTGCGCCCCCACGCGAGGTCCGGGAAACGTAGGTTCTGCACATGCCGTCTCCTGCTGCATCGTCCGCGCCGATCGTCTTCGTCCATGGGTTCGCCACGTCGCACCAGCGAACCTGGGTCGACAATG
>Ga0307379_10013597_pt1 | contig 10537 bp, 17 predicted proteins | sample UN2MG_FD_202237 | JGI IMG/M metagenome (GOLD analysis project Ga0307379, IMG submission 202237) | Soil microbial communities from Risofladan, Vaasa, Finland - UN-2 | ecosystem: Environmental > Terrestrial > Soil > Coastal area > Acid sulfate soil | place: Finland: Risofladan, Vaasa | collected... | reverse complement strand
CCACCCCGGGATTGGAGAGGAACCGCCAGATGCGCTTCACCCGATGCAGCACGCGAGTGGTGCTGTCGAGGCCCCGAGCAATGCCGCAGAGCGTGAGCCGACGACGGCGCACCAGGGCGAGCGATCCGAGAGCCAGCACCCGAAGACGAGTCTTGCGCCACGCAGGGAGGAGGTCCGTGACGAAGTGCAGTAGCTCTTGCTGTGACATGGGCTGTGTTCCTCGCTTCCGACAGGATGTGCACTTGCCGGAAGTTCGCGAGAGGCACAGCCCTTCCTCCTTTGGTCTTCACCAAGCTGGGTAACCGTCAGACATCACTGCCCTTGACAGACTGTCCGGACAAGGATATTGTATGCACACATTCGTATAAGTGATTTTCAGGGCGAGGCTAATGAGCGAGACGGAGAGCTACGATATGCTGCTGGCGGCCTTCTTCAGGGCGATGGGGCATCCTACCCGCCTGCGGATTCTCGAGAAAATCGTCGCGGGCGAGTTCTGCGTCTCCGACTTAGAGACAGACCTCGACCGTCGGCAGGCGAACATCTCACAACACCTCGCAATCCTGCGAGACCGGGGCATGGTGATACCCGCTCGCAAGGGCAAGATGGTCTGCTATAGGCTGGCCGATGGCCGGATAGCGGACCTGATCCATCAAGCCAGAGATATCCTTAGCCTGGCCCCGGACAAGGAGACGGTTGGATGAACGAATCGGCGCGCCCCGAAGAGCTGGTGAAGAAGGCCAATCGGCGCTTCGCGGAGCTACGACGCGAGCGTCCGGACGAGATTCAGGCTTTCGGAGAGTATATGAAGCATGCTCGCAAGGCCGGGGCCCTGTCGGCCAAGGTGAAGGAACTGATGAACCTGGCGATAGCTCTCGCCACCCACTGCACGCCCTGCGTGGTACGGCACACGAAGATGAGCCTGGAACAGGGGGCGACGAGAAACGAGATACTGGAGACAGCCCTGGTAGCTATCGGTATGGGGGGAGGCCTAGCCTATACACAGACTGCGTACATGCTCGAGGCATTGGAGACGTGGGGTACAGGGCTGGAGGTGAGTGATGCGAAGGTGGAGGGGTAGCCGCAGGATGCACGGGCGAGGAGGGAGCGAGTCTGAGCCGATTTCGGGTTCGCATCGTTGGTGGAGCTGGGGCTCGGGGCCGGGCCCGGTATCGGGTCGGCCGATTGCTGTGGTTCAAACCGAGGCCTGCATTGGATGCGGACAATGCGCGTCAGCCTGCCCCGCGGGCGCTATTTCTTTGAGCGCGGAGGGCAAGTCGGTCGTGGACGAATCACTATGCCGCGGGTGTGGCGCCTGCATGCAGTTATGCCCGACTGGCGCAGTGCGAATGAGTGAGCTGGTAGGCTCGGGCCGCCATGGAGAGGTGACTGATGACCAGGGTCCGATGCGGACCAAGCGTCCGTGAGTTTCTGACCTACTACGTCCTGGTGCTCCTGGCTGAGAAGAGGCGGATGATACGGGAGCTGGTGGATGAAGTCCAGACTCGCAGCGCGGAGAATCGGTCGGTTCGCCGCAATGGAGAACTGAGGGTTCATAGCAGAGAGATGGAGGGGACGGTCTATAGCCTGGCCGACCGCGGATTGGTGAGGCTGAGGCCGCCTGGAGCGAGCTGGGGCATCACCAGCGCAGGCCGGCGCGCCCGCCGCGGGATGGAGCGGGCATCCGGCGCCCTCTCTGATTCCAAGGAGCGAGCGGCATCGAAACTGCTCGCGCGGCTGAAGGAGGCGCCCAGAGACAGCTATGTGCTCGACGTGGGCACGGGAGATGGATTCCTCGCCCGCCGGCTGGCCAAGCGAGGCTTCCGCGTGCTGGGGATAGACTCCGGTGCTTTCGAATACTCCAAGGACAGTATTGATAAGGCACGGCAAGGCGCAGGCTCGGACAATGGACGGCTGGAGTTTCGCAAGGCCGATGTCAGCCAACTTCGTCGCCCCCCGGGCGGGTTCGACTTTGTGGTGTCCAGCCAGGCCGTTCACTCCATGAGGAATCAGCATAAGTGCCTACGGTCGATTCACGAGCTGCTAAAGCCCGGAGGCAGGTTTCTGTCTCTCGATTTCCTGGTGGGTCTGGAGGGGTTCCTCGCTCACGGTTTCCACTGCTTCCTGGCGGTCTCTCGGGAAGAGTGGGATCAGCTTCTCCCGACCATCGGTTTTGACGATATCTACGCACAAAAGGTGAGGGATTACCTGATAGTGGATGCGAGAAGAACCCACGGCCACCCGGAGCCGAGCTTCACCCCCGCTGGGACGCCGAGACGGCGGGCGGGCGCAGGCGCGATCAGAGATCAGGGGGGCGGAGGCGGCTTGAGATTATCAGACAGCCAGAAGAGGATGAGGAGACGTCTCAATGATCGGTACACAGCCAAAGCCTTTCTCTGAAGTCGTGGACGCGATCGGTGCAAAGCAGAAGCTGTTCGTGATCGGCTGCGGAGGTTGCGCCAAGGTATGCCACACCGGGGGTGAGCCCGAGGTCGAGGAAATGGTGCGCCAGCTTCAGGCACAAGGCTATGTCGTGCCCGCCAGCGGGGTGCCGGAGCGCACGTGCTATATCCAGCATGTGCAGGAGTTCTTCGACCAAAGGCGGGAGGGGCTGGAGCAATGTGACTGCATCGTGATCCTGGGGTGCGGCGGCGCGGTTCAGACCGTTCGCCAGGCGACTGAGGAATACGGGATGGTGAAGCCCATCGTCTCGGCGCTCAACTCGGTGGGGCACATGGACACAGTCGTCCCTGATGCGCTTTGGGTCGAGCGATGCTCCGAATGCGGCGACTGCATGCTGAACGAGACAGGCGGCATATGTCCCATAACGTTATGCGCGAAAGGGTTGATCAACGGGCCATGTGGAGGCAGCCGGGACGGGAAATGTGAAACCGACCCCGAGCGTGACTGCGCCTGGGTGCTCATCTATCACCGGCTAAAGGCCCTTGGCCAGCTTGACAAGATGCGAAGAGTTCGAGAGCCACAAGACTACAGTAAGGCGAACAGGCCGAGGAAGATTATGTACACGCCTTCGGCCATCTAGTACAGGAGGAGCTGCTGATGCCGCTCTACGAGTACAAATGTGAAGACTGCGGCAATCGACACGAAAAACTGGTCTCGCTGAGCGAGGCCGGGCAAGGCATGAAATGTCCGAAGTGCGGGTCGAAGTCGGTCCGCAAGCTCATGTCGGTTATCGCCAGCGCAGGGGGTCGGTCCGACGCGAGCGAAGGCCCGGCGTGCCCGACAGGGACCTGTAATCTGCCCGGCAGCTGATCTCTGCTCGCGGTGGCGACAGGAGCTGCGAACACAGTCGCAAATCGGTGAGGTTTGAAGTGACCAGGAGATGCGTAAACCATCCCGATAAAGAAGCTCCGTGGTTCTGCTCGAAGCACTCGGTGGCCTACTGTGACGAATGCTGCCGCTGTCCGCACCCGGAGGGCTACTGCAAGTTCCGCCCACAGTGTGTGATCTGGCAGGTGTGCCTGGAGGATGACGGAGTGGGTGCAGCGTCGCCATCGCCTACCGAAGCGGGTTAGTGGGCCACATGGAGAGTTGCGCGGATCTGCCGGCGAGAGCGGAAGAATGAGAAAGGGCTAGCAGGCATGGAGGTATTGGCAGAGTACGAGAATGGCACGCGTTTTGTCGCCACATGTGGGGCACACCAGGTAGTGACCGGCAAGGGGAATGACGGCGACAGCAGCCGCGACGGGATGTATCCGGCGCAGCTTTTCGTGGCCTCCCTGGGCATGTGCATCGGCGGCTACGTCGCCAGCTACTGCCAGCATCACAACATCCCGTGCGCTGACCTGCGAATAGAAATGGACAGTGACAAGGCGCGCGCTCCCTCTCGCACGACACGCGTGACGGCGAAGATCCATCTCGGGGCCGAGTTGTCTCGGAAAGACGCCGAGGCGATTCTGCGGGTGGCCGACCAATGCTACATCACCAACAGCATCAAGCAGGGCATGGAGGTAGTGTGTCTCCTGGCCAGCCATGCGGGTGAGGGGACGCATGCGATTTGACGGCTGCAGCATCGTGGCCTGCGGCACTCTCCGTCGGGAGCTGGCCTATCTGCGTGAGAGCGGATTCCTCGACGTGGAGCGGGTGCTCTATACAGGTGCTGGACTTCACGCCAAGCCGGAGGAGTTGGAGAGGCAATTGGTGCGACAACTCGAGCGCGCCAGGAAATCCTCGCCTAACGTCATCGTGGTGTATGGCAGCAAGTGCTATCTTGATCCCAACCAGCCCAGCAGGACGATTGACTCCATCGTCGCCGGACCGGGCGTCTGTAGGGTTCAGGCCCAGGGATGCATAGACATGCTGTGCGACGCCGAGTGCCGACGGGAGCTATCGGGCGATGAGAGCGTGCTCTGGCTCTCTCCCGGCTGGATCGAGAACTGGAGGCGAATCTGGCAGGAGTATCTGGGCTGGGAGGCGGCCGACGCAAACATGAACTTCCCCGGTTTCTACCGCAAGGCCATCTTCCTCGACCCAGAACCACTGGGTGTGTTCGATGACTGGACCGCGCACAGCCCGGAGAGAATCCTGGAACTCTCGGACTGGACGCATCTACCGGTCGAAAGCCGACCGGTTACGCTGGACAGGCTGAAGAACGTGCTCATGGAGTGCCGCATGGAGGGGCGGAATGCAAGCGGCCGCTAGAACAAGCAAAGCACCCGCCGCCAGCCGGAGGTCGGCAGCAGCCGAGCATCGGGCGGCCAGTCTTCCAGATGATTTTTACGAGAAGATCGGACCTCGCCTCTACCAGCGAATTGGGGAGGAAGTGCGCGAGGCTCGGCGCGTGCTAGACCTCGGCTGCGGAGAGTGCGAACTGGGCCGCTTCCTGGCCGAGACCAACGGTCACGAAGTGATCGGAGTGGATGTAGATGATGGCTCCTTCCCCGACCGACACGAGATGAAGCGCCGCACGCGCACACTGCTCAAATGCGTCAAGGCCGACGCCCGGCGACTTGCTTTTTTGGCTGCCGGAGAGGTTGACGCAGTGGTTATGAAGTGGGCGCTCCACGAATTAGAAGAAGCGAGAGCGGTTCTCGTCGAGGCAAGACGAGTCCTTCGCCCGGGCGGCAAGCTACTGATAGTCGACTTCCCCCGCGGGTCGTTGGCGCAGCGGCTGTGGAATGAGGACTACTACACCCCTCAACAGGTGTCCGATCTGCTGGCCGCCACTGGATTCGCGGCTATCTCAGTGCGGCTGATTCAGCGCCGCCAGGTGCTGTGGGCAAAGGGCTTCCGAGCCGCCAAGAAGGAGCTGGCGCGGTGAAGGTATCCGTTTGTGGCAAAGGGGGAAGCGGCAAGAGCACGGTCGTGGTGCTGCTGGCCCATGAGCTCCGGCGGAGAGGTCGGAAAGTGCTGGTCGTGGACTCCGATGAGTCGAACGCCTGCCTGCACTGGATGCTGGGCTTCGAGAACCCTCCCCGCCCGCTGCTCGAACTGGTGGGCGGGAAGAAGAACGTGCAGCGGGAGATGCGCAGCAGCTTCGATCGGGGTGAAGACGAGCCGAAGATGTCTGTCTTGGCCTCCCCACAAGTGCGAGTAGCGGACCTCCCTCAGGAGTACGTCAGCGAGCGGGATGGCCTGACGATGGTCGCGGTCGGCAAGATTCACCAGGCATTGGAGGGCTGCGCTTGTCCGATGGGTGTGCTGAGCCGAGAGTTCCTGAAGAGGCTGCGCCTGGAACCGACCGAAGCGGTGGTGGTGGACATGGAGGCCGGCCTCGAGCATTTCGGGCGTGGCGTGGAAACCAGCATTGACGCCGTGGTCAGCGTGGTCGAGCCTTCATTGGAATCGGTTCTGCTAACGGAAAGAGTGAGACAGCTCGCCCTGGGATCCGGGGCCAAGTTCGCAGGTGCAATTCTCAACAAGATTGCGTCCAAGGAACTGGCTGCCGCCTTGACCGATCAGCTGAAGGTCCGGCAGATCCCTGTCCTGGGAACCGTTCGTCACCACGATGAGATCGTGAGTGCCTGCCTGGCCGGGAGCGCCCTCGATTCAGCCACTGCCCAAAAGGAGATGAGCTCTATCCTTGATGTCCTCTTGGCTGGCGAGACGACCCTGGCTTGAGTGTGCAGGTGATGGAGGAATGGCATGTGCCTGGTAGCCGTCTATATCGAGCAACCGGACAGGTCTGAAGAGCGCAGGCTGGCTCTCTCCGACGTCGCCTTTGTAGAATGCTCAGATGACGGGGTGACAGTCACCGACCTATTGGGCGGGTCAAAAGCGTTTGAGGGCCGGGTGCGCACCATTGATCTGGTGAGGAATGAAGTCGTTGTCGAGCAAAGAGAGTGAGATAATTCCCGGAGGGGACGACAGCGGCTTGCGGCTGCGCTGCGATGCTCATGCGAGACGCGCGGACGATTGCGTAGATTAGCCCCACCGCCTATGCCACGCAGAGGAGAGATCCCACCATTCCTTATTACGATGAGGACTTCAAGGAGGAGATCCTGGAGCCGCTACGGGTGGAGCAGCGGGCGCGCGAGGTATTGGGGGTGTCGACGGAGGCTTCCCCAGTGGAGATGAAACGCGCCTACTGGAAGCTGGCCAAGGCCTATCATCCTGACCTGGGTCCTGACGATCCATCCCGGCACGAGAAGTTCATCGCGGTGGCGGAGGCCTACGACATCCTCACCAAGCGGAGCAGCCCAGCCCGCCATTACTCCCTTCGGAGGAAGCCGATACATCTGCCGAGAATGTTGGACGAAAGGGAATACTGGCGTTGGTGGATCGAGAGGTATGGAGACCTTCTCTAGAGCACTGGCTGGGTCCTGACCAGCCGGCAGCCCGGGTCTACACAACAGGAGCGCGATATGCCGAAGATGATGTTCCCCCAGTACAAGAGGGGCCGGAATGGAATTGAGTGCGGCGAAGGAACCATACTCGACCACGCGCGCAGGCTCGGCGTCCAGCTCCCGTCCGAGTGTGGCGGCCGGGGAGAATGCCGCCGCTGCGTCGTGCGAGTCGAGCACGGTGCAGAGGCGCTCAGCGAGCAGACATCCGCCGAGCGGGCTGCCGGCCTGGCCGACGGAGAGCGCCTCGCCTGCCAGGCGCGCGTGCTCACACCAACCGATATCCGCGTGTTCGTGAAGGCGACCGGGCCCTATGCGATTCTCGCAACCTCCGAATACCATCCGGTCGAGCTGGCGCCGCTGGCCTACCGCAGGGGCGACTCGGCAGTGCTAAGCTCCTCAGATGGAGAAGAGGTGGTCGGGCCCTACCGCGGCGGCATATTCGGGCTGGCCGTGGATCTGGGCACCACCACGGTCGTCTCGGCACTCCTGGACCTGGAGTCTGGCGCCACCCTCGCGACTCTGGCCGACCGGAACCCGCAGACCTCCTATGGAGACGATGTCATCTCTCGCATCGGTTACACGCGGGACCACGAGGGCGGCCTCGCCGAGCTGCAAGCCGCGGTGGTCAACAACCTCAACGACCTCTTGGAGGAGTGGGAGCGCAGCAACCGGCAGGTGAGCGATCAGATCTACGACGTTGTCGTGGTTGGCAACCCGACGATGCGCGACATCTTCTTCGGAGTGGACGTCTCGTCGCTGGGAGTCATTCCCTTTCAGCCGAAGTCAACGAAGGCGATCACGGCGAGTGCTGCCGCGCTCGGGCTCCGTGTCAACCACGCCGCCCGCGTGTACGGGGGACCGCTGATCGGCGGACACGCCGGCGCCGATGCAGTGGCGGATGTCCTGGCCAGCGGCATGCACACGCGCAGCCAACCCTCGATGGTCGTTGACATCGGTACGAACGGCGAAGTGCTCGTGGGGAACCGAGATGGAATGCTCGCTGCCTCCTGCGCCGCCGGCGGGGCCTACGAAGGATATGCCGTCGGTTGCGGAGTGGGCGCCCTTGAGGGTGCCATCAGCAACATCGCGATAAGAGATGGACACCTCAGCTACGAGACGATCGGAGGCAAGCCGCCCATCGGTCTCTGCGGGTCCGGCCTCATCGACCTGCTTGCGGAGCTGCTGCGGACGGGCCTGATGAACCGGGCGGGCAAGCTCGCGACGCCGAACAGGCAGTTCGCGCTAGATGGGAACGCCGGCCTCGTCTTCACCCAGGAGGACGTCAACAACCTGATGGTTGCCCGGGCCGGCATGTCGCTCGACCAGGTTGCACTCATCGCCCGGTGGGGTATCGCGCCGACTGATCTTCAACATGTCTTCCTCGCCGGCGCGTTCGGCAACCATGTGAGCGCCGAGAATGCCGCTCGCATCGGACTCCTCCCGGATCTCCCAGACCGCATCGTCAAGCTCGGCAATGGCGCGCTGGAGGGCGCCCGCCTGATGCTACTCTCGCAGGATAAGAGGCGGGAGGCCGAGGCCGTCGCGCGGAAGATCGAGCATGTCCGCCCCAACGAGGACGGCGAATTCTTCGACGCCCTGGTAGACCGGATGTGCTTCGAGGCGTGGGGCTGACGCGGGCGGGATGCGGACTCGCTTGAGAGCACTGACTGTGATCGTGATGTGTCTCTGCTGCGCTGCCCGCGCACACCCCGGTGTCACACGCATTGCCGAGGAAGCGAAGCGACTTCTGGAAGGCAGGATCGCCTTGGTCCCTGGCGGATCCCACCTGGGCGGGAAAAGCCAGCGCGCAGTGGCGGAGATGGTGGAGCGCTTCCGGGAGTTCGGGGCCCGCCGGGTGAAGCCCCGCCACTGCTCGGGGGAGGCGCCGAGAGCGGCCTTCGCGCGGACCGATGGCAAGGACTTCCTAGCCACAGGCGTCGGGTTCGCACCTGGCGTGCAGGACCTGGGGGCGGTGCCCGGCGATGGGCACTGAGCCCTCGGGAGCGGCGCAGCCGTTTGACCGCCTCGCGGCGCGGTACGACGCGTGGTTCGACTCGGCGGAGGGACGGCCGATCTTCGACACGGAGGTCGCCTGCCTTGCGGACCTCATGTCCCCGAGGAGCGGCCGGTGGCTGGAGGTGGGCGTGGGTACCGGGCGGTTCGCCCAGGCTCTTGGGGTGGAGGAAGGGGTGGATCCTTCCGGGCCGATGCTCGCCTTCGCCAACCGTCGCGGCATCAGCACGCGGGAAGGTCAGGGCGAGGACCTGCCCTATCCAGACTCCTGCTTCGATGGCGTTCTGCTCGTCGTGACCCTCTGCTTCCTCACCGATCCGGAGCGCGCGCTGCGCGAATGCACCCGGGTGTTGCAGGAAGGGGGGCACCTGTTTGTTGGGTTTGTGCCGTCCGAGAGCCAATGGGGGCAGTTCTACGCGCACAAGGGGGGCAGCGGACATCCGCTCTACTCAGTGGCGCGGTTCTTCAGACCCGATCAAGTCGTCGAGATGGCGGCCGTCGCCGGGCTCAGGCTTGGGCGCGCGTCATCGTGCCTCTTCTCCCCACCCGGGATGCCGGTGGACACCTCTCGCCGACCAGGGATCGTGGCGGGAGCAGGTTTCCTGGCCATGGACTTCCTCAAGGGCGGCCCGGCGGCGGCGCCCACTGCATGATATGACCGCCATCCTCGCCCTGGTTCTGCTTGTCGCCTTCCTCTTCCCCATGCTGGGCATGGGAGGCGGTCAGGTGTACACGCCCGCCTTCTACTGGCTCGGGCTTGATCTCCGGACGCAGGCTGTCCCCCTCGCCCTCTGGCTATCTTTCGCGAGCCAGTCGGCCGCCGCAGTGAGTTACTGGCGACATGGCCTCATTCAGTTCCGCACAGCCCTTCCCATTATCGTCGGGCTCGTCTGCTGCGCGCCGGTGGGTGCGCTCGTCAGTCATCGTGCGTCGGACAAAGTCATCCTTTTCCTGTTCGCCACGATGACCGTCGTCGCGCTGCTCCAGACCTTGACTGGTCGCCGGTCAGGCGACGGATCGAGCCCACGCCGTGCGTCAGTGTTCGTGGCGCTGGCGGGCGGGGCGACGATCGGGTTGCTCGCCGGTATGGTGGGCCGCGGGGGAGGCAGTCTGGTCGTCCCGATGCTGCTTCTACTGGGACTCGATCCCAAACGGGCAGCCGCCACCTCTTCCTTCGCCATCTGCTTCAGCAGCCTCTCCGGCTTCCTCGCTCACCTCGCAATAGCCGGGCCCGCGCTGCCAGCCCCCTGGCTCGCCGTGCTCACCGCCGCGGCCGTGGCGGCCGCCTTCGCCGGATCGAGATACATGGCGCGGCGGCTTCGGAGCCGGACTGTGAGGCGCCTCTTCGCGGTTGCTCTGGGAGGGGTTGCAGCCAAGCTCTACTGGGATGTCTTCGCAAGCTGAGCGGCCTCCGGGCTGCGCGTCCTGCCGCGCGCCCAGTAACTGGTAGACGAGAGCGGGGGCCTGTGGGGGTAGGCGTGTTGGGGCGAGGTCTGTGAGAGAGACAGTAATCCCTTGGGTATGGGCTAGACTATACTCCGGCCATTTTCTGGGGGCAGATGCGCATGTCGACCGCCCGTGAGACCGCTTTGAGGGCCCTCTGGGGCACGGATGAATTTCTGGACAGCACGCCTCCCGCTACGTCCCCGCTTCCCTCGTCTCCTCGGACAGAGCGCCCTCAGCCCGCCTTCCCGGTAGCGGGCGATCAGCTTGTACACCGT
>Ga0307379_10013596_pt1 | contig 10537 bp, 8 predicted proteins | sample UN2MG_FD_202237 | JGI IMG/M metagenome (GOLD analysis project Ga0307379, IMG submission 202237) | Soil microbial communities from Risofladan, Vaasa, Finland - UN-2 | ecosystem: Environmental > Terrestrial > Soil > Coastal area > Acid sulfate soil | place: Finland: Risofladan, Vaasa | collected... | reverse complement strand
GCGGACATACATCATCACCGCCATGCGGATAATCTCGGGTGAAGTCTTGAAATAACGGAACGGATTTCTCATCCACCGAGGCTACGGGGTGCGTCTCGCCAGCTCAAGTTGGATTCCCCTGACACTGCCGTTCCATGAACTCAATCCGGTGCGCCGGGGGCTACGCCCATGTCTACCGAGCGGGTGCGGCGGTTGCCGATCAGTTCGCGCGCGACCAGCAGAACGCCGAGTGCCAGACCGGCGATGTTCAGTAGAAGTCCATCGACGCCGATGGTGAGTCCGCTTCCGAGGCCCGAAGGCGTCAGCAATCCCAGACCGGCGATCAGGAAACCCGCGCGCATCGGCCAGCCCAGGTTCCGTACCAGATAGCCGACCACGGCAACAGAGATCAGCCACACGCCGGCCCCGGCGGCGGCGATTGCGAGCGCGATCTCCATTATGCCGCCCTTGAGCAACAGGCCGGGCGAGGCGATGAACAGGAACGGAATTAAATATGCCAGCCAGCCGAAGCGCACTGCGGTGAAACCGGTCCGCATCGGGTTGGCGCCAGCCAGAGTCGCGGCGGCGAAGGCGGCGATTGCGATGGGCGGCGTGATCATCGACATCAGGCCGAAATAGAGCACAAAAAGATGCGCCGCCATGGGCTCGACGCCGACCTGCACGATCGCCGGCGCGACCAGCGTGGCCAGCAGCACGTAGACGCCAAGCGTCGGCATGCCCATCCCCAGCACGATACACACTGTCCCTGCCATCAAAAGCAACGCAATCAAGCTGCCTTCAGCGAGCTTAACCAGCGTTGCGGTGAGCGCGAAACCGAGGCCGGAGAGATTGAGGATGCCGATAACGAGTCCGGCTGCGGCGGTGATCATCATGATTTCGACGCAAGCAACGCCTGTCTGGCGCAGGGCGCTGACGATCTCCGCGAAACCCAGACGCTTGCCCCGATAGCCGAAGACGAGCGCGCAAACCAGGAGTGTCAGCCCGCCCCACAGGGCTGCCTCTTCCGGCCGCAGGTTGAGCCAGAACAGGCCGTAGATCAGTACGCCGAACGGCAGCGGGAAATACCAGCCGGACAACAGAACTTGCCTGACCGGGCGGGCCTCTTCGTCGCTCACCCGGTTGATGCCGGCGCGTGCTGCCTCCAGATCGACCACGAAAAACAACGCGGCATAGTAGAGAATCGCCGGCACCGTCGCGGCGATCACCACCGTGCCGTAGCCAACCTCCAGCATCTCCGCCATGACAAAGGCAGTCACGCCCATGACGGGCGGCATCAACTGGCCGCCGGTTGACGCAACGGCCTCGATTGCACCGGCGGCGTGTGCGGCGTAGCCCGACTTGCGCATCATCGGGATGGTGACGACCCCGGTGGAGACCACGTTGGACACCGCACTGCCCGAGATCGACCCGAACAAGCCCGAGGCGGTGACCGCGATCTTAGCCGAGCCGCCGCGGAAACTGCCCATCAGCGCCTGCGACAGTTCGGTAAAAAAGGCCGAGCCGCCGGAAATGAACAACAGGCGCCCCATGAACACGAAGGCGAACAGAACCGTGGTGCCGATCTTGAGTGCAATTCCGAGAAGTGCGTGAGGGTCAAGCGCCAGGCTGATGACAAGTGACGTGGTGTCGATCGGGCGGCCGGTCAGCTTGCCCGGGAGATAGTGCCCCCACATAGCGTAGGCCAGGAACAGGAGCAGCATGATCAGCAACGTGTAGCCGACCGCGCGGCGGAGCGCCTCGGCGACGAGGATCAACAGGATCAGGCCAACGATCAGCGCATCGAGCGGGTCGTACGACATTTCGTTGGCCAGGCGCGGATACGCGATCACGACGTAGACCGAAACCGCGAAACCGATCACGGCGGCGATCATGTCGTACCAGGCGACAGGTCCATCCCGGCCCCTGCCGGGCCGGTAGGTCAGGAACACGATGGGCAGCGCCACCGCCAGCATGCCCACGATGAACTGCTCGTTGTAGAGCGCCAAGCCGACAGCTGTATACAAATCGGCCGCCCAGGCCAGAGAGCCGAGGGTGAGAAGAACCGGGGGGAAGGAAAAAATCAGCCCACGCAGGAAGGCGCGCGGATTGGTCAGCGGAAAGCGTAGGTAAAAAGCGAGCCCGCTCCGCCGCATGTTGCTGCGCGGCGCGGGCTCGCTCGTCATTGTCTCAGCTGGGTCCGGCACTCGCCCGGCCCGTCGTTAGCTGGTCGCGGAGCTACTTAGGCGGCCACTGGCCGACCTCCTTGTAAAACTTGATGGCGCCTGGGTGATAGGGAACGGCCAGGCCCTTCTTGGCCATCTGGCCAGGTCGGAAAGCGTTGAACACGCCGTGCCCGGCGACCAGGCTTTTCTTATTGCCGTGCAGCGCCTTGGCCGACTTGTAGACGATGTCATCCGACACGTTAGCATTCACCAGGATCAGGAAGTCGAAGCCGATTATGGTCACCGGCTTGGTGATATACGGCATGCGTTTCGAAGGCTTGACCTTGGTGAAGAAGGAGCCCGGCGCGATCTTCTGCATCGTGACCAGCGCTTTGGGCGTATTATTCAGGTCAAGAAATCGAATACCGACAGCGGCGTTGGCCTTGCGCACGACTGCCGAGCCGACCGCCAGGAATGAGCCCGCCGCCCTACCGGCGACCATCGCGTCGGTGCCCCGGATGAAGTTGGGGACCATCACCGGCTTTATGTCGGCATAGGTCATGCCCTCGGTAGCGAAGGCGGCACGCACCAAGGTGTCGACTAGACGCTGACTGGTGAATCCAGCCGGAAAGGGCTTTCCTTTAAAGTCGACAAGCGAGCGAATCTTCGAATCCTTGCGCACCATGAAACCGACCTGAAAGGTGAACAGCCGGGTCAGGATACGCAGGTTTGGATGGGGTTTGCCCTTGAACATTGCCTCCCCCTTCAGGGCGAAAGTGGCGTCGATGATGGTCCCGGTGGACATCTCGACACGTCCCTGGTTGAGTTGAGGAAAGTAGATGTTGGAGCCGCCGAAGCCGACGGCGCGGGTGTTCAAGCCTGTTTTGTCGCCGATAACCTTGGCCACCGTGGAGCCGATCGAATAGGCCAGCGAGCCCTGCGGCAGCGTGCCAATTGTAACCGTCTGCGCGGCCGCGGTGCCGGCCATGCACGTTATGGCGACAACGGTGATGGCGAGCCGCAGACCCAATTGCAATCCGTTCATCGGACACCTCCCATCTTAGGTTCTCTCGATTTTTGTTCTTCGCGCGGTCATGATGCCCTTCTCGGTGATTGTATGCAAAGCGGATTACCGGATTGGCCCGGCGGCCCGTCTTCCGGGCTGGGGTACTTGGGCCTAAGCTCGGCCTAGCGATCTCTGAACATCTCACAAGGACGGGGCAGCAGATGAAGCAACGCACGATAGTGGCCGAGAGCGTGGGCGAAGCATACTTGGCTCTCTTGGCTGATCGCGGCATCGACTATCTGTTCGGCAATTCTGGCACCGATTTTCCCTCGATCATCGAGGCATTCGCCAAGGCTGCCGGCGACAAGACCAAGGCGCCGATCCCGGTGACGGTGCCGCACGAGAACTTGGCGGTGGCGATGGCCCACGGCTACTACGCGATCACCGGGCGTCCGCAAGCGGTGATGTTCCATGTCAATGTCGGCACGGCGAACGGCATCACCGGCGTTCTAAACGCCGCGCGCGACAACGTGCCGATCCTGTTCACCGCCGGCCGCACGCCGATCAACGAAACCGACGCCCACGGTGCGCGAAGTGTCTTCATCCACTGGGGCCAGGAGATGTTCGATCAGGCCGGCATGCTGCGCGAGGCGGTCAAGTGGGACTACGAATTGCGCACGCCCCAGCAGCTTGAAACCGTCGTCGATCGCGCGCTCAGCCTCGCCATGACCGAGCCTCGGGGACCGGTGTATCTGTCCCTGCCGCGCGAGGTGCTTGCCGAAGTGCCCGGACGCTTCAGCTACGCCGACGGTGCCGGGCGGCGCGGGGCGGCGACCGCGCCCGCGCCGGATCCAGCCGCGATCGAGAGCGCCGCGGCGCTTCTGGCGGGCGCCGAAAGCCCGCTGATCGTGACCGCGACTGTCGGTCGCGATCCCGGCGCCTTCGCGCGGTTCGCGGAGCTTTCCGAACGCTTTGCGCTGCCGGTGGTGAGCTATCGGCCGCGCTGTCTCTGCCTTTCCTCCGATCATCCGATGCATGTCGGTTACGAGCCAGCGCCATTCCTGAAGGAAGCGGACGTGATCCTGATACTCGATTGCGACGTGCCCTGGATACCTAGCCTGCATTCGGTCAACCCGGCGGCCAAGGTCATCATGATGGGCGCCGACCCACTCTTCGGTCGCTATCCCATCCGCGGCTTCCCGGCCGATCTAGCCATCACGGGAGCATCGCTGTTGGCCTTGCCGGCGCTGATCGATGCGATGGCCGGCCACGAGAAGGCGGCTGCGACCCGGATTTCATCCAGGCGCAAGCGGGTCGCCAAGCTCCGCGCGGTGCAAAAAGAGCAGCTGGCGGCGGTGCGCTCCGCCGCCGCTGAGAGCACGCCGATGAGCGCGCCATGGCTTGCCCACTGCATCGAACAGGCGAAGGGAGCCGAAGACATCGTGGTCAGTGAGGCGCAGCTGCCGATCGCCCATATGTCGTTTACCGAACATGGCACCTATCATGCGACCCCCCCGGCGGGCGGGCTGGGCTGGGGGCTCGGCGCGGCGCTCGGCATCAAGCTTGGGGCGCCTGAACGGACCGTTATCTCGGTCGTTGGCGACGGGGCCTACATGTTCGGCGGGCCGACCCCGGCGCACTACGTCTCAGCATCGATGGACCTGCCGCTGCTCACGGTGATCCTGAACAACCAGATGTGGGGCTCGGTTCGCAAGGCGACCCTGGGCCTCTATCCAGACGGGGCCGCGGCCAGGAGCAATCGGGCGCCCCTCACAGTTTTCGATCCGGTGCCCGAATATCACCGGGTTGTCGAAGCCTCCGGCGGCTATGGCGAAAAGGTCGAGACGCCGGCGGATTTGCCCGCGGCGCTCGAACGGGCGTTGGCCGTTGTGAACGGCGAAGGCCGCCAGGCCGTGCTTAATGTGATGACAAGCTACGGCGACGACCAGGCGCTCGCCGACGCCCGTCGGTAACCGGCGTCGCGTCGCCACCGGGTCGCACAGGCGCGGGCCGCTACCCGAGTTGGGGAAAGGGAAATGATGCAGGAAGTCAGGATCGACCGTACCAAGCGGCTATACGAAGAACCCCATGTCGGGCACAACCGATACCATCCCGATATCGAGCCGATCCTGGAAGTCGCCGCCGGCGAAGAGATCGTCCTGGAGACCCGCGATGCCGTGGACGGCCAGTTGCCGCCCGATGCAACCGTGGCCGACTTCGCCAACTTCGAGCGGGGTGCCGTGCATCCCCTGACCGGACCCGTATTCGTCAAGGACGCCGAGCCGGGCGACGGCCTGGAGATCGAGTTCCTTGACATTGTCCCCCAGCCCACCGCCTTCAGCGCCATCCTCCCTGGCCTCGGCTTTCTGCGCGACGTCATGACGACGCCCTATCTGGTGCATTGGCGGATCAGCGACGGTTGGGCGACGTCGGAGCAAATCCCCGGTGTGCGCATACCGGGTGCCCCCTTCATGGGCATCTCCGCGGTCGCACCCTCAGAACAGGCCCTGAAGGAATGGACCGAGCGCGAGGCCCGCTTGCTGGAGCGCGGCGGCATGGTCGTGCCGCCCGATCCGGCCGGCGCGGTGCCGGGCGGGGCGTGCGGCATCAGCGGCCTGCGCACCAATCCGCCGCGCGAGAACGGCGGCAATTTCGATGTCAAGCAGCTGACCAAGGGCTGCAAGCTGATCCTTCCCGTATTCACCCAAGGCGCGCTCTTCTCCACCGGGGACGCGCATTACGCCCAAGGCGACGGGGAAGTCTGTGTCACGGCGGTCGAAATGGGGGCCGAGGTCGCGGTTCGTTTCAAGATACACAAGGGGCTTTTCGAGAACCGTAAGTTCAAGGCTCCGGTTTTTTCGCATCAGGAGTACTTTGCCGACCCCGAATATGCGATGCCGCGCCGCTTTCTCGGCGTCATGGGCATACCGGTGGACGAGAACGGAGAAAACGACGGCGAGAACCTGACGCTCGCATGCCGGAATGCGGTCCTCAACATGGTCGAGCTGTTGCAGGAGCGTGGCTTCACCCGCGAACAGGCCTACGTGATCTGCAGCGTGGCGGTCGACCTGCGGATCAGCAATGTCGTCGACGTTCCCAACTTTGTCGTTTCCGCCCTGCTGCCCGAGGCCATATTCGACGGCGATTGAGCTGACTGCCCCCCGGAGAGTCACCGACCCCGGAGCGCAGGCCAGGATCGACCGGCATTCGGGCGAACATCCATTCGCTTCGATCGACCTGCAATCCATGCCACCGGAACTCCAGCATCCCTGGTAAGCTGCGCGCCTTTATGGCTTACATCGGCGGGTTCCCGGAATACGTCGCCACGTGCAACGATGTCGTCGCCCGGGGTTACGAGGGGTATTCTTTCGGCGAGTAGTTGATGCGCAGAACGCCTGGCCGTTACATCCCACTGGGTGCTGTTCGGCGTCTCTACTTGTTACGGCCCGGCGAGCCCACCGCGCACTTCGCAGCAGCGCATGGAGGGCGTAGTCGCCCCTGAGCCGAGATAGAGTATTGACGCCAGATAGAGTATTGACGGAGGACGAACGGAAGCGGGCGACCTGAATGCCCGGCTAGCAACAAAGGGAGGGGAGCAATGAATCCAATAGCATTGTTGACAGGCGCCGCAGCGTTGGTGGCGGTGGCGTTCCATGGCGCCACTGATGCTCTGGCCGCCGAGGTCGAGCTTAAGGCGGTGACCGGCGTCTCGGGCCGCTCGGTCGTTTCCAAAGTGTTCCTGCGCTGGGTAGCGGACGTCAACAAGCGCGGCAAGGGTCTGGTCAGGATCAAGTATCTGGGCGCTGGCGAGATCACACCGCCGTTCCAGCAGGCGGCGGCGCTCAAGCGCGGCCTGTTCGACATGCTGTACGCACCGGCCGCGTTCTATGCAGGTCAGGTCAAGGAGGTCGACGCGCTGATCGGGTCCAACAAGCCGATCACTGAACTGCGCAAGAACGGCTCGATGGACTACCTTGAGAAGCTGTGGCAGGCCCAGCTCAATTCGCACATTCTGGGCTGGTTCGACACCGATGTGCGCTTCCACATGTATTTCGGCGCCAAGGGAAAGCCTAGGATTCCGCAAACTGAGGCGGAGATGCGGGTGATGCTGAAGGGCATCAAGATGTTCTCCACGCCGACCTTCCGCGAGTTCCAGATCATGCTTGGCGCGACCCCGGTGGCGCTCAAGGTGCCTGAAATTCTTCCGAGCATGGACAAGGGCGTGATCCGGGGCTACGGCTGGCCCGAATACGGCATGACCGGTCTGGGCATGGCGCGGGTGACCCGCTATCGGCTCGATCCGACATACTATCGCGGCAACATCATGACCCTGGTGAACGCGCGCAAATGGAACTCGCTGCCGCAAAAGGTAAAGGCGTTCCTGACCGCAGAAGCAATCAAGTACGAGACCGCATCGGCGGTCTACGTGCGCGCGGAGGTCGAGCGCGAGCAGAATATTCTCAAGAAAGCGGGGATGAAGGTACTCACCCTCAAGCGTGAACTGGCCAAGAAATACCGGGCCTGGGCCCACGGCATCGCATGGAAGCGGCTGGCGCGGCGCTCGCCCAAGCACGCGGCAAAGCTGAAGGCGCTGATGTACGACCCGGCGCTCGACTGAGCCGCCTGAGCAGCGGCGCTGTGTCGTGAGACAACTCAGTCGCGCCTATGACTGGGTGATCATGGCGCTTGCCTGGCTGGCGGGCGCCATGACGCTTGCGATCTTTGGGCTCGTGGTCGTAGACGTGACCGTCCGCGAGGTCTTGGGCAGCTCGCTCAATTTCACCATCGGCACGGTCGAGTACGCACTGCTTTACTTCACCATGTTCGCCGCGCCTTACCTGGTGCGCACCCACGGGCATGTCTATATCGAAGCTCTGATCACGCGGTTGCCCGATGGCATCCGGCGTTTGCTGGAGAAGGTCACCTACGTGATCTGCGCGGCATCCTGCGTGGTCTTCGCGGTTGTTTCGACGATGCTGCTGGTCGAGAAGATCGAGACCGGCGTCATCGACATCCGCGGCGTCGATTTCCCGGGATGGCTGGTCGTCGTGCCGCTGCCGATTTGCTACGGCCTGGTCACCGTGGAATTCCTGCGCTTCCTGTTCGGCCGAGATTCGATGTACCGCGCCGGCGGCTCCACGAGCGATTCGCTATAGCATCATGGCCTGGCCATTCGCCCTTTTGGTGCTGCTCGGGTTGATCGTCTTTTTCATGGCGCTCGGCCTGCCCGTCGCGATCGCGTTCCTTGCCGCCAACATCATCGGCGTCATGATCTTCATGGACGGTCTTCCGGGGCTGATCCAAATCGCTGAGAACTCGACCGGCCTGATCACGACCTACCAGCTCGCGCCGGTGCCGTTGTTCATCCTGATGGGCGCGTTGTTCTTCCACACCGGTCTGGCGCAGCGGGTGTTCGATGCGCTCGACAAGTTGCTCGGCGGGTTGCGCGGACGCCTTGCCTACCTGACCGTCGGCGGCGGCACCCTCTTCTCCACCCTGACCGGCAACACGCTGGCCAATACCGCGATGCTGGGCTCGCTCCTGGTCCCGGAGATGCAGCGGCGCGGCTACGATTCCAGGATGTCGCTGGGGCCGATCATCGGCACCGGTGGGCTCGCCATGATCATCCCGCCCTCGGGGCTGGCGGTGCTGCTCGGCAGCATAGCCAATATCGATGTCGGCAAGCTGCTGATCGCGGGCCTGATCCCGGGCCTGATCCTAGCCTTCATGTTCGTCGTACTGATCACGGTCCAGCTGCGCATCGATCCTGATTGCGCGCCGTCCTACGATCTGCCGAAAGTCTCGCTCAAAGACAAGCTGGTCGCCTTCGTGGTCAACATCCTGCCGATGTCGTTGGTGGTGACTATGGTCATCGGATTCATCATGCTCGGGATCGCAACGCCAACCGAATCGGCGGCGTTCGGTTCGGTCGGCGTGATAGTCCTGGCGGTGGCGTTCAGGCTGTTTTCGTGGGCCGCGCTTCGCCAATCGGTCCAGGGAACTATGCGGGTGTCGGGGATGGTGTTCTTCATCATCGTCGGCTCGGCGGTGTTCTCCAACTTGCTCGCCTTCTCCGGCGCGACCCGGGGGCTGTTGCAATGGTCGACCAGCTTCGAGCTCGCGCCCTGGGTGCTGCTCGCTGTGATGTTCCTGGTTCTCCTGTTCCTTGGCATGTTCATGGATCAGGTCTCAATGATGCTGATCACCGTGCCGATCTTCTTCCCGCTGGCCCAGTCCGTTGGCTACGATTTGATCTGGTTCGGCCTGATTGTGTTGCTGGCGCTGGAAATGAGCCTGATGACGCCGCCGTTCGGATTGCTGCTCTACGTCATGCTCGGGGTCGCGCCGGCCGGCACCAAGCTCTCGCACGTCGTCCGCGCGGCGGTGCCCTACCTCGTCTGCGACGTGATCCTGGTAGTCATCCTGGTGCTTTTCCCGGGGCTTGCCCTCTATCTTACCCGATTCATGTGACATCAAGGGCGCTATCAGGCAAACCCGACCCGGCCTATGGGGTGTGTCAGCCTGCGGCGTTTCCCAATCCACGGCAACTTTTCCGTCGTAGGCCTGTCGGCTGCGTCGGGTGCTGCTGTGCACTGATGGCCCGGTTGTTCGTCGGCGGCAAAAGGACATTGTCAGGGCAAATGGGGCAGGCTTGGAAAGGCCTCTTTGTTAAAGTTCTCAGACCGCCAGTTGCCGCCACTCAGCCATTGCAACTGAGCGGTCATTCTTGAAAGTGTCACGGCGGACCAGGTGGCGCTGTAAATTGAAATGGTTGTGGATCGAGGCATGGGCGGCGGCAAACTTCTGAAGGGTCTTTACGTCCCTGAATTTAGCCATCGCCCGCTCCCGTCGTCGGAACGGCTGATGTGAATTCTCGGCACGATTGATGAGACGGCCGCCACACTCTTGTGTGACTGCGTTGCCGATTGTCACCATCGCTGCGCGGTAGGAAGGAAGTCGGTCGGTCACGACGGCCTTTGGCTTGCCATACCGTTTCATCGCCCGCTTCAAAAACCTTAGCGCAGCCTTGCGGTCACGACGCTTGGTAACGAATACCTCAAGAACCTCACCCTCGTGGTCCACAGCGCGCCACAGATAATGGGTCTTGGCGTTGATCTTCACGAAGACCTCGTCCAGGTGCCATCGCCAACGCGAAAACGATCGGTGGCATATCCGCTGCTTCCTGATCTCAGCAGCGAATATTGGACCAAATCGGGTCCACCAATAACGCACTGTTTCGTGGCAGATATCGATGCCGCGCTCGAAAAGCATATCCTCGACGTGTCGAAGCGAAAGCGGATATCTGATGTACATCATCACCGTCAGGCGGATGATCTCGGGCGAGCTGTTGAAATAGCGGAACGGATTGCGCATTGCCGGAGGCTACGGA
>Ga0307379_10013595_pt1 | contig 10538 bp, 9 predicted proteins | sample UN2MG_FD_202237 | JGI IMG/M metagenome (GOLD analysis project Ga0307379, IMG submission 202237) | Soil microbial communities from Risofladan, Vaasa, Finland - UN-2 | ecosystem: Environmental > Terrestrial > Soil > Coastal area > Acid sulfate soil | place: Finland: Risofladan, Vaasa | collected... | reverse complement strand
GCGGATAAACGCGGGAATATTGCCTCGCAAATCCAGTTGGGTATGTACCTTGACGGCGCTTTTGCCTCGGCGATGCTGAGCCCAGGGAAACAGCGACAGAGACAGATCGACAACGGTGGAATCCAGCGCATAGACGGCTCGTTTGAGATTCATGGCCAGAGATTGATGAGCATAAAGTGTACGAGCATGATCGATCAGAATTAAGGCAATGTCGCGATAGATTCTCCAGTCGCGGATTTCGTTGGCTTTGGCCAATGTGGTGCGTGATACTCGGGCCTTTATACCGGCATGGTAGAGTTTGGGACCGGCAGCGCGCAAGCACGCTTCGATGTCGCGCAAACTCTCGCGACCAGTCAGTTGAGCAAAGGTCATGCAATAAAACTGGTCGAGACAAGTAAAGGTTTTGATGCGATGGTCGCCTCGATATAGATCGACGCACGATTTGAAACGCCGTCGTGGAAAGTAATCCATGATCTGTGAGAACACAATTCGACCGTTGTTCATGTTTGACTCCTTTAAGAAATTCAGAGCCATAATCATACATGATCAAATTGAAATCGATACAGGTCATAATTTGCCTTAAGTCTTTAATGTAATTAGTGTTATCGTAAATAAGTTAATTTTTAACGGGACAGTACTGATTCGGAATCTCAAAATAAAGGGCGCCCTGTATTCCTTCCTTGGCTGCCGTACCCACTATAATGCAGGCCGAGTCGATCTTTAAATCGCCGTACTTCTTTTCCTCTTGGATCAATTTGTGCAGCTTCAAGGCATCATCCACCAGAGGATTGTCAACGGAGACTACTGGGCTAGAGCCAAGCGCAAGTACGGCCTTTCGACCGGCCTCGACGGCAACACTCTGGTTTGCAGTCTCGGCGATAATCTTTCCTTTTTGGACACTGACTTCCGTTTTTTGTGCGGAGGTGATTGTCTGAGCCATGAGTAGAATCAGGGCGCAGAGTATAAGTGATTTCGTTCTCATTTTATTTCTCCTTTCTGCCAATCTGGCAGGACAAAGCAAATATTATGATTTTATTCGACGGTAACAGTGAATTCTGTTCCCAGTGCTTCCACCCGGCCGTGTGGAGTGCTGATGAAAAACCGCCCATGAGGACTTTTCAAAGCGGCTTTACATTTGCCATGTTCAAGAATGAATTGAGTTTGCCCGTTATAAAATGTCAGGGCCAGCATGCTGTTTTGATCTACTTCGATTGTGGAATCGTTCTCCAATTTCAGGACGAAAAACGACTTGGCTGCCGAGTGAAACGTGTCGCCAATGTGGACGCTCGAGTCAGGCGTCAGAGTTTGCCACGTATCCGAACCCTTGTGTTTTACGAGTACGGTCCCTTCAAGATCGGCAAGTTGCATTGGTACTTTGGCGGCAAGCTGTACTCTGGTTGACTCGGCAATGTTCTTCCTGCCCAGAACAAAACCCGACAATAATCCGACAGCTAATAAGATGCCTGCCGCAACGGCAGCTCGCTTTCCGCCTAACCACGTTGAGCGATAACCGGCATTTCGTATCTGATGATTTTCTTTTTCAGGAAGCTTCGTTATCACCGATGCTCTTGCCTCCTCGGAGGATATCGTCGATGAGAAAGCGTGTTTGATAGTCTTCTGCAGCAGAACGCTCTGTTCGAATTCTTCACGGCAGGATTCACAAGTTTTTGTGTGTTCTTCGAGTTCAGTGAACTGGCTATCGCTGATTGTTCCGTCGAGGTACTGCTCAATGAGATCTTTAAATTTTTTACATTTGCTCATTTTCTGACCTCTCTAAAAGTGGAGCAAGGTCCTTGCGTAATATTTTATAGGCGAGGTGCAGCCAAACTCTGACCGTCCCCGGACGTTTGCTGATTTGCTCTGCGATTTGCCCCGCAGATAGACCCGCCACAAATCTCATAATGATTAACCTGCGAAATTTCTCCGGCAGTTGTCGCACTGCCTTCCTGATAAAATAAATCTGGCTTTGTGACAGGCCGGGATTCGTTGTTTTCGTGTATTTTATATCCAAATCTTCGAGCGGCATGGAATTACAGCCTAAGGCCGTTTTGCATCGAACACTTCTTCTTATTTTATTAGAGCACTGCTGTATGACAATTTTACTGAGCCAGCCGGCAAACCGAGTTGGATTCTGAAGGTTATGCAAATGTGAGTAGGCCTTCAGGAAACTTTCCTGAGCGATGTCTTCCGCTTCGGCGGGTTCGTCGATTTTGCTTAATGCCAGTGCAATAACCATGTTCCAATGTCGCTCCACAATTGTCCCGAAGGCCGAATTATCACCATGTAATGTGGCAAGTATAAGTTGCCTGTCTCCGGTTGGTTTATGTTTAAGCTTGTCTGCCATCTAATTTTTCCAAAGAGGATTTTAACGTAATTCTACAGTATAGAACGCTGAAGTGGTAAAAGTGTTACAGACAGGAAATGGTTTTTAATCTTTTCGGCCGGCCGTTCAAGACTGTCTTAAAGTATTGGAAGTTGTATTTCAAGCAAATCAAACACACACAAATATATTTAATAATGGTATCATATACACGTTGCTATGCCGGTCAAGGCAAAGCTTCAGCGTTGGTAATTTTTATCACTACCGGATTCGGCCATTGTGAATTATTATAGATTCGCTGGGCGCGCATCGCGGTGATATGCAGACCATTTTCGTCCTGTGTCCATGTTGCTTTTGGATTGACGTTTGTTTGGTACTCGAGGACCAAGGTTCATGCCCGAATCGCTGGGACAATCCTATCGAGAGCCTAAGCCAACCATCCCCCACATCAAGGGCCAGCGGCAGTGGGGCAAGTCCAGCCGGCACGAGGAAGACTGGATCCGGGCATGCAAGGGCGGCAGACCCGCATGCTCCCGTTTCGAGATTGCCGGTCTGCTCACCGAGATGGTGCTGTTGGGTAATGTGGCCCTTCTCTCAGGAAAATCCATCGAATGGGACAGCAGGAACATGAAGATCATCAATGAATCAGATGCAAGCCAGTATCTTCGCCGCACATACCGTCACGGGTGGGCGCTATAACTATTCAATCCAAAGGTATCATGCAACCGTCCTTAAAACTCCTTCCACTGTCCCGGGATGGGGAACTGGAACTGACCATTTTCATCAGCTTTGACGGGGGCGGGACTGTCGAAGTACAGGTCGTCGAGATAGTCGCAGAACTGGAAGTTGGACTTCGTCATCTGGTCCCAGGTGACCGTCTGGCCGGTATGACAGGCGGCGCGTCCCATGATTGAAGTGAGGTCTGAGTAGACTGCTCGCTTTATTTCATTATGCGGCCGATCTTTGCGGATACTGTCGATGAAGACATTCCACTCGTACTGCCAGGGGCTATAGACGTCCTTTGTTGGCGTCCATACTATGTTGTCCTTCTCAATCCGCTGGTCCTTGAAAATGTGGACGGTTGCGGCGTGCGTCGGGCCGGAGAACTGTGCCGCGCACTTGGTGCCGTGAATGAACGTGGCGAATTCAATGCGCGTCTTGTTGGCTCGACGATAACCGCAGAACGCCTTCGTGCCGTCCGGGTAGGTGAACTCCATAGCGTATACGTCGAGATTCTGTCCGTGGTCCTCGCTGTGCGGCTCGCGCCCGCCCATGCCGACTGCAGAAACCGGCCAGGCATCCTTAATCCAGCAGCACTCGTCGATCTGGTGTATCAGATTGTCAATCATTTGGCCTGAGCCGACCCAAAATAGATGATTTCTTCCGAACAGCAACTGGTTCATCAGGTCGTTGGAATCCTCGCCCTGACTCTTGAGCCAACTGCTGCCTCTAAAGCGATTGGCGCGGATCAACGGTATCTCCCCTATTTCGCCGTTGCGGATTTTCTCAATCAGCGCCTGGCGGGCCGGGGAGTGACGGCACTGCAGTCCGGCAGCGACCTTGATGTTCTTCCTCTTTGCCACTTCATCGGCGCTGAGCAGCCGGTGAAGGCCGCCCGGATCGGGCGCAAAAGGCTTTTCCATAAAGACATTGATGCCCTTGCTGATTGCGTATTCAACGTGCAGCGGCCGGATATAGGATCGAGTAGTGCACATGGCGACATCGCCGGGCCTGAGGATGTCGATAGCCTGGCGGTACGCTTTGAAACCGACAAACTTGCGGTCCTCAGTGACATCAATTTTGCCTGGGAACATTTTCTGGAGTTCTTTATGTGACGAATCCATCTTGGTTTTTATGAGATCTGCCATCGCATACAGCTTGACCGGCCCACTGTCGGGAACAGACAATGCGTCGCCGACGGCGCCGTTGCCGCGACCGCCGCAGCCAATCAGAGCCAGGCGGATCGTGTTGTCTGCACCGGCAAAGGCGGAGGGTGCAAGACTCCCGAGCACGACCGCGCTCGCAGCCAGCGAACCACTCTGTTTGAGAAACTTTCGACGGTTGAGTTTGCACTTGTAGATAGATTTATTCATGTTTACCTCATAGGTTAATAATGTAGTTTACAGGAATCCATTTTCTTAAAGCTATGATTATGGTAAATCATCTGGGCCATGAACGCAAGCAAAAACAACTGAGGTTTCCAGTTTTGTGTCATAAATAGTGTTCCTGCATTTTTATGTCGTATTATACAGGGTACTGCATCCGATTTCATTCACCCCGGTGGGCGATGCGGCCTATATCTTCATCAGAGACGGCTAATGTTCTGAAGCATCCGCTATTGAAGCCGCTTTATCGGCGAACCGGTGTTCAACCTTCTGACCAGTCGCCAAATAGTTGGATACGCATCTTCAAAGTCCCGGAAATTAACGTTACAATAATGTTGTCAAGTATTTACGAAAACTTCTCAAGAATCAGGCAAGTGCCAAAAAGTGCAAAGTTCGGGGGTGGTTAATGCTCAGCTCGATGCCCCCTGAGGGACAGATGAGGCACTAACAAAGATAAGTAACAGCACAATCAAATATGCAGAGATAGCATTTCAGAGATTTGTATTGTTTGCCTCGGCATTACCTGTTATACTTATTATATCTTCGGAATCGGACAGGTCAAAAGGGACAATGAGAGAGCCTGTACTTGCCGAGAGCCTGTCAGACAAAGATACGATCAATTTATTGCGTCATACTATTATTTTCATGAGAGGGTAGTAAAGTAAGCTTTTGCGGGCTCATGTCTGTAGCATTTTTGGTTACAGGCTTCGCCTGCCCGGCTTTGGTGAGTACTTACAACCTAAGGATTCGCCCTTCGTAATATTGTGAAGGAGAAATACATCCCTAACTGAAAAACAGAGGTAATCCAGATGATAAATTGTACGAAAGGCCTTAAGAATTTAATCAGAACACTTCTTGTGTTGGCCATAATAATAGTGGCAATGAGCGGTCATCATCCCACCCGGGCGCAGGGTCAGGAGATTGTCCTTTTCGAGGCGGACTTCGAGGACGGACAGGCTGAAGGATGGGAATTGGAGTCCGGGTGGATTGTGGCCGACGGTATGCTCACGGGTCAGGGCCACAGCTGGGCGTGGCCGCATGTAGGACCTTGGCAGGACTTCCGATTGCAGTTCCGCCTCAACCTTCAACAAGGATGTATCCACCTTGTCTATCGTTTGAACGACACGGGACGTTATTTCATCGGGTTTCACCAGGAGGGCTCGTATCTGAAAAAGCAGTACTGGCCGGAGACCTTTGTAGATCTGCTGGAGCGCCCTGTCGAGCTTCGCGAACTTGGACGATGGCGCAACATAGAGATTGCCGGGGCCGGTTCCATGTTACAGTTCTTTGTGGATGGTGAGCTTGAATGGGAATATACAGATACCAATCCATTGCTTGGTGGAACCTTTGCCTTCGAGACCCTTGACGACAGCATCGCACATATCGATGACATTCGGGTGTTGGGCCAGCCGTCAAGCACCTCTATGAACTGGATTCGCACGGGCGGCCCGCTGGGCGGCCTGGGTTACGATGTTCGCATGCGGCCCGACAATCCCGATGTAATGTATGTCACCGATGCCTGGGCGGGGGTCTTCGTCAGCCCGAACGGCGGCCAGACCTGGTACCCGTCGAGCCAGGGCATCACTACACGTACGGGCGAGTCCGGGGACGCCATTCCGGTATTCTGCCTGACCATCGATCCGCACGACAATGATATAATTTGGATTGGCACACAGAATGTGCGAGGCATTTTCAAATCGACGGATGCCGGTCAGACCTGGGAGGAAAAGGACAATGGCATTATTGAAAATGAGGGCATTACCTTCCGGGGCTTCACCGTCGATCCGCGTTCGTCCGACATTATTTACGCCGCCGCGGAACTCGCGAGTTTTGCCTGGAGCAATCAGGAACAACAAGGCCGGGAGTTCGACAAAACCAAAGGGGTGGTTTACAGAACCGTTGACGGCGGTGAGAACTGGACCGCTGTGTGGCGCGGAAACAACCTTGCCCGCTACATCTGGATCCATCCGGACAGTCCGGATGTGCTCTATATTTCCACCGGCATATTCGACAGGGAGGCGGCCAACTCCGACGACACCACCAACAAGCCCGGCGGCGAGGGTGTCGTCAAGTCCACCGACGGCGGGAAAACCTGGCAACCGCTCAATTACGGTATGGGCAATTTCTACGTAGGCACGCTGTTCATGCACCCCGACAATCCCGACATCCTACTGGCAGGGACCGGCAACAACGCCTATCCGGACGGCGGAGGGGTCTATCTGACCACCGACGGCGCCGCATCATGGCGTCAGGTCATACCGAATGAAAACATCAATGCAGTCGAGTTTTCAACGGCGAATACGAATATCGCCTATGCCGGAAGCGCCGGGGCAATCTATCGAAGCGAAGACCGTGGCCAGACCTGGCGAAAGGTCTCAACAGGAAGCGACGGCTGGGGCGCTCCGGGCGTGCGTGCCGGTTTTCCCATCGATTTCCAGGTTGATCCGCGCGACCCCAACCGCCTCTTCGCGAATAACTACGGCGGGGGGAATTTCCTCAGCACAGACGGCGGCCAAACATGGACGATTGCCAGCTACGGTTACACCGGCGCACAGGTTCGTGCAATAGCCGCCGATCCTACCGAACCTGGTACGGTTTACGCCGCCGCACGCAGCGGTTTCTTCAGAAGCACCAACGGCGGCAACTCTTGGACAGGACTGAACAAACCGCCGGCCTTTAATCTGGAGTGGAATGCAGTGGCAGTCGACCCTTCAAACCCGCAACATGTGCTGGCCGGGAACAACTGGGATCCGATCCTTTTGCAGAGCAGAGACAGGGGCCAGACGTGGACGTGGGCGGGAGACCGGCTTCAGGACGGGATGGGATGGCGCGCGATCGCCTTTGCCCCCTCCGACCCGCAGACCATCTACGCCGGTTCCTCGGCGTTTTATTCGGCCGGCGTGTTCGACGACCGGATGCCGGCGGCGGGAGTGTATGTCTCACGCGACGGCGGCACGACCTGGACGGCTGCGAACGACGCTCTGTCCTCCCAGGCCAACGTAATCAACCTGGCTGTTGACCCCGGCGATCCGCAGACCGTATACGCCGCCACGGGCAACAGCGGCCTGCTCAAATCCTCCGACGGTGGTCGCAACTGGAGAAAGATGAACCCGCCGGAGTCCTCCACCACACCGGTAATCCTTTCGGTGGCCGTCAATCCGCTCGACTCCACTGTTGTTTATGCGGGCTTTGCGCAATTGGGACTGCATCGTAGTGACGACGGCGGGATGTCGTGGCAGCTCTCGATGGAGGGCATGCCGCTGGAGACACGTGTCGGCGACATCGTCTTCGACCCGCAAAATCCTCAGGTGGTATATGCAAGCGACCATTTCAGTGGGGTCTATCGCTCGGGTGATGGCGGAAGGACATGGCGCCAGATCAACTCATCTCTGCGAACCCGGGCGGTCAATCGCCTGGCCATCTCCGGCGACGGGCTGCATCTTTACGCCGCCACCGAAGGCGAAGGCGTGTATCGTTTGGACATCAACGGCGTGCCCCCGTTCTCGGCATCCGCCACGGAACCGGCAGGTGGGGGCGACTGATGAACGACACAAATACTCATTCCGTTTACAACATAAAGCTGGCCCTTACCATCGCTTGTGTGGGATTGGTTCTTGCCGTCCATGTGCAGTCCGCCCCGTCGGCTTCGGTGACGGGACTGGTCCTCGACGCTGAGGGTCCTGTAGCCGGCGCGACGGTGCGGGCCAAGGCGACGGCGAATGAGACGACAACCGAATCTAACGGTCGTTTTGTGCTCTCCGGTTTGGAGCCGAACGAGCCGGTTGTCCTGACCGCATGGGCGAAAGGTTATTACATTGGCGGAGGCGATACGGAATACCTGCCCGGCGCTTCGGACGTGGAAATTGTCCTTACTGCTCACACCAATCAGGATAATCCTGGCTATGCATGGTTGAGTGCTTTTGCCGGCGCCGGCTATGCCGGATCCGGCGAAGACGGCAATTGCGAAAATTGTCACGCCGACCCCAACGACTCCGAGGCATCGCTGCCGTTCAGCGAATGGCAGGGCGACGCCCATGCTCTCTCAGCCCAGAATCCGCGGTTTCTGACCATGTATAACGGAACAGACACCGCCGGTAATCAGAGCCCTCCGACACGGTATTTTCACAGCCGCGATTACGGCCGTATTCCCCTGCGACCTGACCCGAACGAACCCTACTTTGGCCCAGGATACAAACTCGATTTTCCCGATTCCGCAGGCAACTGCGCAGCTTGCCACACACCGGCTGCTGCTATTGATGCCGCCTATAGCACGGACCCGACAACTGTCACCGGCGTCGGTACCGAGGGTGTGGCCTGCGATTTCTGCCATAAAGTCTGGGATGTTCGTCTTGACTGGACATCAGGCCTGCCTTATCCTAACACGCCGGGCGTGCTATCCTTTGAGTTTCGCCGCCCGCCGGAGGGACACCAGTTTTTTGCCGGTCCATTCGACGATGTGGCCCCGGGTGAAGATACATACACACCTATCCAGCAGCAGAGCCGGTATTGCGCGCCCTGTCACTTCGGTGTCTTCTGGGACACGATAGTGTACAACTCGTTCGGCGAGTGGCTGGACAGTCCCTACAGTGATCCTAAAACCGGCAGGACCTGTCAGGACTGCCATATGCCGCCCGGTCAGAACGATCACTTTGCCCGCCTGGATAAGGGCGGCATCATCCGCGATCCGCAGACTATCTTCAGCCATCGCATGCCGGGTGCAGCGAACGAGGAATTACTGCAGAATGCAGTCAGCATGGATGTGGAGGCCGATCGCCAAACAGAGCAGATAGTCGTCGCCGTGACTATCACCAACGATCGAACCGGCCACCACGTCCCCACTGATTCTCCGCTTCGACACCTCATTCTCTTGATAAGAGCTGTGGACGAGCATGGACTTGTCCTTCGACAGTCGGAAGGGCCCATGATTCCTGAATGGGGTGGAGTTGGGGACCCTAATCAGGGCTATTATGCGGGACTGCCCGGCAAGGCCTTCGCCAGAGTTCTGGAAGAACTATGGACCGAAGTTTCGCCTTCAGGGGCGTATTGGAATCCTACTCGCGTACTGAGTGACAACCGCATTCCCGCCTTTGCCGCCGATACATCTACCTATGCGTTTACTGCTCTGACAAACGGCGAAGTCACGGTCGATGTAACCCTGCTTTTCCGCCGTGCGTTCATCAAATTAGCGGCCCAGAAGAGCTGGAATGCGCCTGATATCGTGATGGAGCACCAACAGATACGTGTATCCGGACGCTGACCAAAGAATACAGACCGGACAAACGGAGTCGGCGGTTAGTATGTAAAAAGATGTACCACGAATGCTGTGGTATGGGATTGCCTTCACCTTTGCTGTACATATCGCTATCGTCGGACAGACGTTACTTGCCCACGCAGTATAATCGGCGCGTCGTACGTATGAACAGGTGACCGTTTGCGGCGCTGATTGACGCACGAACTACTTCCCGACCGCTTGGTTTATCCATGGGAATCAAGTTGAGAACATCACCGTTCGATGCATCTACCACGGCGACTTCCCCGGCTTGGTTAATTAGGTAAAGCTTTCCGTCTGCGGCAAGCGGGGAAGCTTCGTATTTGGCTTGTCCCGGCGTTCTGACGGTCCACTTAATCTTACCCGTGCGCGGTTCCACACGCGAGAGATGTTTCCGCAAGTCATTTAGCACGAAGAAATCGCCGTCGTAATAGGCTGGGGTTGGAACGTCGGATGAGATTTCCTTAACCACGTCTCGACTGACCCAGGCGACGGCACTCTCATCAAGTAAACCTGTTCCACTTGGACGGATCCCATAGATTGGGTCGCCCTTCGGAGCGCATACAAGCACTATGCCGTCGCCTGTAATCGGAGAGGGAACCAGTCGCCAACTCTTTATTCGCGTGGGATTCCAAGTACTCCACCGCCACAATTCCTCACCTGTTTCAAGCTCGTGCCCGGTTAGTGCATCACCTCCAACTATCAACAACTGTTGATTCCCGTTCAAAGAAAAAGGAATCGGGGTATAATGGCACTGTCATGCCTAAGTCATTGTCACGGCATGAATTAGAAGCCACCTGTTTTTCTGAGCTACCAGACTGAGTGACACCTGTTGATATGTTCC